>Ga0224557_1002337_pt1 | contig 16332 bp, 16 predicted proteins | sample 714S31014metaG_FD_180677 | JGI IMG/M metagenome (GOLD analysis project Ga0224557, IMG submission 180677) | Peat soil microbial communities from Stordalen Mire, Sweden - 717 S3 10-14 | ecosystem: Environmental > Terrestrial > Soil > Wetlands > Peat | place: Sweden: Norrbotten County, Stordalen...
CGGATTTGGGCATGCCGGAAGCGGTTTGGGTGGTACGACTCAATAATCTTGGGCCGTTGATTGTCGGCATCGACAGCAATGGCAATAGTCTTGTCGATGGGATCACGCGAGCGATGCAGGCCAGGCTTGTTTCCATTTACGAGCAGAGCGGAATTTCCGCCAGCCATGATCTGGCATATCTCCCCAAACGGGTGGCGGCAAAAGGCTCGCGGCGGAACGACTAGTGGCCTGGCGAATCAATCTGTATTCAACAAATCGAGAGAAATAAGCCGCTGGAATCGAATCGTTCAACATGGAAAAGGAAGACAGTCAACGAGAAGGTTGTCCCGGAGAGAAGTTCCCCACCACTCCTTTGATAAATTCATCGTGTCTCACTTCTTGAACAGAAGGTTTCAGATGTATAAGGTCAGAAATGGGATAGTAGAAAAAGTAATCCCGGTAACTGGGAGGGGAAGAGGTAATTAGCAGGCTGACAAGACGATGCCGTAGGCGCTCGCACAGCAAGACAAATGCTACGTCGCAAAGACGGAATGGAGGATGGATTATGAGCACGAAATCCGTAACCGATAAGGCGTCCACAAGATTCCCTGCGCGGTTTCCGCTGTGGATTCAAATCGTTATAGGCCTGATTGTTGGTTGTATCATTGGTGCCTTGTGGCCAAAGCTCGGTGTAGCTTTACAGCCATTTGGGACCGTATTCATCAAAGCAATCAAGATGATCGTAATACCCTTGGTATTTTCAGCGGTTACCTTGGGTATTTACAAAATGAGCGCCAACTTTAAGACTTTGGGAAGACTAGCCCTGTTGGCTTTCGCCTGGTTTTACTTTGCCACGGGCTGCTGCGTTGCTCTCGGCATCGGCTTAAACGCGATATTCCATCCCGGTGCGGGAGTCGCCCTTAAAGCAACCGGCAATATTCCAACGAACCTTGCGCACTCAATCGATTGGGTAAAGTTCTTGCTGGATATCGTTCCAGATAACATAGTTTTTGCTGCCTCTCAGCAACAAATAATACCAACCTTGTTTTTTGCTATTTGTTTTGGCATTGCCTTGGGCAAAGCGGGCAAGGTTACTGAGCCCGTGGTTAACGTGCTCCAAGGCATCATGCAAGCGATGTTCAAGTTAACTGAAGGCATCGTGGCATATTCGCCAGTGGCGGTTGCCGGCATCATGGCTTGGGTGTTTGCGACCCAAGGCGGCGCGTTGCTGCTTGCGATGGCTAAGCTGATCGGGGTGCTCTATATCGGTATCGTGATTGTCGGGATCGCTTTCTGTATCATCGTGTATCTGCTTGGATATCCCCCGTTCGGTACCATCAAGAAGGTAGCTGAGCCGCTACTTTTGGGGTTTACGACCGCCTCCTCGGAAGTGACGCTTCCGGTGCACATGCAGATCTTGGAACGTACAGGCATTCCCAATAAAGTGGTATCGTTTGTTTTGCCTTTGGGATATAGCTTCAACCTGGATGGTTCAGCGCTTTATCAATCGTTGACGGTGTGCTTCCTGGCGGAGGTTTACGGCCTGCATCTTGATCTCCCCTCGATCTTGACGATTCTTGTGACCACCTTGATCGCAAACAAGGGCACCGCTAATGTACCTGCGGCCTCGCTGGTTATATTGGCCGTCATTCTCACTGCTATAGGCCTTCCCGTGGAAGCTATCGCGATTGTTGCCGGGGTGGATCGTTTTATGGATATGGGCCGTTGTGTTGTTAACGTATTCGGCAATACCTGTGCTGCCCTGCTCCTCAATAGATTCGGAGGCAAAGGTATCGAGGATGATAAAGAAATGGCGGTGCCTCAGACCGTCTAAGGAAGGGGCTACTTAACCGTAGGCGCATCTCATTCGGCGAATTCTGCGGCATTGTGACACCGCCACTGCTGCCAGAGGTTCTGAACGTCGGCCCAAGTTAAAGTCGGCCGCACAATTCGCTCGTTTTGAGAGATTCCGCCTTGGCGACATCGCAGATGCACGCATAGCAGACTGTCAGGCCATGAGCTTGCGGCACTAATCTACGCCTATCGTGGCGCGAGGCTCTGTCGCTTATTTATTTTCCGGATCTTGAGGCCATTAGCGCAAACTTACATGATCGCTCATAAGGAAAAGGGAGGTTCCTGTATGAATGCAATTTCTATCGTTGCGAGCCATGCGGTTCATAAGAAAGATAATGACACAATATACACGCTTATGAACGAGGCCAGTGCCGCTATCAAACTGTGCGGCCGGGACAAAGTAGTCGACTCTACGATTGGAGCCATTCAAGACGACGAAGGAAGGTTTGTCGCGCTTCCTTCCGTGGTTGCACATTATCGGCAGCTACTTTATGACGATTTAATGTGTGTTACTCCCATTGTGGGCTCGCCTGAATTTCAACGGGCTGTAATTGATTTTGTTTTCCAGAAGTATTACCCGAAAGACAGTTATTCAGGGGCGGTGGCTACAGTTGGCGGAAATGGGGCGATACGTCATGTGTTCAAAAATTATCTGGAGCATGGAGAGACCGTTCTGATTCCGGACTTTTACTGGGTAAATTATCCGACGATCGCAAATGAGAACGATCGGACCGTCGCTAAGTATGAGATGTTTGATGAGAACAACAGTTTCTCACTCGTATCTCTTAAAGAACAAGTCGTGAAGCTGTCTAAAGTACAGAACAATATCGTAATTGTGTTTAATACTCCCGCCCACAATCCTTCCGGCTATAGCATGACAGACGTGGACTGGAAGAACGTTCTTGACTTCCTGAAAGCCTGTGCCTGCGACCAAGAGAAGAAATTTATAGTCTTGGTTGATATTGCTTACCTTGACTATGCAGGCGACTCAGCGTCTACGAGGTCGTTTATGCAACAATTCGACCAACTTCCGGCCAATATCTTGGTTACGATGGCCTTCAGTATGTCTAAATCGTTCACTATGTACGGGCTGCGTTGCGGCGCACTTGTGGCGGTAAGCAGTTCGGAAGAGATCATTAACGAATTCCTGCAGGTGAATGCAGCTTCCAGCAGAGGTGTATGGTCCACAGTGCCACGAGGAGCACAAAGGTTCATGGCGGATGTCATGAATAACGCTGCCTTGAGAGACTGCATTGACAAAGAAAGAAAATGTTATGTGGAGCTGATAACAAAGAGAGCCTCTCTGTTTCTGGCCGAAGCAGATAAGGTAAAGCTTCCTGTACTTCCATATAAAGCGGGATTCTTTATTGCTGTACCGGCGAAAGAATCAGTTAAAGTTGCTGATAGGTTAAAGCAACAGAATATCTTTGTTCTTCCTCTTGAGAAGGGTTTGCGCATCGCTATATGCGCAATTCCAACCTTCCAGATACACGGCTTAGCCGGCAAAATTAAAGAGGCGATGAATTCATGAACTGACTCGGTTGTGTAGATACAATTCGATTAAGTGTCGGCACCATACGTATCAAGCATTATATTTGTGGGTAATCCACGCCGGTAATTGGCAGTAGCCAGGACGAGGGGGCGGTGGCTGCAGTCGAAGTAGGCTGGTGCGCTTCGGAGGTTATTGCGAAGCGACGAACCGACGAAATAGATCAGCGAATTCGGTTGCACTTTTCGCGGACGTGGACCTTCGCATTGAGGAGCGATTGTTGGCTCTCGAAATACATCAGAAGATGGAGAAGCATTATCTAGTTTAGAGGGTTAATGCTGGCACTCGTAAAGTTTGCAATCTTGGGTGTTATGGTCCAGATGTAAACTCCGAGTCAGTGCGTAGGCGATAGCAAACGGTTGAACAAAGAGGGATGCAGTGCAAGATGTTGAGTCAAAGTGAGGATTAGAAATATGGAAATTATTGACTTGCGAAGTGACTCGGTTACGAAACCTACGCATGGAATGCGAGTGGCAATGTTCAACGCGGAAGTGGGAGACGACGGCTACGGGGAAGATCCGACGGTGAACAAGCTCGAGGAATTGGCGGCGCAAATAGCCGGCAAAGAAGAAGGAATGTTCGTGGTCAGCGGCACCATGGCAAATCAAGTTGCCGTCATGGTCTATGCGAGGAAGTGCGAGACCGTTATTTGCGACGCTTCGGCGCATATTTGCGGATCGGAAGGAGGCGCGATGGCCGGACTGTCAGGCGCTCAGCCCCTGCCGGTAGCAGGCGTTCACGGAAAACTGACGCCTGAGATGATTGAGGACCTCATCAAGAGCGACAGACAGAGGATCGTTTCACGCACGGCTCTGATCGAGGTCGAGAACACGCACAACCGAGGGGGCGGGACCTACTATACGCCGGCGGAGTTGGAAACGATCAAGCGGCTGGCGAGCCAATACTCGGTGCCCGTGTACATGGACGGCGCCCGGATTTTCAACGCCGCGGTGGCTCAGGGCATTGCGGTCGAGACGCTAGCCCAACATGCGGATTCGATAGGCCTTGGTCTCAATAAGGGATTGGGAGCGCCGGTGGGGGCGGTGGTAGTCGGGACCCGAGATTTCATCTTCCAGGCGCGTCGAGCACGGACCGTGTTGGGCGGCGGAATGCGGCAGGCAGGCATTCTGGCCGCCGCCGGTGTGGTGGCACTCACCACAATGGTAGAGCGTCTGGCCGAAGACCATATGCACGCGCGTATCCTTAGCGAAGCGGTCGCCAATACCAAGGCGAAGATCGATCTATCGACTGTCCAAACCAACATTGTCCTATTCGATGTGTCTCCTCTCGGAATGAAAGCTGCCGAGTTTATCGAAGAGCTGAAAAAAAACAACATAAGAGCCAGTGAATATGGCAAATATCTGGTGCGCCTGGTTACGCATAAAGATGTCTCGCGCGCCCAGATCGACTATACCGTGGGCGTGCTCGCTAAACTGGGCAACCGGCAGAAGACATCGCAGACGCACGCATAGCACATATTAGAGGAGTCGGGCGAGCACCGTCTACACCCTTGCTGGCCATTCCGATCCGAGCGTAGACTTCCGGGCATGCGAGCGCCTCTGGATGCGCCCGAGGGTCGAGTGATCCCAACTATCTGAAGCTTGTGCGGGCAGAGGCCAACGTAAACGTTAGTTGCAATGGTCACTGGGAATCGACAACACGTTGCCGTCGCATTAAGGCCGGGCAGCGCTTCCCTTTACAGTATGAAATGTTCCAAGAAGTGGCCCACGCGCCTGACCAACGCCTTCGCCCCGTCCTCGATGTTGGTGCCCCGAGCGCGGGCGGCTTCTTGGCTGGTATGGACGTGCTCGTGCTCAAAGTGGTCAAACGGAATGCCGGAGTCCTCCAGAAGGACGAGGATGCGGGTGTGTAGGTCAGTGGTCATAATCGCGGCAACCCCGTCACCCGACGAATTTCACAAACCCCCACTGGATTACGCATAGTCAATCGGATTCTTCTCCAGCCAGTGTGCATCCCGCGCAGTGTCGATATTTTTCTTCGCGCCCCGAGCCATGCCTCCTGCCCAGTGCCGGGTGCCCCAAGCCATCCCCGTGCTGAGGCCTATTGCCGCTCCGAGCAGGCTTGCTCCCCAGTACCGCACCATAGTGGGGCTTTGCGCCTGTGTCCAAGGGATGCGCCTAGCGCACCGACGTAGGCACCGATGACAGCGGGCATCCATGAGTCGCGAACCGAATTAATTAGGGCTGAAGTAACGGGGGCGTATGCGAGCGCACCCTCCAAACCAGAGCGAATCAGGCTACAACCGTATATGCGAATAGTACGAGTAAGAGCAACCCCATCTATCCAAAGCGCGACGCCCGTGTTGAAGTGTAGGCATGAACGACAAACCGGGAGTGATGGTAGGGCGGCGGCGCGGGCGAGCAGAGATCGAACAAATTGTGGCGGAGTTTGCCGCCAGTGGTGTGCGGCGGACTGAGTTTTGCCGGCGCCATGGTATGACGCTGGGGACGCTCCATCGCTATCTGAAGCTGTGCGAGCAGCCGGATGGCGGGGCGGCCCAGGATGGGCTACTTGCCGTGGAGTTGGCAGGCAGGACGTTGGCGACGGATGGTGATTCCGGCTGCAGTTTGGCGGTGGTGCTATGCCGCGGGCGCAAAATCGAAGTGGGAGCAGGATTCGACGAGCCCACGCTGCAGCGGCTGGTCAACCTGTTAGAGAAGATGTAGGCCGTGTTCGGCTTCGGTCCCGCGACACGAATCTATCTGGCAGTGGGGGCTACCGACATGCGGAAGGGGTTTGAAGGCCTGTTCGGGTTGGTGCGCGATCAGTTGCAATGCGAACCCTTGAGTGGCCATGTTTTTCTCTTCTGCAATGGGCGGCACAATCGCCTAAAGCTTTTGGTTTTCGATGGCAGTGGGCTATGGGTATGCGCGAAACGCTTGGAGAAGGGACGATTCCGCTGGCCACAGGCGGGCGACGCGCAAGGCAAGGTGGTGTTGAGTCACGAAGAACTTGCCTTGCTGTTAGGCGGAATCGATCTGGCCCAGACGCAGCGCCGGCCATGGTATCGACAAGTTACTAGAGATGTGCGCTCGACCTTATAAACACTGCACAAAATACTTGTTTTCCACAACTCACCTCTGCTATTACGTGGTTCATCGTGAGTCTGACCTCGAACCCATCGGCGGCTTCTACTTCCACTCCTCTTTCTGACGCCGAGTTAGTCGAACAACTCAAGCAACAACTGGCCACGACGGAGCAACGGCTACAGTACGCGGAGCTGAAGATCCAGGTGCTGGAGGAACGGTTGCGGCGGAAGTTGATCGAGAAGTACGGGCCGGGCAGTGAGAAGCTTTCCGCAGCACAACTGGAGCTGTTGGAACTGGAGCCAGGAGTCAGCAACGTCGAGGTGCAGGCGGAAAGCGAACGCGAGCCGGTCGCAGCGCGGGCGCCGAGAAGCCACCAGCACCCGGGCCGGCAGACGCTACCGCCGAATCTGCCGCGCATCGAGCGGGTGATTGCCTGCACCGCCGAACAATGTGTGTGCGGTCGTTGTGGCCAACCCAAGGTGCTGATCGGCTACGAAGAAAGTGAGCAGTTAGAAGTGGAGCCGGCGAAATACTTCGTGCTGGTGACCAAGCGGGAGAAGCGCGCCTGCAAGGCATGTGCCGAGGGCGTGGTCGCGGCACCGTTGCCACCGCGGATCATTGAGAAGGGCCTGGCTAGCGACCGGATCGTGATCGACACGATTATCAGCAAATATTGCGATCACACCCCTTTGTACCGTCAGAGCGTGATGTTGGAACGGGAGACGGGTCTGGAGTTGAGCCGGGCGACGCTGGACGGTTGGGTCCTGCGAGTTGGCGAACTGCTGATCCCGATAGTGGCCGCGATGCGGCGGGAGTTGCTAAGGGGCGGCTACATTCAGGCCGATGAGACACCGGTGGCGGTGCAGATGCACGACGGCCGCGGCAAGAACCATCAGGCGTACTTGTGGCAGTACGGGCGACCCGCCGGAGCGGCGGTCTTCGACTTCCGCCTGGGCCGGGGACGCGACGGGCCGAAACAGTTCCTGGACAAGTTCGAAGGGATTCTACAAACAGACGGTTACGCAGCCTATGAGCAGGTGGGTGGGCCGAAGCTGGTGCATGCCTGCTGCTGGTCTCATGCGCGCCGCGCGTTTTTCGAAGCGGCGCAGTTGAATCCCCAGGACACGGTGGCGGTGGCGATCGTGGCGCGGATGGATCAGTTGTTTGCCATCGACGCCGAGGCGAGGCGCGAAGGGCTCGACCAGGCTGCGCGCCATACTCTGCGCCAGCAACAGGCACCGCCTTTACTGGAGGAGATCAAGGCCAGGATCGAGGCGGCGCGATCGACCGCCTTGCCGGCCAGTGCGCTGGCCAAGGCTTGCCGTTACACGCTCACGCTATGGCAAAAACTCACATGCTTCCTGCAGTATCCCGAGCTGGAATTGAGCAACAACTTGGCGGAGAACTCGATGCGGCCGGTAGCTCTGGGACGAAAGAATTGGATCCACATCGGCAGTGCGCAGGCCGGAGCCAAGGTCGCGGCCATTCTCTCCGTGGTGGAAAGCTGCCGCCGGATGAAGTTATCTACACGCGACTACCTGGGAACTATTCTTCCCGGCCTCGCCGATGTTTCCATCCAGCGCGTCGCAGAACTGACGCCCTCAGCCTGGGCCGCCCGAAAACGATAACTGCAAGTCGTCAACCCTGTACTTCCTCTGACTCTTACCGAACAGACCCCAGAAGCGATGCGACTTATCCGACTTCGCCTTTCGATATATCCGTCTCCGCAGATCCTGCAGACTGATAGGTGGTTTTGTCATCTCACCCCTGCCTCACGTTGTCGAGCGGAATATTCACCGGTCCGGGCCCTTCCCTCCGGACGCGTTTTGCTGCACGTCCATCAACAGTACTGCGACCCGATCCGCCACCCTGACGCCTGCGCCTGCACTTCCCACTCGCGGTTACAGCAGTCGCCTCTTCGACGAGATTTCTTCGCCGGGCGCCGAGGGCTTCTCCAGTTGCCACATTCTCTTTCTCACCATGTCGCCGCTGATACCCCGCCGTTGGAAGCTGCCGCATCGGACTCATTTCGGCCAGCTCCTGCTGCTTTCGCACGTTATTGTTCGGTGTAATGATCGGCGTCAACTATTTGTTTCCTTGGACGACAGTCGTTTCTCCCTACGAACGAACTTGGCCATTTAGCCTAAGAGCCTAGAAACAGTAGTTCTTCAAGAGCCATCCGTCGCACCTGCCAAAAGTCGCACTCCTTCTCATTAACATTCAGCCTGCACTCGCCCTCGCCATTAAAGGTCAGGGGCACCGCAAACATCTGATTGCCTTTATCATCCCGCACTAAAATCGCCTGCTCGGCAAGACTGAATATTACTGACCTATTCACATCTTTGGATTCTAAAAGAACCGTAAAGTCGCCGACACTCTCCGCCACCGAAAACTTATAAGGGGAATTATTGGGACGCAGGGCGTTGCGAGTCTTAACGTCCTCTACAACTTGTAATCTGAGTGCATTGAATACCTTCGGTAGAGAGCATGCGGAACGTTCAGTTACCCAGTCGAATTTCGACATATCCTTCGCCACTTTGTCGTTCACGCTTTCACCTCCAAAATGTCACCCACTCTCCCAAAATACGCTGGTGCGGCAAGTAAAGAAATGCAGTGGGGGTTCCGCGCCGAGGTCTTGCTTGTGCCTCGGACTATGCCCAAACTATGCCCATTCCAACTCAAAATGTTGACACAAGACTAAACAGTTCACAACAGGCTAAGTCTTAGAGCAAGTGTAGTTTTGGCATCACTACTGCAAAAATTGAAAGCGGCGGATTTCGCTTAGGAAACCGCTGCTCTATCCATCTGAGCTACAGGGCCTTGTTTTTACAGCTTTTGGAGTTTCAACAGGTTAGCTGGCATTCGCCACCATTCCCGGTGTGCTGTCAACAGCAAGCAACACCATTTTAACAGCTTTGCTGTTGGCTTCCCGCTTTCTTAACATGTAGCTCCGCCCACAGCGTTAAATCGGGGTGAATGGCGCACAGGATGGGTATGTCGGTGTCAGTAGGAAGAAAAATCTATTCCTCTGGCGGGAGAACGGCCTTGTATAATGGTTGCCCTTTTGTTTTCTGTGTTCGTAATGCTCGGTCCTTTAGCAATATGTGCTTTTGTTGTCACTCCAAACTTAGGAGAACACAATGAGGCTTGTGCAGTGGTGCCGTTGGATGTTAATCGCTATCTTTCTGCTGGGAATCGTCTCAGCGCCGTTGGTCCTCACACTTGAGGCGCAGACTCTGCCCGTACTGCAACCGCTCGCCGACAAACCAGGTCCGGCTCCGGCGGCTTTGAAGACTGGCGCTACCTACTACGTCCCCGCCACTCCGGAGACGGTCCTCTGGGGGAAGTTGCCGGAGGCACAATCGAAGCCGATCCTCACGGTGCCGTCCGGCTCCGTGGTGACTTTCGATACGGTTTCGCACGAAGGCGTTCTGGAAGATCAGGGCAAAGACCCCGTCAAATATTTCGGTCAATACGGCATCAAGCACGAAGACGTGCTCAAGGATGCGCAGGCGCTGGCGGCATCCAGCATTCCGCATGACTTCTTCAAAGATGGCCCGCACCTCGTGATCGGCCCGGTCGAAGTGGTGGGCGCGCAGCCGGGCGACATTCTCAAAATCGAATTCCTCTCCTTCATTCCGCGGGTGCCCTATGGTGTGGTCACAAATCGTCACGGCAAAGGCGCCCTGCCGGGAGAGTTCCCCGAAACTCCCAACCCCGAGCCAAACGCCGGCCCGGCGCACCCGGAGCTCTATCACAACATCTCGAAGTTCGTGAGCCTGCAAGGAACGGGTAAAAGGCTCTTCTGCGTGATGAAGGATCAGAATGGCCGTCCGCTACGCTTCCCGGCTGCTCCGTTCCAGGGGATTACCGGGCTGACGCCAAATAAGGACGGCTGGATCGATTCGATACCGCCAGCTGTCTACGGCGGTAACCTCGACATCAAGGACCTCACCGCCGGCTCGACCTTGTATTTACCGGTACAGGTACCGGGAGCAGGGTTCTTCATCGCCGATCCGCACTTCGCCCAGGGGAACGGGGAAGTGGCGTTGACGGCGGTGGAAGGTTCGCTGCGCACGACCGTCAGGCTTACCGTGCTCAAGCTCGGGCAGGCGGGTTATCCGAGCAAACAACAGCTTAAGACGCCATTTGCCGAGACGCCAGAGTACTGGATTCCGATCGGGCTGGATCCAGATCTGAATGAAGCGATGAAGAAGGCGGTGCGGAACGCGATCGACTATCTGTCAATGAACCAGGGGCTGGATCGCGCCACTGCCATGGCGTATTTGAGCGCCGCCAGCGACTTCGAGGTCAGCCAGGTGGTGGACAAGACCAAGGGAGTTCATGGGCTTATTCGGAAGTCACAGTTCAAATCCGCGAAGTAGCGGGCGTTTGTTCGCGCAAACACGAGGCCGTCGGCGCAGAGCCGGCGGCCCAATTGCGAACGTAACTCTAGTTGGAAAAATCGCCAAAGGGGTGAGGTCGAGAGAGAGTCTGCAGATTGGCCGGCGACAGATTGATGTAGCTGAACCCGTTCGCCAAAGGGCGGCTGCCGACAATGCTCAGGCCCGAATGAGTAGATGGTAGAAACTACGAGCCATCTTTCACTTCCGGGCGGATGGTCGCAAACCGGAATTTGGAACTTTGGCCGATAACTTCCGGGCTGCCCGTCATCCGGACACGATAGGTGTCCGGATGACAGTGATCTTCAAGGCTTCGAGAATAGCTCCTAGCAGGCTGGCGTTTCTTACATCAGGCCCTGGTATTGTTGGTCGCTGACCTTCTCCATCCAGTCAACGGCCTTTCCGTCGAGCTGTTCCTGAATCGCGAAGTGCGTCATGGCCGTGGTTGGCGCGGCGCCATGCCAATGCTTCTCACCAGGCGGGATCCAGACCACGTCGCCGGGCCGAATTTCCTCGATCGGGCCGCCCCAGCGCTGTACGCGGCCGCAGCCAGCAGTCACGATCAGATGCTGGCCCAACGGGTGGGTGTGCCATGCTGTCCGAGCGCCGGCCTCGAACGTGACACTGCCAGCGGCCGCACGTGCCGGATCATTTGCCTGGAAAAGAGGGTCGAGGCGCACGGTGCCGGTAAAATACTCGGCCGGCCTCTTGCTGGAAGGCTGTGATCCACATCTCGTAATCTCCATCTTCTGACTTCCTTTCTATCACCCCTTTGGGGCGTCATTGTAATTTCCCAAACCGCTCGACACGGCGCTTTGCCGTCGATCTCCTCGTTCACGGAGGAAAGGATTTGACAAATGATTCAGAGGGTCCCATTCGGATCATGATACTGCTTTTGCACGCTGCTGTTCGCGCCAGCGAGCGGGTGGAGTTCCTTCCCAGGTGCGGAAGGCACGAACGAAGGAGTTTGCGTCCTCATATCCGTGGAGGTAGGCAGCTTCATTCTAGTCGTGAAGACTACAACGTGGGCTCCGAGCGCATGGGCAAACTTCACGCCCATGTGCCCCAGTTCGTCGAGTCCGACCACGCCAACTTTCTTGCCCTTGCTGACGCACCAATGGCGCATAGGCGCGTACATTGTGATTCCGGCGCAAAGCAAAGGAGCAGCACCGGCAAGCTTCAGGTTTGCCCCATGCTGCTGTTTTCGAATGAGATTGCCGACGAACTCAACGAGTTTTTCAAGGGGGAAGAATGAAAATCTTGACCGTGGATGATGACGCCTGTGACAGTGCCGTCGCTGGCCAGAAATCGATCGGGGCAAAGTCAAAGACGGACAGACCAACCGCTTACGGTGATCCAAGCAATGGGCCATTATCCGAGAGTCCCATGATTTATTACCGATGCGCCTATCGAGATAAGAGAGACTTCATCCCGCATGTTACTGACCCAGGCCCTGCGATTATCGTGCTTCGCGCGCCAGTGCCGCTTCAGGTGGCGCGAGAGCAATCGTTCGGCCGGCAGCAGCGGACTCGACGGCCGCAAGCACGACGGATAAAGGCTGGATGGCGACCAGACCATCCACTTCGGGTTGACAGTGCTCGCGAATGCAAAGGGCAAATTCTTCGAGCTCGGCCCGAAGATAGTCGATCGGCACGAATGCGAGCCGCTCCTCTGCGTCTTGACCCCGCCGGAACAAGGTGAGGCCCTGGGTCAGATCGAAGGTGGCGAGGGCGTCGGTCCCGTGCACCGTGAGAGAAAACTTGTCTGCCGAGATGTAATCGACTCCCACATGTCCAATCGCGCCATTCGCGAACCGCATCAGGATGGCGGCCACATCCGCGATCGCACCGGCGGTTTCGAGGTGCGCGAACATGCCGGAGACCTCGGAGACGTTTCCGAGCAAGTAAATCAGATTGTCGATGTGATGGATGCCGATTTGCATTAAGCAGCCGCCCGGCATCTCTTCTCCGCGGGATCTCCAATCCCCGGGCTTGAGGCGCAGGCCGCGATCCTTCGAGAAGATGGCCTGCGCCAGGCTGATTCGCCCAAGTTCGCCTCGCTTGATCATCTCTGCCAGCTTGCGCAATCCTCCATGCCGGCGATAGCTGTGGCCAACCGAAAGAATGACGCCGGCGCGGCGGCAGGCGGCAACAATGGCATAGGCGTCCTGGAGATCGTTGGCGATTGGCTTTTCGACGAAAACATGTTTTCCGGCAGCAGCGGCGGTTTCGACGCCCGCGCGATGCTGGGAGTTAGGGGTCGTCAGAATGACGCCCTCGACCTTCTCGCCCGATACAAGTTCGCTCAAAGAGCCAACCGGCTCACAGCCGAACTTTTCGGCGAATCCGCGGGTCTTTTCTGCATCGCGCGAAAAGCAAGCCGTCAGGCGGAGATGTGGGCTCTTTTGCAGCGCGGTCGCAAGCACATCGGACCACCATCCGATCCCAACGATTCCCACCTTGACCTTCTCCATGATTATTGCCCTCCCGGGCTCCTGATCTGGCAGAGGAATGAGAGCCGACGCACAGGTCGTCGGCCCTCGAATGCTTGTTCGCTAACAGTTCAGGCATATTCTCCGATGTGCACCTTGGGCTTGCGCGTATGGAATTGCGTCGCGTTTTGCAAGGCGGCGGCAATCCGCAGCAGCAGGGCCTCCTGCAGGTCGTTACCGACGATCTGTAAGCCGATTGGCATGCCTTTCGAGGAGAAGCCACAGGGCACCGAAACCGCCGGAAACCTCGTGAAGCTAATCGGCAGGGTGAACTGGCGGCCTCGCTCGTAATCATTGCTGCTACCGACCAGCAGTGGTGCGATGGTTGGCATGGTTGGGGTTATCAGGGCGTCCACCTCCCTGAACACGGCTCGAATTTGAGCCACTTGCCGTGGGCGCGCAGTGATCGCCTTCTCATACGTTTCTTTGCTGATTTCCATGCCTCTGGCAATATTGCCCTGCACAATCGGACCGAACACCTCTTTCCGTCTTGGCTCGGCGCGATAAAGATCGCCCAATATCTGGTTGAATTCGTAAAGAATAATGTTGAACAGGTTTCCGTACTCGAGTGGCCCTCCGAAAAGCCCGATGTCTACCGTTTTGATCTCTGCACCAAGGCTGGCAAGTCTGCCCAGGGAGTCTCTGACCGCGTCGGCGATCTCCGGGTCCACATCGCGGAAGGTGTAATTCTCGATAATGCCTAAGCGCAGCCCGCGAATTCCATCATTCAGACCAGCGGTAAAGTCCTCTTCCGGCACCTTCAATGAATACGGATCACCAGGATCGTACCCGGCCATGGCATTCAGCAAGATAGCGAGATCTTCAACCGTCCGGGCGAGAGGGCCGGTGACGTCCAAGCTATAAGCGCGCGGATAAGCGCCCTTCACGCTCAGACGTCCATAGCTGGGCCGGACGCCCACGATGTTCAACCAACTCGCGGGTACCCGGATCGATCCACCCGTGTCAGAACCGGTCCCTCCAAGGCAAACACCGGCGGCAATAGCCGTTCCCGTGCCGCTGGAAGACCCTCCCGGTGCACGGTCGAGATCCCAAGGATTGTGAGTGTCTCCGAAATACTGATTAGTCCCGGATACGCCTGCGGCAAATTCGTTCATATTCGTTTTGCCGAGCATCACCACTCCGGCTTCGTTCAATTTGCGCACTACCGTCGCGTCCTCCTTCGGAATCCGGGCCTTAAAGAATTCGGAGCCAACGGTTGTGCGAATGCCTGCGGTATCGTAAAGATCCTTGTAAACGATCGGAATTCCGTGTAGTGGGCCTCGATTTATGCCCGCCTTTAACTCGGCATCCCTGGCTCTGGCCGTTCTCAAGGCCAGTTCGTCAGTTAAGGTAATGAACATGTTCAGCTTAGGTTCTACTTGCTTGATCGCAGCCAAATAAGCCTTAGTCAGCGCTTCTGAGGTCAGCGAACCTTCTCGGAAGCGGCGCCCCGCTTCGGTTATGGTTTGCGGTAGTTTCAGCTTCTGTTCTGTTTCCGCGGCAAAGCCTGGAACGCTCGTTACAAGACCAGCAGCCCCGACGCCTGCCGCGGTAATCTTTATGAATTCCCTGCGATTAAGATCCTTCATATAGCTCCTCCTCCGTCCGATAAGGCATAAATCGTCTTTCAATTAGTGCTCGATAACTAGGTGTCCTGTCTCCATCAGAACATTACTGTCGCGAGGTGAGCCTTCCGGCCCTCAGCTAACTGCCTATGTCTATATGCTTCGATTGCCCACGCTACGCCAGAGGTACTAACGAATTCACCGCGACAGGCCACTAGCTACGGTCGCGAGAGATGAACATGCTCCGCAAGCATGGGCCTGCAATCGGGCCGAAGTGCCAATTGCATAAATCCCTAGTGACAGCTTTAATTCGAGTGCTAGGGAACGCGATTCTTGCCTGAGAAAGATTGCCGCCCATAACCGCACCGGCGTCGAGTTCACGGACCACCGTCAAGACCGGTTCCAGAATGCCCGGTCTTGGTACGCTAGCTTTGGGAAAGACGGCAGCGTCACTCTTGGTTTTCAATTCATTTACCCGCGCCAGCGCTTGCCGCAAACGCTTTCTTGGTAGGTTGGAGCGGCTGCTCGTCCGCTCTATTCTGTTCCATCGTTACCGGAATGATCGATTGCGCTGGATTCACAGTGGCAATCACGATGGACCCAATACCCAACAATGACGTGGACACAACAAAAGGAACCACCCAGGAACCACTCAAATCGACAATTAAACCAAATACAACAGGAGATATCATTCCTGCGACGCCGAACCCGGTATTCATCATGCCCGAAACAGTACCCGAATAGTAATTCCCTCCTAGGTCCATGGCAATGGCCCACAAATTGGCATTAGCGCCCTCAAGAAAGAAGAAAGCTGCCGTGAGCGCATACACCGCCATGTAAGGGTTGGCTGTAAAGGCGCCCACAATTGTAAACACTATCGAACCGACAAACGCAATGAAGGTAATTGAGCATCTTGCAAGTCTAAGGTTGCCGGTCTTAATATACAAACGATCAGACAGGTATCCACCGACCAAGTCGCCGAACATCCCCCCCAGCAGAGGCAGCGCAGCGAAGAACCCCATTTTCAGAATACTAAAACCACGGGAAGCGACTAGATACGTGGGAAGCCAGGTAAGATAAACCCACAAGCTATATCCATAGCAAAAGTCGGCAAACACTAATCGCCAAAGGTTACTGTTTTTGGCAATATGCCTCCAGGGAACCGGGATTCTTTTCGAAGTAATCTTTGTTACAGTTTCCCGGGTCCCGCCGATTATCTCCAGCTCAGCATCACTGACCTTTCGATGTTCACTTGGGTTGTCCCGGTAGAAATAAAAAAAGCCCAGGGTCCACGCGAAGCCAACTGCCCCGAGAATATAGAACACTGAACGCCATCCGAACTTTAGCATCAAAGCGACGGCAACAGGCGGAGCTATGGCAGCACCAAAGCGAGATGCAGCGTGAGTAATGCCCTGCAGGTTTCCCCTCGCCTCAGGCGAAA
>Ga0224557_1002338_pt1 | contig 16331 bp, 15 predicted proteins | sample 714S31014metaG_FD_180677 | JGI IMG/M metagenome (GOLD analysis project Ga0224557, IMG submission 180677) | Peat soil microbial communities from Stordalen Mire, Sweden - 717 S3 10-14 | ecosystem: Environmental > Terrestrial > Soil > Wetlands > Peat | place: Sweden: Norrbotten County, Stordalen...
AGAGACGTCCTGGAGGGAACCACCCTCGAGCCTGAAGAGGTTCGGAGAGGGCGAAAGTCCGCCCACCGAGTCTCTGAAGCAGTTCCCCGCGACGAGGGCGTATCCGTCCCTCGGGTGCCACGCTATCGACCTGAGGTGGGTGTCCGCGCCGTGGACTATCTCGAACTTCTGCGCCGCGTGGAGGTAGGCCGCGCCGTTGTTCCCCACGAAGAGCGTTCTCTCCCCGGACGGGTCCCAGGCTACCCGCCTGAGGTTCTCTCGGATGTCCTCCCTGACCCGCTCCAGAGCACCGCCGGTAAGGCTGAGGACGAGGCCCGAGTTGCCGCAGGCGAAAGCGCTCTCCCCGGCGGGCGAGAACTCGGCCCCTCGGAGGTTCTCGGTGGTCTTGGAGTCCAACCGCGCAAATCCGCCGTCTGCGTACCGGAGCACAGCCCCCCTGTCCCCGACGAGCAGGGCAGTCCCATCCCTCCTGCTCCAGCAGGCCCATCGGAGACGACCCGGGGCATCCACCGATCTCTCACCCATGGTCTGACCGTCAAACGTGAGTATCTTCTGTTTCATCTCGATCAGGCAAAGACCACGGGAGGAAGTGAGGGCTTCACCCTGGTGGCGATTCCTACCACGTTCTGACGTGGGTGGGCTCTATCACGAAGAGGATGCGCTTCTCCGTCGGCTTTCGCCCTTGGTACTTCTTGTTCCCGGTGTACTTGAAGGAGAGAAAGTCGATGTGGTCGTCCGCCTTCTTGCCCGTGTACGTCTTCACCACCTTGCCATCAAAGGAGAGGAAGAAGTAGGGGTTGCTAGCGTCGGAGACGGCGAGGGCGACGCGGGAGTCCCTCAGGAGGTTCTTCACCTTCACTCGCCCGAGCGCGCTGTTGACAAGGATTTTCGAGCCGTCTGTGTCCACCCAGACCGGGGTGACCTGCGGAGAGCCGTCTCGGTTTATCGTCGCGACGAACGCGAAGTTCTTGCCCTTGAGGAGGTCCACGGCCTTCTTGTCTAGTTTCACCATTTCGAGAAACCGAGGTTGCGACCCTGTGATTAACCTTTTCATCAGGAGTCGGGGGAACTGAAGTCTTATGAGTGACCGCGACGGGCGAGCTCTTCTTGGCCAGGCCTAGGAGCGTCGAGTTGGGCGAGACCCACGTCACGATCGAATGGAGTGACGGGCACAGGAGCGTCTTCTCCAACCGGGGCTTGAGGGAGTCGTGCCCGTGCGCCCTCTGTCAGGGAGAGGCGAGTCCCCTCGTGGGGTCGAGGGCGCTCCCCATGGTGCCGGACGTGCCCGCGGGGGTGAGGGCGTCTGAGTATCGGATGGTCGGGCTCTACGCCATCGCGTTCGCCTGGAGCGACGGTCACTCCACGGGGATCTACCCCTATGACTACCTCCTAGCGAGGTGCGAGTGCGACGCCTGCGTGGCGGAGAGACCTGAGAGCTTAATAGAATCTCGAGAGTGAAAACGCGCGCTTGAGCGGTGTTACAGGTTTTGATTTCCTCGCCGATCCAGTGAGGGGGATCCTAGACGAGATGGGGATCCACGGCCCTACGCCTCCGCAGGCCCAGGCCTCCCCATGGATAGCGACCGGAGAGAACGTGCTAGTGATCGCTCCTACGGGGTCGGGGAAGACCGAGGCGGCCATTCTACCCTTATTGAGCCGGCTGGTAAAGGAGGGCCACGGCGACGGGATCTCCATCATCTACATCACTCCGTTGCGGGCGCTGAACAGGGACATGCTGAGGCGCCTCGAGACCTGGTGCGCCAAACTCTCGCTCAAAGTCGAGGTGAGGCACGGCGACACGCCGCTCTCGCAGAGGCAGAGGCAGTCCAGGTCTCCGCCCGACGTCCTGGTCACCACCCCGGAGACCCTCCAAGCGATACTCCCGGGCGCGAGAATGCGCCGGAACCTAGCGAGCGTCAAAGCCGTCGTGGTCGACGAGCTGCACAACCTGGTCGAGAGCAAGAGGGGCGTCCAGCTCACTGTCGGTCTGGAGAGGCTGAGAAAGGTCGCGGGGGATTTTCAGCTCGTCGCTCTCTCCGCTACGGTCGGGAGCCCCGAAGAGACGGCCAGCTTCATCTTCGGTGAGGCCAAGTACAGGATAGTCAAGGCGGCGGTCCCGAAGGAGTTCAGGTACAGGGTCGAGTACCCCACTCCCGACTCCAACGACAGCGAGATTTCGAGGGAGACGTTCAGCACCATAGACCTCGCGGCCCGCCTCTCTCTAATCGACGAGCAGATCGGGTCCCACAGGTCCACCCTCATCTTCGTGAACAGCAGGACGCTGGCGGAGATGCTAGGCGAGAAGCTGAACAGGCTGAGGGGCGACGTCGGAGTTCACCACGGCTCCCTACCGCGGGAGGAGAGGGAGAGAGTCGAGAACGCGTTCAAGCAAGGTCAGCTGAAGGCGCTCGTCTGTACTAGCACGCTCGAGCTCGGGATAGACATCGGTTCGGTCGACCTGGTGCTGCAGTACATGTCCCCGAGACAGGTCACCTCCCTGATCCAGCGCGTCGGGAGGTCGGGGCACGACCTGCGTCGGACCTCGGAGGGCGTCATCATAACGGTCTCGGCAGACGACATCCTCGAGTCGGCAGCTTCCATCGAGGAGGCCCACGCCGGGAGACTGGAGGAGACCAGACCCTACCGCAACTCACTCGACGTCCTGGCGCACCAGATCGCGGGGTACCTCATGGACTACGACTCCGTCGAGAAGGGGCTCATCCTCGCCGAGGTCAGGAAGGCGCACCCCTTCAGGGACCTGTCCGAGGAGGCCTTCCAGCGTGTGGTCGACTATCTCGGCCAGCTCCGGAAACTGAGGGCGGAGGGGACGAAGCTGGTAAGGACGAGGGGGACGCGTGAGTACTATTTCCAGAACCTCTCCACGATCCCGGACGAGACGCGGTACTTCGTCGTCGACGTGGCGAACAACCAGAACGTGGGGATACTCGGAATGGAGTTCGTGCTACTGAAGGCGAAGGTCGGGCTCCACTTCATACTGAAGGGCAGGATTTGGCAGATCGAGAAGATAGCGAACGACAGAAAGATCTACGTCACGTCGATCGAGGACCCGCTCGCAGCCGTCCCCGGCTGGGACGGAGAGATGCTCCCCATCCCGTGCGGGCTCGCCCAGAAGACCGGGCGCCTTCGGAAGCGGGTCGCGTCCGTACTCTCCGAGAATCCTCCGGAGGTCTCGGCCGCCCTTCTCTCAACCCAGATGCCGGTCTCGCTTGAGGGGACGAGGATGGTCGTCGACGAGATCCATGAACACCTCCGTCTTGGAGCCCCCCTGCCGAGCGACGACCTGATCCTTCTCGAGGGTTGGCATAAGTACCTGATAATTCACTCGTGTTTCGGAGAGAACGTAAACAGGACGCTCGCCTACACATTCGAGGAGGTCCTGTCGCGCAAGGGGCTGATTCGCCTCTGGTACCTGGACGGCTACCGCATAATGATAGAGCTCACGGTCGACTCGTCCGAGCTCGACCTCAGAGGGCTCGGGGAGCAGCTCTTCGGGATGTCCCCCGAGGAGTTCGAGAGGACCTACGCTGTCGCGGCCCAGCGCAACTTCCCGTTTCCCGGGAGGGTGAAGGCGATAGCCGAGAGGTTCGGCGCCCTCAGGAGGGGTCAGTTCATCGCGCATCCGAACCTCTGTTCTCTCCCCACCAGGTTCGAGAACACCCCGGTCTTCGAGGAGGCCTTGCAGGAGAGCGGCCGGGACCTCCTCGACATGAGGAGGGCCAAGGAACTCCTGGTCTCGGTGTCGCTGGGAAAGACGCGTGTGGAGACTTTCCTGTCGGACGAGAAGCCCACCCCTATCGCATACCACATACTCTACCGCTATCTCGACGTGCCGGAGCTCGTCGCGCCAGACTCGCTCGCAAAGACGACGATCGAGAAGATGAAGCTGAGCATCTACGGCACCTCGATAGAGCTGGTCTGCATGAAGTGCGGGCTGGGTCAGGGGTTCACGACGATAGGCGAGGTCGCCGAAGAACCGCGGTGCGCCTCTTGCGCCTCGGGACTGCTCTCCCCCGCGTTCTGGACGGCGAGCCAGGTGACGAAGCTGATGTCAAGGAAGCTCGCCCGCGACGTCCTCAGCGACGACGAGAGGTCGGAGCTGGCGAAGGCGAGACGAGCCGCAGACCTGGTCCTCTCATACGGCAGGAGGGCCATAATCGCCCAGGCGGTCTACGGCATCGGGCCGCAGACGGCGGCCAGGATCCTCGCGAAGATGGACGAGGAGGAGGAGACGTTCTACAGGGAGCTGCTCGAGGCGAAGCTGAAGTTCATCGAGACAAGGCCGTTCTGGTGAGGGAGTCACCCGGCGGTCTTGGAGCCCACGGCACGAAGGAAGAACTCAGTTATGAAGCGCTTGGACTTCTCCAGGTCTCTCGTCTTGGCGAAGTGGAACTTCTGGAAGACTACGTTGTTCAGCATGCCGAGAAGGCAGTCCGCCGCGCTCCTCGCGTCGGTCTTGTCGAAGGTGCCCGAAGCGACCCCTCGTCTCACGATGGATTCGGCCACGTCGTGGACCTCGTCGAGCTGTTCGCTTATGCGCGCGGCGGCCTCGTGGTCGAGCTTCGCAGTGTCGATTAGGTAGAGCCCGGGCTCGAACGCCTCCGTGGGGAACGATGAGAGGTAGACGTCGATGAAGGCCGCCGTTCCCTTCGCCGCGTCCTTGATGGCGGACTTGGCCCTCAGCCGGGCGATGAATTCGTGCATGCTCACCCGCGTGCTCACCGCCGCCTCGAAGAGACGCTTCTTGTCTTTGAAGTAGTAGTAGATCATCGGAGGCGTCGTGTTGGCCTCGCGGCACACGTCCCTAATCGAGACGTTCGCGAAGCCCTTCTCGGCGAAAAGTCTCGTCGCGGCCTTCAATATCGCCGCGGAACCATCTTTCGGCCTTGGCACGGCAATCATCGCATGAACCTAGCCTAATTAGTTGCTGCTTTCGCGAGCTAACTAACGCTCGTTAAACTTTATCTACCGTGGGGGGCTGAGCCGGACTGAAGATGGTCTCGGACGCCAGACGGGTCGCCCTAGGGAGTATCTTCGGCGCGGCCATCGTGGTCTTCGTCGGCTTCGTCCCCGCACCGACATCCGACTTTCTCATAGGCTTCCAGGCGTTCCTCCTCGCCATCAGCTTCCTCGTAGTGGGGAGGGGAGGAGCGACCTACGTCGGCATAGTGAGCGGCCTTCTAATCACGCTCGCGAAGGTCTCATTCTTCCCCCTTGACCTCATCTTCGCCGTAGCGTTCGGTGTGATGATAGACGCGCTCTCCCTCGTCTTCCAAGTCAAATCTGGGACGAGCGCGAGGAAGTGGAGGCTAGTCGCGGTCGTGACGATAAGCACGACCGTGGTGGGTTACATCGCGTATTACGTGTCCGCTGTCCTGACCAACCTGGTCCCCAACGAGCTGATCCTCGACGTCACCGTGCTGGTCTTCGGGGTCGTGAGCGGGGCGATCGCGGGATATGCCGCCGCCGCCGTCTGGAACAGGTACCTAAAGTCGAGGTTCTAGGACAAGCCCTCCCTGGCCTCCATGCGCTTAAATGGCGGAGTCTCTGCTCGAGGACGAACCGATGAAGATCAGGGAGCTCTTCGGACACTTCGAGGAATACGGCTGGGAGACACCAAGCTGGGAGATTGCAGCCAAGGTCGGCCTCCCGGTCAGCATGGTCGTGAGGCTCGACACGAACACTTCGCCTTTCAGGCCTGAATCGGCGCTCAGGGACCTCGGACTCGCGCTCGGCGGGCTGGAGGTCAACGAGTACCCCGACACCTCATACCTGGCTCTCAGAGAGGCGCTCTCTGGCTACACAGGCAAAGGGCTGGAGAGGTTCGTCGTCACCAACGGCGCGGACGAGGGGCTCGATATCGCCACGAAGGTCTTCATCGATCCCGGAGACGAGGTCGTCATCCCCACTCCGACGTACGCCATGTACGGGATCACCTCGAGCATAATGGGGGCGTCCGTGGTGAGCGTGCCCAGGAGGAGAGACTTCGGCCTCGACGTCGAGGCTATCCTCGCCGCTGTGACGGGGAAGACCAAGGTCATCTTCCTATGCAACCCGAACAACCCGACGGGCGACTGCGCCCCGACGGAGGAGGTGGAGAGGCTCGCGACGGAGTCTGGGGTCGCCGTCGTCATCGACGAGGCGTACTTCGAGTACTGCGGGAAGTCAACCATCGACCTCTCCGACAGGTTGGAGAACATCATAGTCTGCAGGACGCTCTCGAAGGCGTTCTCCATGGCCGGGGTCAGGATCGGATACCTGGTCGCCGGGGCCGAGACCGTGTCGAAGCTGAACGCCGTGAGGCCTCCGAACAGCCTCTCCGTGGTCTCGCTGTTCCTGGGGAAGGCCGCGCTGGCCCATCGGGACGAGATGGAGCGGAACGTAAGGTCGACCGTCGAGGAGCGGGAGAAGCTCCTTCACAGGTTGAGAGGGATCAATGGAATCGAACCATATCCCAGTCAGACCAACTTCATCCTCTTCAGGGTCGTGGACGGTGACGCGGACGCGCTCCACGCGAGGCTGATGAGCAAGGGATTGGTCCTGAGGAACCTCAGCAAGAGGAAAGGCGTGGAGAACTGCCTACGGACGACGGTCAGCACGCCCGAAATCAACGAGCGGCTCGCGGGCGAGCTCGAGAGCGCGCTCGCTCGGCGACCGGAGCGCTAGACACCAGCACACGTCGGCAGCGGGCAAAACGAGCGCGCAGGTCTGGGAGCGAGCATAGGCGGCGATAGTCGGCGGCCAGTTCATCGGGCCGGTCCTCGTCGTCGCTCTACTCGGAAACTACGCAGGGGGGACCAAGATCGCGACGGTGAAGGTGAAGCGAGGGCACTTACAAGATTCAATTCATAAATAACTCAGGAACGATTCCTGTCACATGCCCGAGGAGAGCCTGCAGGACAGGTATGCGCCGAACAGCGTCTGCTTCGGTTGCGGTCCCGCCAACGAACATGGGTTGAGAATCAAGAGCAGGGTGGAGGGAGGCGAGGTCGTCTGTGATTGGAAGCCCCAGCCATGGCACCACGCGTTCGATGGGATCCTGAACGGCGGGATAACGGGAGCAATCTTGGACTGCCACAGCAACTGGGCCGCGGTCAATGCGATGATGGCGCGCGACGCGACGGAGGTGCCGCCCCCCACCGTCACGGCCGAGTTCGCGGTCAAGATGCTGAAGCCAACCCCCATGGAAGCGACGCTACACCTCAGGGCGAAGGTCGCAGCGCTTCAAGGCGCGAGAGCCGTAGTCGAGTCTACCCTCGAGGCCGAGGGGGCGCTGCGGGCTACCTTCGTGGGCACCTTCGTCGCCGTGAAGCAGGGACACCCGGCCTACTCAAGGTGGCGCTAGCTACCGACAGACCTGCCCGAGGTCCTCTCCGGCTTGGTACGCCTTGGATGCTCTGGATGGACGGAAACGTTTAGAACTCTGCCTTGGCCGCTCATCCAAGGATGAAGGGAGAGAGGCGGGAGATCTTCAACTCTGCTAGCGTCGGTGCTGACAAGTGCACGTTCTGCAAGATAGCCAAAGGAGAGTTTCCATCGTACATCGTCTTCGAGGACGAGACTTACATTGCGTTCCTGGACATCAACCCATTCTCCAGGGGGCACACGCTCGTCTGTCCCAAGGCCCACGGCGAGACGGTCTGGGACATGAAGGAAGCTGAGATAGGGGGCCTATTCCTGCTCGCCGCGCGGGTCTCGAGGGCGGTCGTTGAAGCGACCGGTGCGGATGGGTTCAGGCTCCTGCAGAACAACGGAGAAGCCGCGAACCAGGTAGTCGCGCATGTCCACGTGCACGTGATTCCGGTGATGATGTCGCACAAGGGGAAGCCGATGGACAGGATCAAGTTCGAGGGTAAGGAGATGGAAGCGACCTCGGCCGCCATAAGGAAGGCCCTGGCGCGAGCCTAATCGCAGGCGCGGGGCTTCCGGCGCCAGCGACTGCTAGGCCTTCGAGGCTTTCTCCTGAATCTTGTCTATCTGAGCCTGCCTGACCTCCGTGAAGAGGTTGCACCAGTCCCTGCCGGAGACGACGAGGTCGAACTCCTTCAGCTTCGAGTGGACGCACATCCCTCTCTCAAATAGGTCGGCGTTCAGCGGGTCGTTCGGCTTGAACCAGACGCAGGCGAGACAGTTCTCGTACTGCCAGGTTATCCGCTTTAAGCTCCGCTGCGGTTCAGGCTCTTGGTTCGAACCCATTAGCTGTGGGGTGGGAGCCCTTCTTACTTAAGGGCGTGCCCGGGTCAACTCTCCTCGATGATGATGGCCTCCGGGGGGCTCGGTCTCCCCCGCATTAGGGAAGGCACCATCGCTACGAGAAGGAAGGCCGTCGAGAGCAGGAAGACCAGGTGGATCGAATTCATGAAGCTGGCAATCGAGGAGGGGGTCCCGGAACCGCTGACCCCGAGGAAGATCTTCACGAGGTTGTTCACCGGGGTGACGGTTGCCATGGCGAGGAAGGCGACGGCGAGGCTCAGCGTTGATCCGAGGTTGACGAACGTCGTGCTGATCCCCGAGGCGATGCCCCGGGCCTCCGGGGGAACCGAGTTCATTATGGACGCCCTGTTGGGCGCCGCGAAGATGCCCATACCGCTCCCGACGAATATCAGAGGTAAGGCCAGCCCGAGGAAGGTGGTTCGCGGACCAATCTGTGTCAGCATCACAAACCCGACCGACGAGACGAGAAGGCCGATCGAAGAGAGGAGCCTGGCCCCGTACCTGTCCGAAAACCAGCCGCTGATCGGGCCGAAGAAGGCCAGGGAGGCAGAAGTGGGGATAAGGAAGGCGCCGGCCGCCAGGGGGGTCAGCTGCATCGAGGGGCCCTGAAGGTAGAAGACGAGCACGAGCGTGACCGCCCCCCTTGCCAGCGAGTTGAGGAGGATCGCCAAGTTCCCCGCCGCGAACGCCCTGATACGGAAGAGCGAGAGGGAGAGCATCGGCATCTCGACCCGAGTCTCCGTGACGAAGAAAGCGACCAGGAGCACGCCGCCGAGACCGACCAGGAAGTAGGTGGTGAGCGCGTCAAGCCCTGCGATTATGTTGAGCGTTATTCCGACGAGGATTGAGGAGAGCCCGCCTGCGAGCGTGATGTTCCCTATCACGTCGATCTTCTGGCCGCGCGGCGCCCGGCTAATCTCGTGCAGCTTGTAGTGCGACCAAACTGTCGCGAAGACCCCAATAGGGACGTTCACCCAGAAGATCGCACGCCAGCCTACGGTCTGGGCGAGGATGCCACCGAGGACCAGCCCAGTCACTGCCCCCGCCACGATGGAGGTCTGGTTTATCCCGAGGGCCTTCCCACGCTCGTTCGACGGGAACGCGTCTGTCAGTATGGCGGCGCTGTTGGAGAAGAGAAACGCCGAACCTGTGGCCTGCACCATCCTGAAGAGGACGAGCTCGAACCCGGATTGAGAGAGGCTGCAGAGAGCGGATCCGAGGGTGAAGACCGCGAACCCCAGCGTGTACAGCCTCACTCTCCCGAACATGTCCGAGAGCCTCCCGAAGTTGACCAGGACGGAGGCGGTGATGAGCTGGTAGCCCAGGAGGGTCCAGACCAGATCAAAGAGCGTCGTGTTCGGGAGTTCCCTGCCGATCGTGGGGAGGGCTATCAGGACTATGTTGGTGTCGAGGGATGCCATCAGGGTGCCGATGGTAGTGTTGGATAGCGCAACCCACTTGTATTGCATCCAAGAGTGCGCCGCAGGTTAGGATTTCTTCCTTTCGCAGGGGTCGGGGCGCTCTCGATGAAAGACGACTCGCATCCCTGCTACATCGGGGCGGCCGCCGGGATCTCCTCGGGCTCCTTCGCCACGGCTGCCGACGCCTGACGGGCTAGAAGCTGCTGTTTCATCGATCCCTGCAGGAGAAGGCCTGCGCACACCGCGACTGCCCCGATTATCACTCCTGCTGTGAAGAGCGGGGTGATTGAATCGACGAAGGCGTCCCTCAGCTGGGGGATCAGGGGAGTCAGGGCCGGGTACTGAGCTAGAAGCTGCTGCAGGACCTGCGGCGACGCGAGTATCTGGCCTGCCTGGTTCGCGTTGCCAAGGTACTGCGACGCCAGCTGCTGATACTGGGGCGGGACCGCGGTTAGTACCCCCGCGACCTTCGAGGCGAATGTGTTGACCTGGATCGTTCCGAGGATGGCCAAGCCTATCGTCCCCCCGAGGTTCCCCATGAACTGGGGTAACGAGGAGGCAATCCCGATCTGTTTCCTCGGGGCGGAGTTCTGTATGGCGAGGAACGTGGACGAGAAGGTCATTCCAACCCCGAACCCCATGATCGCGCACGACTCGGCCAACTGAGCCGTCCCAACGGCCGCGCCGACGAACGTGAGAGTGTACGCCCCGACGGTGGCGATGACCATCCCGGTGACCGTCAGCGTTCTGTAGCTGAGCCTCGTCACGAGCGTCCCGCCCATCACGCTCGCCACGATCATCGGGAGAAGGAACGCGTCCAGGATCTCGCTCGAGGCGTTTATCGAGTGCCCCAGACCTGCCTGCACGAAGAGTGGGATGTAGGAGACGACCGCAAGGAGCATGAGGCCCCTGAGGAAGGAGACCCCCGACGACGCGGAGATGTTTCTCACCTTGAAGAGGCTGAGCGGGAGGACGGGCTCCACGGTAGTCCTCTCTATCTGTATGAATGCGGCGAAGAGAATCGCCGAGCCTCCGAAGAAGGCGGCCTCCTCCCAGGAGAGCCAGGGGTATGTGGAGCCGCCGTTGAGGAACCCGAGGTCCAGGAGCGCAATCCAGCCGGCGAGCGTGGGGATTCCGAGCCAGTCGAGTCTCGGTTTGATCAGGCTCTTGGACTCCGAGAGGCCAGCGAAGAGAAGTATTATCGAGGCGATGCCGAGCGGGAGGTTGATGTAGAACACCCACCTCCAGTTGACTACGTCCACGATGTAGGTCCCGACCGACGGCCCGAGGACCGAGGCGATTCCGAAGACGCTCGAGAAGATGCCTGTGATCCTTCCCCTCTGCTCCGGAGGGAAGGTCACCCCAGCGATGCTCAGGGCTATGGGGAAGAACGCGCCGCCGCCCATACCCTGCACGGCCCTCGAAAGGATGAGCTCGTCGATGTTCTGGGCGGCACCAGAAGCGATCGAGCCCGCCATGAATATAACAAGGCCGAGAACGAAGAACCGCCTCCTCCCGTACAGGTCCGAGAGCTTCCCGAAGATGGGCATCGCGACCGTCTGGGCGAGGATGTACGCGCTGAAGACCCACGCATAGAGGTTCAGTCCGCCAAGGTCAGAGATGATGGTAGGGCCCGCGGTCGCGACGATGGTCTGGTCCATCGCGCCAAGGAGGAGGCCGGTCATGAGGCCCGCGATTATCAGGATAAAGTTCCTTCTCGGGATGGTCTGCGTCGGCGCGAGTGCTGAGGCCGCCCCCGAGTGCTCCGCGGCAGCACCGGCACCAGTGGCGTTGTTCGTGGACGATTGAGATTCTGGCACTGGCTTTCCCTGAGAAGTATTGGACGCCCACTATTTTTTAGTTATATAACTTTAGTGATAAACGCGGACAGCTGAAAGGTGCGCGGTCGTTGAACGCAGCGCGTTCCTGGGCGCCAAGGCGGGGCTCAGCTGAGCTTGACGAACTGTTGTCCATCCGTCACCGGTGTCACGACGACCGCGGTCCCGAATGCGATTATCTCGTCCATCGTGTTCCCTATCTCCGTCGAGTCGAACATGACGCTGATGACGGCGTTCGCTCCGATCTTGGCCGCCTGTTCCGAGAGCCGGTCCAGGGCCTGCTGTCTTGCCTGGGTAGCCATCTCGGTGTATTCGCTGATCTCGCCGCCCTTGAGCGTGCGAAGTGCGGCCATGATGTTCCCGCCGATCCCACGTGACCTTACGGTGATCCCGTAGACCAGACCAAGGACCCGATCCACCTTGTACCCGCTTACGTAGTTCGCAGTCAACAGGATGGGCTTGCTTGGAGCTGACATGAAGCATCCGCAGTCGGCCGAGGTAAAAAAGCGTTTTGCGCTGATTCGGAGTACAATCTGGGCGATTTAGAAAAAGAAAAGCGTAGGGAAGGTGCCTCGTTCAGGCACCTTCGCCGAAACGGCCCTTAGGTCGGGCCGGTCTTACCGTCTAGGGAGGCTGTGAGGAGTCCGGGCGAGAGGAGGTACTTCTGCATGCCCTCTGATGCGATCTGGACCTGCGGCCCTGCGATGTGGGTCCCGGATGGGACTGTGTCGCCGGTCGTGTTGTTGACCTCACCTGCTGCGAAGAGGTTCGGTGCCATCCACGCCTGCTGCCATCCGTTGAAGACCGAGGTACTGGCGCTCACTCCTACTCTGTTGCCACCCCTCCAGTGGTGTCCCCACCAGTCGGTGTGGGCAGAGAAGGGCGCAACCACCGTTCCGCCGTTGCTGATACCGGTTGCACCCATCTTGTTCAGTATTGCGATGAACGGGGCGTTGCCTGGGCTCGAAGCGAAGTACGAGGCACCGAGGTAGCCGTTCGGGGTCCAGTCATGGGTGATCCTGGCGCAGGGGTCTCCCCAGGCGTCGACGTAGTGGGGATCGATGTCCCAGTAGCTGGTGGTGTTGGGAAGGTCTGGTGCCACTCCTCCGAAGCTGACGTGGCCCGTCGCAGCGGCCTGGTACTTGCTCTTCTGGGTCGCCTTGTACGCGCTACCCTGGCTGGCCGAGCTGACTCCACCCGCCTGGGTGAGGTTGCCGGGTCCGCCTCCGGAGTAGCCGCCTGCACTCTGCTGGGCGCCGCCGATGAAGTTGAGGCCTGTGTGGTCGAAGTTGTCGTCCATGAAGTCATAGAGGAATGTGTCTCCGCCCGCGGCATTGCCTGCGCAGAACGAGTTGAGGCCCATCCCGGCTACCGAGCCTGAAGGACCGCCCGTGGAGCTGTAGGTGCCGTAGCCGTAGGTGAGGCCTCTTCCGACCGAGCCAGTTGCGGTGGTCGGGTTGTAGGGAGCACCCACGCCCGAGATGAGCATGGACCTTGTCTGGTTGTATCCCCACATTCCGTTGAAGAAGACCGTTCCGGGCTGAACGTGGACGTTGCCCTGGGCGTCGTAGTATCGGATGTCGGAGATGGTCCCATCGGCCTTGGTGTCCATCCTGAACACCTCGCTGTTGAGTACCATCTTGAATTTGCCGGTCTTGATAGCAGCGGGGATCGACCTGAACGCCGAGTTGGCTTTGGCGCCGGTTTCGCACGGGTAGTTGCAGCTCGAGCCACACCATCCGTCGTAGACGCACCCGTTAATCTGTACACCGTACGTGTTCATGTAGGGTACAGAGGCGAGCGAGCTGACGTGCGGACATGCGTAATAGCCGAGTGCCTCGCTTGCAGACTGGAATGCCGATCCCAGCGGCGTCAGGGGGTGACCCTGCATTGGATAGTTCTTGCTCATGGGCATCGGAGCGCCATTGACGTTGCCGTTTCCATTACCCGAGATGCCGAAGGCCTGCTCCCAGGCAACATAGTATGGCTCATACTCCGCGTAGGTGAATGGCCAGTCCTGGGTGTCGTCGTTGGGATTGATGGAAGCTAGGTGACCTGCTCCGTACTTGCTCGCGGTCGACGAGTTCATGGTGAAAGCCCAGGGGCCTTGTCTGCCCATGTTTCCACCGTAGTGCTGTGCTACTCCTCCGACTCCGAAGCCGAGAGAGTGGTACTGGATCGGGAAGGTCGGCCTCCTTGCGGGGAGGGCGAACTGGTTGACATTGTTCCTTATCGTCGTGGTCTGGAGCGAGGCTGGGAAGTCAAACTTCCTCTCGAAGCCGATGCCCCACTCGTCGTACTTGTTGGAGGCGAAGTCCGTTGCGTAGTTCCAGTATGGTCCTCTGGTGACGCCTACCACATTGTAGCCGGCTATCGATAGCTCGGCCGCGATGGTGCCTGACATCACTCCTAGCCCCATAAGGACTACGTCTGCGGGCGCTTCCTGAATTACGGTTGACATCTCCATCAGCTCCTATGGGGACCCCTTCTGGTACATGCCAAGGCTCGCTGGTTTCAGGGTGATCGGGTTGGGGTTGACCATTATCTCCTTGGTCGTCATTCCCTCGCCGTAGAAGTTGCCCTGGTTCACACCGTTGAACCCTGTGTACAACCACCCGACCATGTTCTTGTTCCCCCCGTAGACCGGGTCCATGCCGAAGCCCGCCCAAGTCATGAAGAAGAGCTCGTAGGCAAAGTCCGACGGAAGGATGTCGTTGAACTGCGCCGCCGTCGGCTTGTTGTTCCACAGGTCGGTGAGACAGGCTGTCTGGTTCGCCGCTGAGAGCGTCTCGAAGTTACCACCGTAGGCCGCGTTGGCGTACGTCTCAATCCCGGCCAGGCTCAATCTCCAGAATTCCCTCTTGTTCCAGGTATACTGGTAGCGCGTCCCAGCTCCGACCCTTACGTTTGCGGTAGGCTGGTAGGTAACCGGGTAGGTCGTGCTGCCCACCTGGTAGTTGACCTTCGCACCGTTGTAGGTGATCCCGTCGACGGTTATCGGCGCCGCGACGTTCGCTGGGATATAAGGGGCACCTACGTAGTTGTTACCATCGTTGCCATAAAGCCCCTTGAGCTGATGGTCGATAAAGTAAGCCACGCCGGCTTCCTTCGCCCCGGGTCCCGTGCTGTCTGTCGGGATAATCGCGGAGACCAGCGCCTGAAGCTCGGTCTGCTCGGTTGTGTTCAACACGAGGAAGACGGTGTCCGAGTCGTAGCTCGCCTGGAGCGTGCCCACCTGCGACGTCAGCGACGTCACCTGTGAGTTCGCGCTGGTAACGGCAGAGTTCAGGCTGGTAATCTGCCCGTTCGCGCTCATGAGCGCCTGCTGGGTCGTTGTGAGCTGCGAGTTCGCGCTTGTGAGCTGCGAGTTGACGCCGCTCAGCTGCGAGTTCGCGCTGCTGAGCTGTGCCTGGGTAGAAGTCAGCTGGTTGTTCAGCGAGGAGACCTGCCCCTGCGCCGAGCTCAGCTGGGAGGCCGTCGAGTTGAGCTGGTCCTGTGTAGAAGTGAGCTGCTCTTGGGTTGAGGAGAGCGCGTTCTGCAGCGAGGCAACCGAGCTGCTCGAGCTGCTGCTATTGTTTCCTAATACATTGTTGTAGTATGCTACGCTTGCAACGCCCACAACTGCGGCGCCTGCGACTACGCCAGCGCCTATCTTCAGGAAGGTCCTGCGGTCGCCTTCCTTCTCAATTGGCTTTCCACTGTCAGCCATTAACTTAACGTATGTTATATCCCCGTATATAGGCGTTTACTATTCCAATTGTGCATTATTGTTCCAAATTCAACACGTCTGTTCGGGCCTCACGACGTCGAAAAGGAAGTGCTTTGCGGCCAAGTGCAGCCATGTGTAACTCAATCGCATTAGGTCCTCCACAATTGGTGATACTGGCGTTTCTCCGATGTTTGCTGCGTTCTAGGATGTGTCGATGTCCGTCTCGCTAGTCCTTGCATTTCGTCGAGACCAGATCATGCATCCACACGAGGGTAGGTGGACAACCCTCGTTCTGGACAGCCGTGCTCCCGCCAGCTACCGAAAGGAGCAGGTAGACGCGCGCCTCGGGCTGGGTCGCCAGATGTTGGACCTACTAAAGCGGCGTCTCCCGGGGAACTACGTCCCGATTTCTTCGAGGTGAGTATTTCGGCGCCAGATTATCACAATCGCGACGAGAACGACTAGCGCGATGACAAGAGCGATGACTAGTCGCGTCGTCGTCGGCGAGGGAGAGATGATGATGACATCCAGCAGGAGCAGGAGCAATGCCGACGCGCCCATGTTGCGCCTCCAGCCCTTTGGAGGCCTCCTGGTTCGCTCGCCTGACATTACGACTGCATCCTTCTAACGACTATCTATATCTCGTGGTGGGTCATGCCACTGCACACTCGGTCAGGCGGCAGTTCATCGGCCGAGATCAGGCGACAACTTTCCTGAACAGGTAAAGGGTGGCGCCCATGGTGACGATTGCGAGTCCGGCTATGAAGCCGAGGGCCGAGACCTCCGCCCCGAGCGAGTATGTTCCAGGCAGCGCCAGGTCCCTCACTGCGTTCACCGAGAAGGAGATTGGGTTTACCGAGGACACGTCGACCATCCACTGTGGCATCGCGGTGACAGGCACCAGGGCCGTGCTGATGAAGAGGAGCGGGAACGTGAGGAAGCCACCTATTCCGAAGACCGTCTCAGCGCTTCTTGTCCGAAGTCCCAGCGCAAGGGAGATGCCGGACCATGCGAGCCCGAAGAAGGCGATGATGAATATGATGAGCAGAACCCCCACGATCCCGGTCGCGACCCTGAAGCCCAAGACATAGGCGAGGGCCAATATTATCAAGGTCTGGATTGTCACCCGGA
>Ga0224557_1002340_pt1 | contig 16323 bp, 16 predicted proteins | sample 714S31014metaG_FD_180677 | JGI IMG/M metagenome (GOLD analysis project Ga0224557, IMG submission 180677) | Peat soil microbial communities from Stordalen Mire, Sweden - 717 S3 10-14 | ecosystem: Environmental > Terrestrial > Soil > Wetlands > Peat | place: Sweden: Norrbotten County, Stordalen...
CAATATCGATATCGGCGGATAGTGATTGCGAAATGCCAGGTTGCGGTCGAGAAGCACGTGACCGTCGAGCAGCGATCGAACCGTATCCACCACTGGATCCTGCTGGTCGTCGCCTTCCATCAGCACCGTATAGAACGCGGTAATGCTGCCCTGCGAAAAATTCCCGGCGCGCTCCACCAACCGGGCCAGCTTATTCAGCACTGAGGGTGTATAGCCTTTTGCAGTCGGGGGTTCTCCGGCAGCGAGTCCGATTTCGCGCTGCGCCATGGCAAAGCGCGTGAGGGAGTCGACGATCAATAGAACATTCTTGCCGAGGGCTGCAAAATGCTCAGCCACCGCAGTCGCGGCCAGTGCAGCACGAATCCTGAGCAGCGGTGATTGATCGGAAGTGGAAACTACCACAACCGCGCGGCGAAGCCCCTCCGCGCCGAGAACCTCAAGAAACTCCCCCACTTCGCGCCCGCGCTCACCCACCAGCGCCAACACGGTCATATCCGCGGCCGTTCCCCTGGCCATCATGCCAATCAGCGTGCTCTTGCCAACGCCGCTACCGCCGAAGACGCCGACGCGTTGCCCTCTTCCGCATGTAAGGAATGCATCGATAGCGCGAATACCGCAGCCCAGCGGCTCACGGATCGCAACACGTTCAAGCGGCAGCGGCGCCGAACCATCGAGAGTAGCTGAGTGGCTTGCACGGTAATCGGGCAGCGCATCCAGGGGATTTCCATTTGCATCGATCACGCGGCCTAACATCTCCGGGCCGACTCGAATGGACGGGCGCGCGCCCCACGTTATAATTTGATCGCCATAGCGAATTCCCTGGGGCGGGTCAGAGGTCATTGCCAGCATCGTAGATTGCCGGAAGCCGATGATCTCGCCGGAATAGCTCCGGCCGTGACCGGCAATCTCGCAAGACTCTCCCACCGAGCAGTAGGGTCCATCTGATTCAATCAGATTCCCTACCACCTGATTTACTCGCCCGTGCCATCGCAGAGTCGAACCTGCGCGGAGAAGGTGCGTGTATGGAGAAAGCAAAGGACGGCTCATGCGCTGGTGGGCCTCACTGCGAGCAGATCGAAGAAGCCCTGCTCAACTTCCTTCAACTGCTTCTCCAGGCTGAAATTTGCCGAACCGAGTTCGGTTTCGACGATGCAGTCCTGGTCGTTCAACTCAGCATCCTCAACCACTTCAACGCGAGTTGCGCAGGAAACGCTCGCAAAGTAACGCTTCCACGATTCGCCCTTATTCGGCGCAATGCGAATAGTTACGTTCGAACCTTCCCGCATGTTTTCCATGGCCACGCGAACCAGCGACGCCACCAGCATTTGATCGACCTGCGCCTCGCGATGCAGGATCTTGGCTGCGATGGCAAGAGAGAGTTGAACGATTTCTGCTTCAACCTGGCCGAAGTACTTGTCTCGTTCCTCTTCAAACTTGGCGACTGCCGTTGCGATTGGAGTGCGCGCTGCCAGAAGCTTTCGTTCGTACTCAACGCGCAGTTTCTGCTCCATTTCGCATATTGCTTCCGCCCGTTCTCGTGCGATCCGTTCGGCGAACTCCGCGTGCGTCAACTGTAGGTCTGTTCGCCGGGCGCCGAATTCGAGATCACTCTGCAATCCGGTCAGGAGTGGATCTCCGTCGCGTAGCCCGCCAGCGGAGATCTCCCGGTATTGCAACGTGGTCACTGGAATCGAACATTCCGCGTTAGTCGACATATTCATCTTCTCCCTGGCTGCGAAGCGCCATCCGGCCTTCGGCTTCGAGTTTTCGGGCGATTGCAATCATTTCGCTCTGCGCCTTGGCAACATCCTTGCCCCGCACCGGCCCCATCATTTCAGAATCTTCCTTCAACATCTCAACGGCACGAGACGACATGGTTTTGAATATATGAGCCCGCAACTCTTCACTGGCGCCCTTCAAGGCGATTGCCAGGGTCTTCTTGTCGACCATTGTGATCAGTTCGCGCATGTCAGATTCCGGCACTTTGACGAAATCCTCGAATGTAAACATAAGATCGCGGATACTGGTGGCTAACGCCGGTTCTGTAGATTCGATTGTTTCCAGAATCTCCTTCGCGGCAGGTGGCGCCAGTTGATTCATCAAGTCAACCAGAGTCTTGAGGCCGGTGTCGGCGCGCTTTGGTTGTTTCCCGGCGGAGCTGAAACGCCGATTGATCACTTGCGAAGCCTTCGCCGCAGCCTCGGAGGAAAACTGACCCATCGTAGCTATGCGCCTGACGCAATCAACACGCTCTTCTGGTTCGAGTTGCATGAGCAGCGCCGATGCCTGCTTTGGTTCGAGATGCCCTAGCAGGAGTGCCTTTGTTTGAGCGTGCTCGCCGGCAAGAAACCTTGCAACCTGTTGAGGTTCTGTTTTCAGCAGCGCATCGAAATTGAGCTGGTCGTTATCCTTCGGGCTGTTCAGGCGCTGCACCATTTTCTCGGCGCCGTTTTCGCCGAAGGCTTTCACCAGCAGACGAACGGCGACATCCCGGCCACCCGCGGTTGCGGTTCCCCTGGCCGCCATCATCTGCTTGTATTCCTCAAGCACCTGGAGAGTGAGCTCAGCAGGGATTCTTGGCAGGTTTGCCAATTCCTCTGTGACGCGCTCCAGATCGGCGGGCGGCAAGCTTCGGAGAACTGGCACTGCCTCCGACTCATTGAGAACCGCCAGCAGAATTGCCGCTTTGCGCGCGCCTGCGAAGGATGATTGAGTCTGTGTGCTCATGACCGCTCCTCACGCATCCAGGTTTGCATCGCACGCGCCGTGTCGACCGGATTCTGTTTTGCCAGTTCGGACGATTGTGCCTTGAGTTGTGCGGCGCGTCTACCCATGTCAATTGCTTCCGTCGGTTCCGAAGAAAGTCCCTGCACATTGGCGGCCGCCAGAGCCGGCTGGAGCCCCGCAGTCAGTTCTCCCTGCCGAAGTGCGTGCGTCTGAACGGGCCGAATAACCAGGAAGTAGGCCAGCAGAAAGAGGCCAAGGAGCGACAGCGGACGCAAAAGCGACGAATAATCGGAGACCGTCTTTTGCACTTCAGAGGCCAGGTTCGGAGCCGGCAGATCACTGTCTGTCGAGCCACTATCGAATGAGAGGTTCTGCACGCTGATGGTGTCGCCGCGCTTGGCGTCAAATCCGATCGCAGCCTCAGCCAGCTCCTGGATTCGATTCAGCTCATCTTGCGATCGTTTCTGGCGCGTGACCGTAACCTTGCCCTTGTTGTCGGTTGTCTTCACAATCGTGTCGTCGACGAGCAGAGCAGCGCTGATCCGCCGAATTCCCCCTGCCGGCGTGATCGTGTGGATGATAGTCTTGTTAACTCCGTATTGAGCGCTTTCGGTCTTGGAAGACTGTGATGGGCCTGAGGTGGCCGTCGATGTTTGAGCCGTCGGGGTATTACTTTGTTGGCTCGTCTGGCCCGCCGGTTTAGCGGGCTTGGCAGCCGGGATGTTGCTCGCTGTTCCCGGAACCCCGGAAGGAATCGATGTCCCGCCGGCTGAATCTTCAGTTCTCTGCATGGTGAGCAGCGCACTCACAGCGGGGTCATATTTTTCATCGTTCTCGTCGGTTGACGCTTCATCGAAGTCCACATTCACGCTGGCGCGGATCGCGTTGGTTCCGACAACTGGCTCCAGGGTGTTGATCAACCGATTCGTCAGTCTTGCTTCCTCATCTTGATCGCCGCCCGGGCCGTCGTGAGCAAGCCCGAGAGATCTCTCGGAGTCGGCATCGATAATCGAAACGTCTTCAGGTTTCAACTCGTCAACCGCACCGGAAACCAGCCGCGATATGGCGACGACGGCGTCTTTTGAAAGTCCATTGTGGCGAAGCCGGAGAATGACCGCGGCCTTCGCGCTTCGCTGCCGGTCGAGAAACACAGAATCGGTAGGCATTACCAGGTGGACTCGCGCCTGCTCAACGTCGGCAAGCGTCCCGATTGTCCGTTCAAGCTCGCCCTCCAACGCGCGCTGGTAAGCGACCTTCTCGTCAAACTCTGTCTGTCCCCACGACATTTTGTCGAACAGCTCAAATCCCATGCGCCCGCTATGCGGCTGGCCTTGCGTTGCAGTCATCATGCGCGCTGCATCGAGCTTGTCGGCTGGCACGCTGACTTCCTTGCCATCGGCGCTGACCTGGTGGGGAATGTTCTGCGCGTCGAGCTGTGTAGCCAGCGCCTGTGCATCCGCAGGATCGAGGTCTTTGTAAAGCGGTTTGTAATCCGGCGACGCAATCAGCCGCACAAACAGGGTCAGCATCAGGGCTGTCGTACCTGCGCCTCCCAGAAGTAGGCTTTTTTGAAGGCCTGTCCGGCTCCCCCAAAACTGCTTCACTTGTTCGACTACATTCGAAGAACCTGGCATTGTTTACCAATCCTAGAATTGCATTTTCTCGATGTCTTGATAGGCATTCACGATCTTGTTGCGGACCTGCATCATCAGCTGAAAGGCAACATCTGCTTTCTCGACCGCTACCATCACATCGTTCAGGTCACCGCCGCCTCCACGCAGAAGATTGCTCACTTGCGAAGCTGCCGAGGTGTGGAGTTGATCGACGGTATGAACAGCGTTTGAAAGCACCGAAGAAAAGCTCTCTTCGCTGGAAATTCCGCCGCTGTTCTGGAGCGAAGACGGATCCGGAATGGTTGCGTTTGGAATCGGAGTAAAGGTGACGTTGTTCATTGCACTGCTCCCGTTTACGTGGTCTTCAAGATGTCAATCGACTGCTGGATCATTTGTTTCGCCGCATTCACCGCCGAAGCGTTCAGCTGATAGGACCTGACTGCGCCCATCATGTCGACCATTTCGGACACAGGATTAATTGCGGGATACGCGACCATTCCGTTCTTGTCGGCATCGGGATTTCCCGGCTCATAGTGCATCACTGGCGCTGTTGTATCTTCGACGACCTGCGTCACCTGGACCGAGCCTGCCGATGCATGACCGAAGCGGCCGAGCCGGTTCAGCACCGTGCTGAACGGAGAGGGATTCGAACCGCTGAAGACGACTTCTTTGCGCACATACGGGCCGCCGGTATCCGTGTGCGTGGTTTCGGCATTGGCCAGATTCGTCGAGGCCACTTCAGCTCGTTGCCGCTCCGCCGAAAGGCCTGACGCGCTGACGCTCAACATGTCAAACAGTCCCATGATCAATTTCCTTCCTTAATCGCGATCAGCAGGCGATGAAACTCAGCTTTAATCAGCTGCACGCCCATTTGGTATTGGAGTTGCGTCTCTCCCATCAAAAGGCTTTCGCGATCGATGTTCACGTTGTTTCCGTCTGGCCGCTCGGGAAGGCCTTCGACCTCAGACGATGCCGGCATGAGCTGCACGTCATTGCCCTCATCCGTCGCTTGCTGCATTGCGGCCTGGAAGTTGATGTCTTTTGTGTGATAGCCGGGCGTATCTACATTGGCGATGTTGGACGCAATCAACTGTTGACGGTCCGATGTCACCTTCAGATATCCCTGAAGCAACTGCATAGTAGGCGTGGAAGTGGACATGCTATGCGTACCTCCTTGGCGGCAAGCCGTATTCGCGGATCTTGTTCCTCATTGTGCGCAGGCTGATTCCCAGCATCTCCGCAGCGTGCGTGCGATTGCCGTCGGTGAGAGCGAGCGTATTTTCGAGATGAGTCTTCTCGACCTGCCATATCGGAGTGCCCGCGGGCAATTCATCTTTTGCTGAGGCCCGTGCCGGCTCCTTCAACCCTGACTGCCCGTGGAACTCCATCTCGAAGCAGTTGGAATCGAGAGTCCTTGTCTCGGCCAAGGTGACAACGCGGCGCATGAAATTCGCGAGTTCGCGGACGTTTCCCGGCCAGGAGTGCGATTGCAGGCGATCGAGAAAATCCGGTAGTAAATGCGGGCACTGCGTACGATGCAGCGCGGCGTATTTCTCCGCAAAATGGCGTGCCAGAACCGGAATGTCTTCCCGGCGATCGCGTAAAGGCGGCAAAGTGAGCGGAATGACATTGAGCCGGTAATATAGATCTGCCCGGAACTGGCCGCGCTCAACCATGGTCGACAGAGAAACATTGGTTGTGGCAATCACGCGAATATCAACTTGGACGGTCGCAGCCTCGCCAAGACGCTCGAACTCGCGCTCCTGCAATACGCGCAGTAGCTTTGGCTGAAGGTTAAGGGGCATTTCACCGATTTCATCCAGCAGAATGGTGCCGCCATCGGCGAGTTCGAATTTTCCGGACCTGTTGGCGATGGCTCCTGTAAATGCTCCGCGCCCGTGTCCGAACAACTCACTTTCGAGGAGAGCCTCGGGGACTGCCGCGCAGTTCACGGCAATGAATGGCTTGTCGCTGCGCACGCTGAAATCGTGGATATAGCGCGCCAGAAGCTCCTTGCCGGTTCCGCTTTCGGCTTCAATCAATACATCCGCGCCGGCGCTGGCGGCTGCGCGTGCCCGTTGCAGGGAGCGAACCAGAAGGGAAGAGCGGCCGATAATTTCACCGCATGCGAAATCCTCAGCCGGTGCAGGCGATTGCGTTACCCGGTGCACCAGTTGCGCTGCCGTTGACTGAAGCCGATCAAAAGGAATCGGTTTGGTCAGGTAGTCGAGCGCCCCGTCGCGCATCGCAGCCACTGCATCCGGCACCGACCCGTAAGCGGTCAGCAAGATCACTGCGGTCTCGGGTGACGCTTTCCGCGCCGCCCGCATCACTTCCATCCCTGTGCCGTCTGGCATGCGCATATCGGTGACGATCAAGTCAAAGTCCCGGCCCTCCACGTTGCGCACGGCCTCCCGCACGCACGAGGCAGTTTCAACGCGCCAGCCATGGCGCAGAAAATTTGCGCGCAACGCCGTGCGAATGCCCGGTTCGTCGTCAACTACCATCACCGAAAGTGCTTCTTCCATGCTCATATGGCGGGAAACCCCAACTCGAAAGTTGTTCCTTTGTTTACCTGACTCGAAACCCTAATCTCCCCGCTGTGCTGGTCCATGAGCCGCTTGCAAACGGCAAGGCCCAGCCCCGGAGTCTCCCCGGTTCCACTGAATCCCGGGTCAAAGATGTGTTCGACAACGTTGTCCGGCATCCCGCAACCGGTGTCATGAATGGTGACCACCGCTCGATTGGGCCCGGCATTCGTTCTCTCGACCAGCGAAACCGTGATGCGTCCACCCGCTTCGGTATGTCGAATTGCGTTGCAGAGGATATTCAGAACGATCTGGCGGATGGCATCTTCGTTGCCCAATACGGAGATCGTCGCGGCGCTTGCTGAAAACGCCAGTGAGACTCCGGCCTGGTCGGCGATCGGCCTCACAAATTCGACGCCGCTTTCAATGCACGCTGCCAGGCGAACCGATGCCAGGCGCAACCTGCACTCACTCTTGAGGCTCAATACGTTGTTCACTGTGCCGGAAAGCGTGCGGATGCCGGCGCGGAGATGAGAAATCCACTCCGCAGCCTGGCTGGGCTCTTGCTCGATGAGCCCGGCAAAAAGTTCCATGCTCGCTAATGGATTCTTAATTTCGTGGGCCAGGATGGTCGAGATCTCTGCCAGAACAGTAGCGCGCCGGGCAGCTTCGCGTTCCTGCTCCGCAAGCTTATTCGCTGTGATGTCGCGGAGAATCCAGATACTCTGCAGACGGTTCTCGAACCGTGAATGGCATTCGGAGCCAGCCGCAGGCTCCAGTTGGCGGCAGCTGATTGCCAGCCAACGATTACTGAGCCTTCCATCGGGGCTCAGCTCGATATCGATGGCGCCGGTTGACCTTTTTCCCATCGATACGAAATCAATCTCGCAGAATGCGGAAAGGGCCTGAAGGCTTTCGATGTGCGCGCTCTTCAGCTCCAGAAGCCTGCGGCCTTCCGGATTGATCATGACGATGCGATCAGCCTGGTTAAGTACAAGAACACCGCACGGCAGCGAATCAAGCATCTGTTGCAGTGCCGCTCGCATGCGGTCGTTCTCGTTCAGACTGCGCGTCAGTGCCGCATTCCGCTCGGAGAGTTCAGACCCGAGACGCGCAACTTCCTGCTGGAGATCGCGATACGATGACTCCAGTACCGACGATGCAGCAATGAATTCTGAGAATGCATCCGCAAGCAACTGCGGGCTGGGCAACGGTTCGATGTCCAGGCTCATTATTGGAACGGCATGAGAACTCGGCAGCATTTGCCTACTTGACAAGCACGATGCGTGCCAAACTGGGAGCCGGTGCCCAAATTGGACTATAGGCGGAGAAATTTCTATAAGATTATGTGTTCAGGCTTGATTTCTTGCCCGTTGCCCACAAGGACTGAGGCACGTTCCATCGTGTTGCGCAGCTCACGCACATTCCCCGGCCAGTTATGCTGCTGCAGGATCTGCAGCGCTTCTTGAGTCACGGACGCCCTGGGGTGATATTTGGCGGCAAATGCGAGTGTCAGATCCTTGATATCGCCCATTCGTTCGCGCAGTGGCGGCAGGTGAATCGGGAACACCGCGAGCCGATAAAAGAGGTCCTCACGAAACTGTTTTTGAGCCACACGGGCTTTTAGTTCGGAGTTGGTCGCTGCAATCACCCGCACATCGACCTTCAGGTTGTCGTTGCCCCCAATGCGCTGCACCTCGCCTTGCTCAAGGAACCTCAGAATCTTGCTCTGCAACGGTAGCGGCATATCGCCAATTTCGTCGAGAAAAAGGGTACCGCCGTGGGCGGAGTGAATGCGCCCGATGCGCGACTGCACCGCACCTGTAAATGACCCCTTTGTATAGCCAAAAAGCTCTGCCTCGAGCAGCGTCTCCGGAATTGCCGAGCAATTTACCACCACAAAGGGTTGGTTGCGGCGCCCGCTTATGAGGTGAATCTCCTGGGCAATCAAGTCTTTGCCCGTTCCGCTCTCTCCGGTAATCAGGACCGTGGCATCATGAGTTGCAACCATGCGAGCCAGTGAGTAGATGCGCAGCATAGGCTGCGAATTGCCTACCATGCTTCTCAGCCTGACGACACCAACATTTTCAGGTTCTCTGTTTTCCTGATCGCTCGATTGCAGAGGTTCGGCGCGAATCGATGCCACCCTGTTCACTGCGTCGACCACTTTTCTCGAAATCGCTGTCGGCGATGCAGCTCCAACAAGTAATTGCCCTGTGTGCGAGTTGAGCATCAGGACCTGCGTACTGGGAAAACGATCACGAACAATGCGATGGAATTCTCCCGTATCAAGGTCCGGGAGCACTGGATCAAGAAGAAGGACAGCATCATTTCCCCCTTGTTCCCGCAGGCGCATCAGCGCCTCTGCTCCGCCGTTTGCCTCGCCTACGCGCCATCGCGGCAGACAGAGCTTTTCCATCAGTTCGTCGCGCAGTTTGGTGTTGGGACTCACGACAAGAACATCGACAGGAACTCGATCTTCCATGCGCAAAGTTGCTGAAGCTACGGTCGCCATTTTGATTGCCTATCTTGTTTTGAAATTGGAGCGGTCCCTGGATTTCGATTCCCCTTGGCTGCTCTTAGCTCGCGTGGACATGTGTTCACTGATTCGCAATTTCAGTAATCCTCTCTTTTTTGTCAAGCATAGGAAGCTTGATGGAGATCTGAAATGGGGACTCAGAGCATTCGTAAAAGCCTTGCTGTTTCTTGACGTTCGCTTCGGCGGCTGACAAGTGAAGCCGGTTGATAGCAGTCAGATTCTTTCCTTTTGACCGAGTGCAATGCAAATTCAAATTAGCGAAGCCATCGCGCCGGCTGATGGCCATGCAAATGTCGTCGCGGCTTTGAGATTGCGCTTCCATTGCGTTCAGGGCGGCATGAAGCGCCTGCTCGGTTCGCACAGGGTCAGCCATCACCCGGAATTCACAGTCAGGTTTGGCCAGCGCAATCCGTTGAAGCGAATTGCGCGACTCGGCCTGCCTATTTTCGAGGACCGAAGCAACAAGATTCCAGAGGTCGATTTCCGTGCAGGCTGGCTCAGATCGAACTCCGTCAAGCAGATTCTGAAGACCTGAAAGCAGGTTGCACAAGTGGTCCACCTGGGCATTTGACATGTCCAGGTAGCGGCTGGCTTCCGGCGGAATTGCACCACGCATCGTGAGCGCACCAAGGGCGCCACGCAGGATCGTAAGTGGCTGCGCCAGTGCGTGCAGTCCCTCGTCCAACTCCCCGCTGAGCCAAGCGTGCGTTTCTGCGTCGTCGACGGACTCGCCGCGCTCTAAGGCATTCTTATTAGGCAACACGCAACTCATATCCAAATCCTCGTACAGAATGGATAAGCTTCTGCTCTCCCGGCAGATCGATTTTGTCGCGAACGTATTTCGCGTATACGTCGACAATATTTGTCGTCGAATCGGGCGACATGTTCCACACTTCTTCGAGCAAAACGGCGCGGGAAACGGGGTGTCCTGCATTGCGCATCAAGACTTCAAGGATGGCGAACTCCCGTGGCGTCAACTCGATTCGCCGTCCATTCCGTTCCACACGGTGCTCTTGGCGATAGAGTTTGAGGTCTCCGACAGTGGAACAATCGGAAATCACCCCGAAGTTACGCCGCAGCAGGGCATGGACACGCGCCAGAAGTTCAAGCAGTGAAAAAGGTTTATTCAGGCAGTCGTCCGCGCCGCTTTGGAGCGCATTCACCCTGTCCTCAATCCGGCTGCGGGCAGTTAGCACCATGATCGGCAACTTGGGCTGCTCCGGCCGGACCTTGCGAATGAGGCTGATGCCATCGAGCTTCGGCAGGTTCAGGTCGACAATCAAAAGGTCGAAACGGCGCTTCGCCTCAAGTGCATCCACGGCAGCTTCGCCGTCAGAAACCTGATCGACCACGAAGCCCTGGCTGCGGAGTTCTTCACTCAGGAAACCTGCGAGCGAATCATCGTCCTCGACGACCAGTACCTGTCGCCCCGACGTACCTGTGCACTCAGCGGCCCCCGAGGCAATTCCCACGCATGGGGTGCCGGAGTTCTGTATTGATATCTTTTCCAAGGCAGGTTCTTGCATAGAAATCGTTGCCATTCTTTCGTTTTGCGCTGAACTTCAATCACGTTCGTATTTAGAAACAAGTGTTGCAATTGATTGGTGAAGCAAGGAACGGTGGCCCGAAGGCACATATTAGAGCCGAATGAGAAGTCCTTTCGTGACGAATATCACAGAGAACGACTAGAGAGCACACACAAAGTAATGCCTCTTTCGTGCGGGGCTATGACCTTGTTATTAACTAAAATGGAACAAGGTAACCTGTTTGGCGCATGGGTCGATGACCTTTGAGGGTTCGTTTGGGTTCCCCAGGAGTGGGAACGAACAGAATCGAAAACTGGCGTTCGTGCAAGTACTGGCTATAATTAACCATCCATAATGACGATGTAATAGGGTGTTGTGACGCCTTCCGATAAGCCCAATAGGCGCTTCGGCATGGGCTCCGGAATTATTCTTAAGTCAGCAAGCACGCTGGTTGGACACCGAGTATGCGGAGATTTCAATATCGCGCTCCACGCTTTCCTGTTGACCTCCCTGTCTATTTGACAGAGGGAGGCACGACGCAACTGACACGTTGCCGGGAGATCAGTGTGGACGGGATGAAGCTGGACCTGATGGGGGCTTCTTTCCCATTTTCAAGCGGCCTCATTCAACTCGGGAATGGAATCTCAAGCCTGAAAATCCCGTTTCAAGTGAGCTCCAGAGCTATCGACTCCATCTGTGTCATGTTTCAGAATGAGCCGGGCGAACAGTTTGAGGCACTCAGCAGGTTCATTGCTTCCCTGTCGCAGCGTTCCACTTGTTTGAGCCTGGTAGTACTGAGGCCGGCAGTGGAGTCTGGTACGCTCCGTTTGCCCCCGCTCTATTCCTGACCGCCGTTCGTGGTTATGTTCGTCTTCTCCAGCGCAGGCGCTACCTCTGAGCCGTTCTGGACCTGATTTTGAACGATGAGGGAGATGCGCCTGTTGGAGGGATCCTCAGGCTTCTGCGGCACCTTCAGTCTCTGATCGGCAAAACCGCGCACTTGCGACACCTGATCCGGCTGAATCCCCTGGGATTGCATGATTCTTCGCGCTTCATTGGCGCGGTTTGACGAGAGATCCCAATTGTCATAATTCCTGGTACCTGCGTACGGCTTTGAATCCGTGTGCCCCTCGATCGAAATTTTGTTGGGCAGCTTGCCGAGTTCTTCGGAGAGCGCTTTGAGCAGATCGATCAATGCCGGGGTCGGCTTTGCGCTCCCCAGTTCGAAGAATGTGCCTTTCTCGGATTCCATTAATTCGATCCGCAGTCCCTCCGACGTAACCGTAATCTCAATCTGGTTTTTCAATTTATCCAAGGGATCGAGATGATGAATGGATCGAAGAAGGTCTTCCTTCAACTTCTGCATATCTTCTTTTTTCAGGGCGACGGATTCTCCGGCGCCATTTCTGTTGGTTCCCACCATCTTGGCAATTCCCCTGGGATCCTTGAAATAGCCCCCCACCGCCTCCTGCACCTGCTTGCTGGCATTCATCATCCACAACACGATAAAGAGGGCCATCATGGCCGTAACGAAGTCGGCGTAAGCCACTTTCCACGCGCCCCCGTGATGGGCTGCATGACCGCCCTTCTTTTTCACAATGATGGGTTCCGTCATCTCTGCCATGGATCGCGTCCTTTTCTTCGGCCGTTACGCCGCCACCGCCGGCGCCGCCGCCGGTCCATCCTTTTGGCGGCACGCTTTTTCGACGATCTGGAAGCTTGGCCGAACGTGCTCGGGAATTGCGCGCCTGCCTATTTCGACGGCAAGTGACGGGGACATTCCTTTAATGAAAGAGAGCATCACGACCCTCAGCACATGGTAGAAGGCGTGCTCATCTTCGATCAGTTTTGACAGGTTCGCCCCCAGAGGCCCGACCACCCCATAGCAAAGCAGGATGCCAAGAAACGTACCCACCAGGGCCGCCGCCACTTTATGCCCGATTTCCTCGGGTGGACCCCCTAGAGCGCTCATTGTGACCACGACGCCCAGAACCGCGGCGACAATTCCCAAGCCGGGCAGCGAATCTGCCACTGTGCTTAATGCCACGGAGCTTTGCGTTTGGCCAATATGGTGAACATCCATGTCGAGTTCCATCATCTGGTCCAGGTCGAATGCCCCGGCGCCGCCCGTGATCGCCATGCGCATGGTGTCGCAAACGAAATCGCGGATGTGATGATTGTTCAGGAAGAACGGGTTCTTTAAGAAAACCTGGCTTTTGTCCGGGGTCTCAATGTCGCTCTCAATGCCTGCCAGCCCTTCCTTGCGGGCTTTATTGAACAGGACGAACATCATTCTGAGCACATCGATGTAACGCTGCTCGGAGTAGGCGGTCCCCTTCAACACCCGAACCAGGTCGCCTGCGACTTTCTTTATGACAAAAAACGGGTTTCCTGAAAGCAGGGTGCCCAGCGCGGCTCCACCGATAATCAGGAACTCGGACGGCTGCATAAGCACCAGTAACGGCCCTTTTTCCATGAGGAAGCCGCCAAGGACCGCGCCAAATACAGCGAGTATTCCGATAATGACAAACATGCGAAATGTCCCTCTTGCGGAGCGCACATCGGTCGGAGGCCGTAACGTTCCGCCGTGGGAGATTGAATTGCCTGCCTTCTATCGGCACTTGCCGCCTAAGTTTCCAGATGGGTAAGCGCTCGCGCTACTGAATGTGTCAGGAAATCCCACCTTTGTGGCGTTTCTGGAACATTGCAACTGACTTGCCGATAAAGAATGGCCCTTACCCGCTTCCGATTCGCGCGACATGGGATGAACCCAGCGGAACGATGGGAAAGTTGGCTTCAAACGACCAGCGCCGCGAAGAGCCGGTCGTCGCAGGTCGAAGGGCTGGGACTGTTTCGCGGGGATTCTTATGCGATTTAAATTGGACGCAAGCACCTTCGGCGGCATACTTCTCGCTTGCCTGGGAATCATTTTTGGCTTGATCCTCGATGGAGGAAGAGTCGCCCAGCTAATTCAGCCGACGGCTGCCCTGATCGTTGTTGGTGGCACGATAGGCGCTGTCATGGTCCAGTTTCCATTGCGCATTGTCTTCGAGGCGATCGTGCACCTCAGGGACGTCTTCTTCAATTCCAAGACAGAATCCGACGCGATCGTTGGAAATTTGCTTCGCTATGCGTACAAGGCCCGGAAAGAGGGGATCCTTTCGCTTGACTCTGAACTTTCAAAAATCCATGATCCTTTTCTGAAAGAAAGCCTCATGCTCGCGATCGATGGTGTGAGCGCATCGGACCTGCGAAAGATGATGGAGTTGCATCTCGACTACCGCGGAGAGAAAGACGAACGCATCCCCAAGGTCTTCGAAGCCGCCGCGGGATACGCCCCCACCATAGGGATTATTGGCGCCGTCCTGGGTCTCATCCAGGTCATGCAGCGGCTTCAGGACATCAATGAGGTCGGTAAAGGAATTGCAGTTGCATTTGTGGCGACAATTTATGGTGTAGGACTGGCAAATCTCTGCTTCCTGCCTTGGGCGGGAAAGCTGCGCATTCTGATTCGTGAGCGGCAGGTGATCCAGGAGATGACGCTTGAGGCCGTCCTCTCCATCGTTGAAGGTGTTAATCCGCGGGCCCTCGAAATGCAGCTAAACAAGTATCATGTTTCTGCGAAGAAGCACGGCCCGCAGAAGGTTGCCTCGCGATGAGACCTCGGAGGCAAAGGGAGGCTGCGGAATCCGCCAGTCACGATAGGTGGTTGATCTCCTATGCGGATTTCATGACTCTCTTGTTCGCCTTCTTTGTCGTGCTCTTTGCCGCCACGTATCGCGATAATCAAACCATCCGAAAACTTGCCAGGGCCATCCACAACGGCTTCCAGACCATGGGCGCCTTTGCGAATGAAAGCGGCAACGGCGGCGCATATCCAACTGAAACTCCCAACGCCGACGACGATTCCTCCCGTGTTCAGAATGACAAGACGCCTGCCACCCCCGCATCAGCCGGATCGGTTGAGGACATGCTTCAATTGCGGCGAGAGCTCGAGTTGGCGATGGGGCAGGAGCTCAAGAATCACGAAGTGGTCCTTCAAGTAACGCCCGAGGGCTTCACGATCAGCCTCAAAGAACTTGGCTTCTTCAATAGCGGTCAGGCCGAGCTCTTGCCCGGAGCCGCAGAAAAAATCGAGAGAATTGCCAAAGTGCTTTCCAAGCCTGGATTGGAAATTCGCGTCGAAGGACACTCCGATAATCAACCGATTCACAACGACCAATTCCGCTCCAATTGGGAACTATCCACTGCCAGAGCGATGGCGGTATTAAGACTGCTGGTAGACGACGCCGGCTTCGACCCCAAAAAACTCTCGGCATCGGGCTATGGTGAATATCGTCCGGTCGCCGACGATGCGACGTCCGAAGGCCGCCGCATGAATCGGCGCGTTGATCTTGTTGTCGTCCAGTCCAAGCTTCCCATCGTCCCGACTCGATAATTTTCAGTGAAGCCATCTGGAACCCGCGAGGCTATCTGCCGATATGGGGATGTCCCCCCAGGTTTGCCTGAATTTGTGAACGAGGAAAGTTGATTAGGAAATCCCATGATTTCGTTGAAGAAGTATCTGGATTCGCCATCGGGTCCTGAAGCAATAACTGCGGCAGAAGAGCCCGAACTTCTCAAAGTGGCGATAGCGGAGTACGGCGCAACACTCGAAGCCGTGGAAAACTGCTGTGCGAAAGCCTGCCCCGTCACGGTCGATGCTCTGAATCAAGAGCTGGTGAAGGTTCGGTGTGGACTCTCAGTCTCGATGAAATCTGAAAGTCTGTTGGAAGCTGCCGCGCGCACGCGAGAGCAACTGAATGAGTGGGGTCGTGCGACGGAGCAGCACTACCGTGCGAAGGCCGACGAAGTGAAGGAACTGCTGCTGACAATGGCTCGCGCAGCAGAGAGCGTGAGCGCAAGAGACAATCGGTGCGCCGGGCAAATGAATGAAATGACAGGCCGGTTAAGTGCCATTGCCAGCCTTGATGACTTGGCCGAGATTCGGGTGTCAATCAAGAGAAGCGCACGCGAACTGCAGACCTCGATCGAACGCATGACCGCGGAGGGGAAGGCCACTCTGGATGCGCTGCGTGAACAAGTGTCGACCTACCAGACGAAGCTCGACGTGGCTGAGGCGATTGCTTCGCGCGACGCGCTGACCGGATTGAGCAGCCGGTTGTGTGTCGAGAGGCAGATCGAGCGACGGATTGCGACTGGTGCTGTATTTTGCGTAGCGCTGATCGATATCGACGGCTTCAAGCGCACCAATGACCTACATAGGCATTTGATGGGCGACGAATTACTGAAGCAGTTCGCGACGGAGCTTAGATCGGCGTGTCGTGCGATGGATGTGATCGGACGATGGGGCGGCGACGAGTTCCTTTTAATCTTCGACTGCGCGCTGC
>Ga0224557_1002341_pt1 | contig 16318 bp, 11 predicted proteins | sample 714S31014metaG_FD_180677 | JGI IMG/M metagenome (GOLD analysis project Ga0224557, IMG submission 180677) | Peat soil microbial communities from Stordalen Mire, Sweden - 717 S3 10-14 | ecosystem: Environmental > Terrestrial > Soil > Wetlands > Peat | place: Sweden: Norrbotten County, Stordalen...
TGGCCGGCGGGAGCGGCGCTGTGGCTGGTTTGGGAAATGACCGATCCGACCGGCCAGGCGCAGGGCCTGGCCATCGACAACCTGAGCTTCTCCGCCAGCGCCCAAAGCACGGCCACGAACGCGCCGGTGCTGAGCATCCAGGGACCGGCCGCCGGCTCATTGGTAATATCGTGGCCATCGCCGGCGGCGGGATACCAACTCTACTCCGCCACCAACCTGGCGCCGCCGGCGGTGTGGAACCTGGTCAGCGCGTCCGCCGCGCCGAGCAACGGAACACAATACTTGACAATCTTGCCCACCAACGGTTCAGCGCAATTCTTCCGCCTCATGGCCCCCTAAACCTGCCGAAAATGGCGCTCGTCCTGCTGTTAAATATCCCCACTTTTTTTCACCGGGGGGCACGCCGCTAGTAAACTCCTTCCACGATGTTCTTTTCCATGGCGCCGAAGGGGCGGACTTCGGCGACGCCGTCCCAGGCGTAGGGCGCGCGGGGCTTGCGCCGGACCGCTTCGTCCCGCTCCAGGAAGCGCGGCATGAAAAACTCGCGGGTCAGGGTGGTGAGTTCAACCCGGCCCCACTGGCCGTAGGGGACCAGATCGTCCGTCTTGGCGGGATCGACCACGCGGAGCACCGCGCGGGGCTGCGGCGCATAATAGGTGACCGAGAAATTATCTTCAGGCTCCAGAGGGACGCTTGCCGCCAACCCCATGAGGGTGTTGCCGTAGGTCGGATAGAAGCCGATGCGATTTTCCAAAACTTCCTCCACCAGGAAGCGCGTGTACTGCGGGGCCATGGTCGTGCCGCCGCAAAATACGCCGCGAACGCCCGATTCCCATAAGTTGATCTTCTCCCCCAGCGCCTCCAGCAGCTTCGGCGTGGTGAAGAGGGCGCTGACTTTGCGATGCTTGAAAATGGTCACGGCTTGTTCGACCACATGGTCCATGTAGGCGCGCGCCACGTCGGCTTTCTTTTCCGTGATCACGCGCTTGACCCACCGGGGGTCCAGGTCGATGAAATAGCAGGAGCTGCCGCGGAAATTGGCCAGATGCTCGACAGCCAGGCGCAAGCGGCGCGGGCCGGTCGGCCCGACCATCAGCCAGTAGCCGCCGGGCGGGAAGTGGGCGTCGGAAAGCTTGGCCGAGAATTCCTCATAGTCCGTCTTGTAATCGTCCCAGCCGATGCGTTGCTTGGGCATGCCGGTGGTGCCCCCGGTTTCAAAGATGTTGAAGGGGCGGCCGCGAAATTTTCCGGGAACCCAGACTTCCGGTTGCAAGTCGCGAAGCCATTCATCCTGGAAGTGCGGGAAGCGCTCCAGGCAGCCAAAGCATTTGACTTCCGCGGCGGGATTCCAGCCGGCCTTTTTCGCCCAGTCCAGCCAGAACGGGCAGCCTGTCTCCGGGGAGAAATGCCAGCGGACAATTTCGCGCACATGGGCGTCGAGTTGGTCCGCGGCGGTCTTGAGGGCGATTGGGTCAGGGTTGGGCATGGGGCGCGGTGGCGTTGAAATACTTGGCAATCGTTGCAGCGCTGGGCGGCGGCGTCAGGACCGAAAACAAGAAGACGCAAAAAGCGGAGCCGAGGACCATGGGAAGCACGGTCATAAAACCGTTCCAAAAAGCAACGTCTCCGCGAGGATTGATGAAGAAAACCTTGATGTCGCCGGCCTGCCAGAGGATGTCGCCGGGTTTGTGGCCCGTTTGCATCAGGGCGGTCCAGAGAAGGAAGGCGGCGACGTAGAGCGTCGCGGCCAGGGCGCCCCATTTGGTGCTGCGCTTCCAAAACAGCGCGGCGATCATGACCGGGGCCATCGCCGCGAAGCCGGAGAAGGCGTAGCGCACGGCGATTTCAAAGATGCCCTGCTTCTCCTTCAGCGCCAGCGCCACCAGGTAGGCGATGAGAGTGACGGCAACAATAAATCCGCGCGCGAAATGGACGGAGCGCCTCTCGCCAAATCTTTCCCGGCCGCCGTAATGGGCGAAGATGTCCCGGGTGAACATGGTGCTCAACGCCAGAACCTGGTGCGCGTCCGAGCCCATGACCGCGGAGATGATGCCCGCGCCCAGAACGCCCGCCAGCCAGGCCGGGGCGTAGGCGTCCAGCAGGCGCAGCAAGACGCCGTCGGGATCGGGTATTTTCCCCAGGGTTGCGAAGCCCAGCACGCCGAGGAACACGCACGGCAGCCAGATGGCCAGGATGGCCAGCGGATAGGCGACGACCGTCTGCTTGAAAGCGGAGACGCGCCGGGCCGAAAAGCACATGATCGCCATGTGCGGGAACATGATCGAGGAGAGGGGGATGAGGGTGTAACTCCAGAAAACCTGCGGCGGCATTTTCTCCCGCGTGACCAGGAAGCGGGTCTTGGGGTCCGCGGCCAGATTGCGCATGTAATAGCTGAACTCATGCGGAAGCTTATGGCTGATGACGGCGACCGCCACGGCGCCGAAGCACAGGAAGAGGAGGGTTTGCAGAATGTTGACCCACACGGTGCCGCGCATGCCGCCCAGGAAGACGTTCAAGGTGACGACCACGGCGACAATCGCGCAGCCGACCGGGTAGGCAATGAGCGCCTGATGAGTTTCCGGGGAGGTCGAGATCGCCGACAAGACCGTGCCGCCGCCCATGATGCTGATAATCATGTACGGCACGAGCATGGCGGCGCTGAGGGCGAAGATGACCGTGCCGATGTGGTTGCATTCCCAGCGGTCCCGGAAAAAGGACACCTGGGTTTGATGGCCGAATTTCTTTCCCAGCGCCCAGAGCCGGGTGCCGATGAAAAAGATCGTCAACGGGATGACGAAACTGGAGGAGGAGGCCATCAACCCGTAAATGCCGATGCCCTGGCGGTAGGCCTGACCGGAACTGCCCAGTATGGCGAACGCCGTCATATTGGTGGCGAAGATGGACAAGAAGAAAACCAGCGGTCCAATGGAACGGCTGGCGAGGAAGAAGTCCTCGGTGTTTTCCTTGCTTTTTTTGAACGCGATGCCGCCGATGAACGCAATCAGCGCCAGGTAGCCCAGGATGACGATGACGGGGATCACTTCTCCTGATCCTCAAGGTGTTTGGGCCACGCCAGGGCCGCCAGGACCGCCATCATCGCGGCGGCCACAATGGAATAGCCCGCGTGATACGCCAGGCCAACGGGCAGAAAGCCGAAGATCATCGGGTCCGCTTTGCTCCAGTTCCAACTGTCCTGGTGCGCCAGATAAACCGCCGCGATCAACAGAACCAACAGGATTTTTTTCATCATTTGTTGCCGTCCGGCTTGTTCAATTCGATCTCCACCTTCGGCTTCACGTCGGTGGGCATCTGCTGGCGCCGCGCGTCGTAAAAGGCGAAAAGGTGCGTGTTGGAATGGACGTAGAGCACGCCGTTGGCCACGATGGGCGTCGAATAGACCGGTCCGCCCAGATTGGTCTGGCTGATCAGTTTCTTTTCCTTGCTGGCGGCGTACACAAAGAAGTCCCCGTCTTCATCGCCGCAATAGACCTTCCCATCCGCCACCAGGGTCGATCCCCACATATGGGCCTTGAGATCATCGGTCCAATACTCCCCGCCCGTGTTCGCATCCAGGCAGTGGAGAAAGCCGGAAAAGTCGCCGATGAACATCACCCCATCCGGCGTGATGGAAACGGTTGACAGGCTGCGGTGTATCTTTTCGTAACTCCAGATTCTGCCCGTCTTTGTTATGTCGCCCGTTTGGGTGGCGTCAATGCAATTGAGGATGCCGACGCCTTCGCCGTGTTCGGGGTCCTGGCCGACGGCGACATAGACGCGGTTGTGCCAGAAGACGGGGGTTGCATTGACTTCGCTGGGGCCGTCGGGCGCGGGATACTTGTGGGCGTCGTCATGGACGCGGCGTTCGGGCGGGTTGCAATCAAACCACCAGACCTTTTTGAGGTAGTAGGTGTCCTTGTCCTCGACGCGGTTGATGGGCGGACCGGGGACCACCGGGACGATGGGCGAGCCGTCGCCCTTTTGGGGCTTGGCGTCGAAGGCGTAACAGACGCCGTCGCCCCCGCCGAAGAAAATCAAAGTGCGACCGTTGACGACGCCCATGGAGGGGGAACTCCATTGGCCGTGAAAGATGCGCGGGCCGATGCCGGCGTTGTCCTCGCCGGCGAGTTGGCCGGTGATCTTGTTGATGGCGATGAGGCTGGGGGAATTGGGGGAGGGGATGTTGACGTGCGTCCAGTCCTGTCCATTGGAGGTGCAGGCGTAAATCAAGTCCCCGACGATGAGGAGGGAGCAATTGGAGGCATTGTGCGGAAACACGCCCAGTTCGTCCATCATATCGTACTTCCAGATGATGTCGGCGTCATGCGGGCCGATTTTCGCGGGGGGATTGCCGGGGCCGGCGACATATTGCGCCTCGTTCGTGAAGGGGCCTTGATTGCCGCCGGCCATGCCCTCGGTGGTCAGGCATATCACTTCGCAACGGCTGGTGACAAGGTAAACGCGGTTGCCTTCGACGCACGGAGAAGAGAGCAGGCCGAGGTTTTCCCAATCATTGACCTTGCCCGAAGCAAGTTTGGGAACGACCAATTGCCAGAGAAAGGCCCCGGTCTTTTCATCGAAACACATGAGGATGCTGCGGTCGCCCTGGTGCTGTGGATCGCGCGGGTTCTCGTTGTTCGTGCCGATGAAGACCTTGCCGCCGGCGACAACGACGTTGCCGTAGCTTTGCGAGCCGACTTTGGCGGCCCATTTGACGTTGGGCGCACCGCTCAAATCGACTTCATTGCCGCCCGGCTTGAAATCAATGTGACCGTTTGTCGAAGGGGTGAAACGGTCCGGCAGGCCGGTCTCCGTCGAATACATGTCGCGTCCGGGGTCCGGTCCGCCCCAGCGGGACCAGTCGGCGGCCTGGGCGGCCAGACGGCACAGGAGCAGCGCGGTTGTGAAGGTGAAGATGGGTTTCATGGTCATGGGAGAGTGCTTTCAGTTCGCCGTGACGGCGACATTGTCAATATAAACGCGCATATTCTGGGGGGAGAACGCGAACAAGCCGGGACAGCCGCTGGCGTTGGCACGCGCCACGGGCAATTCGCTCGTCCAGGCGGACGGCTCCGCGTCGCCTTTTTTCCAGGCCTTGGCCCGGATGACGCCCGAGCCGTCGGAGGCGACCTCGACGCGGGCCTTCAAGACGTACCAGACATTGGCCTCCCAGTGGAAGGGGGTCTGGGAGCGGAGCAATTCTTCATTGGAGGTGGTTTCCAGCATTTGCTCATTGCCCTTGAGGACAACGCGGTAGCGCTGGTTGATGACGCCCACGGTGGACATTTTCCGCTTGTTGCCTTCGCTCATCACATCGGCCGTAACGGTGTAGTTCTTCAAATCCGGCGTGCCCATGAAGACGGTGGCGCGCTGGAAGAAGGGGTTGTCAATCGTCTTGACCAGGCACTTGTTCCCGCCCACATCCCGCACCTCGAATTTGAAACGCGCCCCGATCCAGGGCAGCGGCGGGTAGGCGAATTTCGTCGGCGGCTCGAAGGTGTTGGTGGTGATTTCCGCGAGGGTGGCCCCCTCGAAATCCTCCAAGATGGGCAATCCCGGCAAAACGCGGCCGCGGATGTAGCCTCTAAGGTCGTCCACCCTGGCCTCGAAGGCGCCGGCGGAAGGCGATGTGTCCGGGGCTGCCACCAATTGACCCTCGGCGTTGAACGAGGCGTTCATCGTCGCCTTGACTTTCGCCGTCGGCGGAATGAACGACGCCCAGTGGATCGACTTGGGATCATCAATGGTCTTGACAGTCAGGCCGCCAGCATCCAGGGCGCGGACATGGAATGACGCCGCGCCGCCTGGTTGCAGGGACAATTCGGATGGGACTGCCTGCAAACTCCTGGCCGGGCCGGGATCGGGCCATTTGCCATCCGGGGCCGCGTCAGCGGTATCGAATGAGGCGGAAGCGGGAGCGGCGGGACCGAAGCAGTAGAGCTTTTTGGTGGTCTGCATGTAGATGCGGCCGTTGTAAGCGGTGGGCGTTCCGTAGCAGCGCCCGTCCAGGACGGTGTGCGAGAGGATGCGGCCCTCGTTGTCGCCCGGCGCAATGACATAAAGCCCGCCGTGGCCGCCTTCGGCGGTTTCTTCGCCCGCGGCGGCGGCGGCGCCGGGATCGTTGAGGATGGGCGCGTAGATTTTACCGTCGGCAAAAAGCGGACAGGAATTGCGCTGCTCGATGCCCAGTTTCAAGCGCCAGAGCAATTTGCCGTCCAGCGCGTCCACCGCCACCAGGTAGCCGATCTCGCTGGTGACATAGACGCGGTCGCCGACAAGGATTGGGGAACTGGCGGAGGTGCGGATTTCGTTGTCCCAAAGCTCAACCTCGGAGCGCGGCACAATCACCGGGCCGGCGGCGTTGGTGGGGGCGAGATGGGGGATTTTCAGGCCGACCATCTGGCCCGGTTCGTAAGGCGTGCCGTAAATGGCGATGATCTCATCGTTGTTGTGCAGCAAGACCGATGAATTGATGCCGGCCTTGAAAATGGGGATTTGAAAAATCGGCTCCCCTGTGCGCGCGTTGACGCACACGACCGCGCCGTCGCCCGTGGCCGAATAAAAGACCCTCTTCCCATCCAGCCAGGCCAGGACGGGATGCGAGTAGGAATTGTCCTTGGGCCGTCCGCCGGGAGTGGAGGCCCAGACGGCTTCGCCGGTCTTTTTGTCGAAGGCGTAGAAGCGGTCGGCGGCGGGGCCTTGGGCGCCCCAATTGGCGGTGATGCCGCGGGTGATGACCAAATCCCGATCCACCACGGGGGAAGCGGTGCGGCCATTGGGAAAAGTCAGGCGTCCGTATTCCTCCATCAAGGAATGTTCCCAAAGCGGCCGCCCGTCCGCGGTGAATCCGGCAAAGATGCCTTGAGTGTCCTGGATATAAACATTGCCCGTTTCGGGATCAATCGCGGGACTGGAGGTGGAATAACGCAGGTAAATGGTGTCACTCAGAAAATCCAGGTAGAGCTTCTGCCAGAGCTTCCGTCCTGTTTCGGAGTCGAAGCAGGCCACGCCTTCGGACAATTCAGGCCCCTGGCCCAGGTAGCCCATGATGTAAACGCGCCCCTGGCTGGCCACCGCCGTGGAGAGGCCGGGGAATTCCGCCGTCCACAGCGGGTGCGCCGCGTCGAGCGTGGCGGGAAGATTCGTCTCCGCCGAGACGCCATTCTGGTTTGGGCCGCGCCAGCCAAACCAGCCCGTGGGAGCCGCGGCGAGATTGCGGATCGAAAGGCAAAAACCGAGAAGGCCCAACGCGACCGCGGTAATCAGTTTCATATCAAATCAACGCAAGTGACCAACATTCCAGACAACGTCCCTGGAGGCAACCGGCGCCCGACACGAACGGGCGACAATTGTCTTCCAAGATGGAGATTATTATTCTACACATTAGCCGGAAATGCAAATGGAATAATACCTACACGTACGATTTTTGATCCCCATGCCCCGCGCCCCATCGCCTCCGAAACCCGCCGCCCGCCGCCGCCGCATCGACGCGCCGGGCCGCCGCCGCCTGCCGATTCTGCTGCGGCAGGCCTGGTTCAGCCTCAACCAGACCTTCCGCCGGCGCCTGACCCCCACGGGGATTACGCCGGACCAATTCACGACCTTGCGGACCCTGGCGGAACACGAGCCGGACGGCTTGACGCAAAGTGATCTGGCGCGGCTGATAGTCAGCGACCCGAACACGATCGCGGCGCTGCTCGAACGGATGGAGAGCCTGGGCTGGGTGGCGCGGGTGCGGCACGAGCGCGACCGGCGGGCGAACCGGCTGCGCCTGTTGCCGGCGGGGCGCGAGCAATTCGAGATGGCGCGGCACATCGCCCTGGCCTTGCAGACCGAAGTGCTGGCGGATTGGCCGGCCCGCAAGCGCGAGCAGTTTTTGAAAGACCTGGCCTGGGTGGCCAAGCGCTGCCGCGCCGCCGCGGACGCGCAGTGACCTCAAAGTGTTGGCTGGCAAGTTCTAAGAGCGGTTAGAGGTAAGGCGTGCGGTGAAAAATGAGCGCGGCTTCGTGCCTAAACGAACGTAAGCCCAGGTGATCGCCAGAACGAGCGCCCTCCGAACAAATGCTGAACAAGTGATGGCGATCACCTCACTCAGCCTATTTAAAGAATGCCAAAAACGAACCTGAAAAGTCGATCCCCCAGCCTTTTAGCGCGATCCAGACTACCGATGGCGAGGATAAGGACACATAGCAAGCAGCTTGCGATGAATTGTGCGATCATGGGCACTTCACGGGATTAGCCGGAGCGCCCGCCTTTCGGCGCCTCTCCTTCACTCCATGTTCGACTCGTCGCGCAGCCAGAACTTGAGGTCCTCGGCGCAGCCCAGGGAGCGCACATAGGCGGCCTTCCATTCCATCGGCGGACACGGGTCCGGCGGATACTTGAGCGTGGCGACGTGATCGCCAATATAAAGAGCCGCGGCGAGGGAGAACTGCGTCGCGCCCTCATCTTCGGGCGCGTCCAAAAGCGACACGGCGGCGGCCACGTTTTCGGGCATCCCCCACAAATCCAGCAGGTAGCCGCCGGCCTGGGCCGGTGAAGCCTGGAAGGCCTCACGCAAGCGCGGCCCCAGCGGCACATTGGCCCGGACGGCCGCGTCGCAGACCTCCTGGAACTTGTCGGGAAAGTTGTCAATAAGAATCAAGCGGCCCGTTTCGTGCAGCAAGCCGGCCAGAAACGCCTCTTCGCGGACAGCGCGGGGCAGGCCCTGCTCGCGGCAAAAAGCCTGCGCCAGCGCCGCGGTTTCCCAGCAATGGTTCCAGAGGCGCGGCAGGTCCAGCGCCGGATGGGTCTTCGCGTCGAAGTGCTTGAAGAGAGTCTGCCCAAGGATCACGGCCGCGATCATGTTTGTTCCCAGGCACAACACCGCCTCCGCCGGGCTGGTTATCAGGTAGGAAGCCCGTCCAAGCAGCGGCGAGTTGGCCAATTGCAGCACCTTGGCCGAAAGCCCCGCGTCCTGGGCCACCATCTGGCCAATGGCCGCAGCGGCATTCCGATTGTCCTCCAATTCCGCCAGCAACGTTTGATGCACCTGGGGCAGCGACGGCAGGGTGCGCATCTCGGTCACGACCCTTCTCAAGCCGGCGTCCGCAAACCGTTCCTGCGCCGCAAATATCCGCGCCAGCATCGCCTTGAGTTTCATCCCGTCAAACGGTTTCGCCATGTACTGATGGGCCGATGTCGTCGTCGTCAGCTTGTCCAGTGAGACGTAGCCGGACATCACGACCCGCAGCGTGGACGGCGCGATCCGGCGCACCTCTTCGAGCAGTTCGCCGCCCCGCATGTCCGGCATGAGCTGGTCGGTCAGGATCAGGTCCGGCGGGCTGGTCTGGACGGCCGCCAGCGCCCCCCGCGGCTGGGTGAAGCCCGTCACCTCTGCATCCGGCATGAGGGCGCGCAAAATCATGACGGTGGTTTCAAGCACCTCCGGCTGGTCGTCCACTACATAAATGGTTCGTTTCATTCCGGGCTACGCACTCAAGTCCGTCGGCGCCACGCGGTTCCTGAAGATTATTCACCACGGATTTCCCATCCTTGTCGCCTCGAAACGGCGCGAATGCGGAGGTGAAATCCGTGGTCAAATCTCTTCGCTTGCGGCTCGCCGCGCCGCGCAACTTGGTAGTATGCCCCGCCCAACGCCGCATGAGAAGTGAAATTTGGATTCAAGTCTATTAAGCCAGATGCCGATAAACAGATGATAGGCACTATTAGTATGCCAGAGAGACGCATTTTGGTAGCCGATGCCGACCCGAAAGCGGCGGATGAAATTCGCCAGCTTCTGGGCGCGGCTTGGAACGTTGTCGGGGTCGCCACCGGCCCCGGCGCCCTCTTTCAAATGCAGAAACAGGTCTGTGACGTCATAGTCGCCGACCTGGACTTGCCGGAACTGAACGGGGCCGAAGTGCTTGATCTCATCCGCATTGCCCATCCCAGAGCCATCCGTTTCCTGGCCGCGACAGAAGTCCAAAAGCAACGGGCCATGTGCCATGTGGCCGGGGGTAACCAGTTCCTGCCCAAGCCTTTCGACACCGCCACCCTTAAAGCCACCGTCGAACGCTGCCTGGCCGCCGATCAGGGGATCATCAACAACAGCATGCGGGAACTGATCGGACGCATCCGCTCCTTTCCCACCATCCCGTCCCTTTACCTGGAAGTCGTCAGCGCCCTCAGCAATCCCACCGCCACGACGGCGGAGGTGGGCGGCATTGTGGCCAAAGACATGGCGATGACCACCCAACTGTTGCAGATGCTCAACTCGGCCTACTTCAGCTTTCCACGCACCATATCCGACCCCGCCGAGGCCGTCGGCCTTCTGGGTTTTGAAACGGTCAAATCCCTGGTGATGAGCGTCAAGCTCCGGAGCCAATACGACAAGATCAAGCCGGTTTACTTCTCCATTGACAACGTCTGGCGGCACAGCACCAACGTGGCGCACCTGGCCAAGCAGTTGGCCGACCTGGAAACCGGCGACAACGCCATGGCGGCCGCGGCATTCACCGCCGGACTGTTGCACGACCTGGGCAAGATCATCCTCGCGGCCAACTTCGACAGCCAGTACAGCGGCGCCCACGCCATCGCCCGCAAGAACCAACTGCAGTTATGCGAAGTCGAAAGCGACATTTTCGGAGCCAACCACGGGCAAATCGCCGCCTATCTTTTCAGCCTGTGGGGGATGCTCCCGGGCGTGATTGACGCCGCTTCTCTGCACCACCATCCCTATCGTTGCGCCGAAAGAACTTTCAACGCCCTCACCGCCGTCCACGTCGCCAACGCGCTCGATCATGAGAGCAACGCCGACCCGGACGACCTGCCAATACCCTTGCTTGACATGTCGTACTTGGAGGAACTGGGTTTGACCCACCGCGTGCCCGAGTGGCGCCGTGCTCTGGGCATGGCCACCACCACCGAACCCGAAGCGACCGCGGCGCCCGTCAAATCCGTTCCGAAGCCCAATGCTCCCGAGCCGGTTCAACCCAGCGGCCAGGTCCTGCCACCCTGGGGCCTGCGGCAATGGTTGCTGACCGGACTGGGTGTTGCGGCCGCGGTGGCGCTCCTGTGCGGGGTCGAAGTCCAGCGCCTCAAAAACGCCTCGTTAGAGGAAGATCAATCGCAGGCGGCGGAAACCGTCGCGCCCAAGGCTGCCGCGTCCATTGCACCCGCGCCGACCGTGGCCGCCGTCGCGCACAAGCCGGCTGTCACGCCTCCCGCCGTCCCGTCAAGCCCGCCCAAGCCCGCTCCCGCGCCGGTCATGGTGGTTGCCGCCGCCGCTCCCCAGGCGCCCGTCACACCGCCAGCGCAAGCATCCGTTGCGCCTACCAACGCCGTGGCAGCGCCCAAGGCTGTGGCGGTGACCAATGCCTTGGCGGCAGCCAACCCCTCCCCGCCCGCATCCGCCCTCGTTGCGGCGGCGGACTCTGATGAAAAGACCCTGAAACTGGAAGGCATCTTTTACTCCGCCAGCCATCCGTCCGCCATCATCAACGGCAACCTAATGTACGTGAAGCAGCAAAAAGCCGGCCTGCGCGTTCTGGACATCAGTCCCACCAGTGTCACCGTCGAATACGACAACCAGCGCAAAATCCTGACGATGAGGTAGGACCGGGCCCCTCCACGGACATCCCCGCGCCGGCGACGATGGTAGCCGTGGCCACGAACCGATGGCCGATGTTGTCCACCACCACTCCAAAACCTTCCAAAGTCCTGACGCCAAGCAGGGTCATGTCGCCAGACTCGGCAAAGACGACTTCATCGTTGGTTTCGTAGCCTTCGGGGCTGAGGATGGCGTAGCCGACCTCCCGCTCGATTTTTTGCTGAGTGGCCGTGGCGAATATCCGCTTACGGCGCGGGGAAATGCCGGCGCCTCTCAAAACGTCCGCCGGCAGCCAGGTCAGTTCGGAGCCGGCATCCACGAGCGCCTCCAAGGGCTTGGTGGCCATTTCCTCGCGCTTGGGACTGCGGGCAATGACATTGACTTTGAAAATGCTTACGGATGACAGAGCACCCCATTCTCCCGCTGTGGCAAGCGCGTCTCAGGCCGGGGGCGGCTCCGGCTCGGTGGGGGGGCGGCCGTCGGCGCCGCCGCCATCGAGGTCAATCAAAATGTCGCGAGGCTCGGCGCCTTTGCTGGGGCCGACTATGGAGCGCAGTTCCAATTCATCCATGATGCGGGCGGCGCGGGTGTAGCCCAGGCGCAGGCGGCGCTGGAGGAGGGAGACGCTGGCTTTCTGCTCGCTGCGGATGACTTCAATGCACTGCTGGATGAGGTTCTCGTCCTCGCCGCTGCCGCCTTCCTCCGGCTCCAGAACGGCGCCCGCCTTCTGCAATTGCTGATGGATTTCCAGTTCGTAGCTCGGCTTGCCCTGGCGGGCGATGAAGTCCACGATGCTTTGCAACTCCGCGTCAGTGATGAGCGCCCCTTGCACCCGCTTCAATTGCGCCGAGCCGGGCGGCAGATAAAGCATGTCGCCCTTGCCCAGGAGCTTGTCCGCTCCCATGGCGTCAAGAATCGTGCGCGAATCCACCTTCGCCGCCACCTGGAAGGCGATCCGGGCGGGGATGTTCGCCTTGATGACGCCCGTGATGACGTCCACGCTGGGCCGCTGGGTCGCCACGATGCAATGGATGCCCGCCGCCCGCGCCATCTGGGTGATGCGGGCGATGGCCATCTCCACGTCGGCGGGCGCGACGAGCATGAGGTCGGCCAATTCGTCAATAATAACAACGATGTAACTCAAATAGTCGGGTATGACGATCTCCTCCTCGCGCGGGACGGCGATTTCGTCGTCCAGCTCCACGGCGAAGCCCTCGGAACCGGCTTCGACTTTTTCCCTGCGGGCGAGGAGGGGTAATTCGGGTTCGGGCTGGGGGATGGGCTTGTGTTTGGGGCGGTCGTTGAAGGAACGGATGTTGCGGACGCCGACGCGGGCGAAAATCTGGTAGCGTTTCTCCATTTCGTTGACAACCCAGCGCAAGGCGAGAATGACCTTCTTGGGGTCCGTCACCACCGGGACCACCAGGTGGGGCAGGGTGTTGTATTGCTGAAGCTCGACGACTTTGGGGTCGATCATGACGAAGCGCAATTGGTCCGGCGGAAACTTGTAGAGCAGGGAGGTGATGATGGCGTTGATGCAGACCGATTTGCCGGAGCCGGTGCTGCCGGCGATGAGCAGGTGCGGCATCTCGGAGAGGTCGGCCACAATCGGCTGGCCATAAACGTCCTTGCCCAAAGCCAGCGGAATGCGGGCCTTGGTGTTGCGCCATTCGTCCGACTCGAAGACGTCGCGCATGATGACTTTGGTCTTGATGGCGTTGGGGACCTCCACGCCCACCGAACTGCGGCCCGGAACGGGTGTCAGGACGTTGATGCGCTCGGCTTTGAGGGCGGCGGCGATGTTGCTGTTGAGGCCGGCGATCTTTTCCAGCTTGACGCCGGGGGCCGGATGCAGCTCGTAACGGGTGATGGTCGGCCCCTTGGTGATGTCGCCCAGGGAAACTTCGATGTCGAACTGCGCGAGGGTTTGCTGAATGAGGCGCGCATTGGCCATCAGCTCCTCCTTGGATTCCGTCGGCTTGGTGGTCGTATCGGGGAATTGCAGAAAATCCAGCGGCGGCAGGATGTAATTGCCGATTTTGGGCGGGGCCGCGGCGGCGATGGATTTGGGTTTGCGCGGCGCGGGCCTGGGTTTGGGAGCGGGCGCGGCGGCGGCCAGGGCTTCGGACGGCTCCGGTTCGCCGGGGCCTGCCTTTGCGGTTGCGCCCGCTTCTTCCATCTTGACAGGCGGAGCGGACGTATCCGCCTTGGCTTCGGGTGGCTGTCCGAGGATGTCGGCGGTCGTGGCGGCGGCGACTTCCCTGGCGGGGATGACAACTCCCTCCTCCGGCGGGATCGGCTCCTTGGGCGGGGCGGCGGCCTGTTTTTTGGGGTGCTCGCCCGGTTTGCCCTGGGGGACGCTCAGGTCGCGCACGGTGGGTTCGGGCACGGGCCGCATATCAGCGCCCAAAGCGCCGGGTTCGAGGACCTTGGCGCCGCCGGTTTTGGTGGATTTCTCGACCTGTTCCTGCAATTTGCGGGCCTGCTTCTCCAAATCGCGCGCGCGCCGTTCGAGGTCGTTCTCCCTGGCCGAAGAGGAGGCTTCGCCGCCGCCCGGGCGGCCTGCCAGAAGGTTGCGGCACCATTCGCCGAGTTTGAAATTGGTCAGGTAAATGAGGCTGATGAGATAGACCGCCCCGAGCACAATGGTGGCGCCGACTTTGCCGACGTAATGCAAGACGTGCTGTTCGAGGAACTGGCCGATGAGGCCGCCGACACTGGGAGCGTTGAGGCCCCGCTGCAAATGCTGGAGAAAGCGGAAATCCGTTTCGAACGTGCTGGCCAATCCCATGCAACAGAGCAGCAAAACCGCGCCCCACAACCAGCGGCGCTGCAAATAGGCCAGGAATTGGAAAATGTACCCCAGACCATACATCAACAGCAGCACCGGGATCATGAAGGCTCCAATCCCAAAAACCCAGAACAGCCTCAACGCCACCCACGCCCCCAGCGGCCCGCCCAAATTGTGCGGCTGATTGTTGGCCGGAACGATGTTCACGGCCGAATCGCCATGATCATAAGAGAGCAACGCCACCATGAGGAGCAGCGCGGCCGTGGCCAGCGCGATCCCGGCGACGTCGTTCAAACCGCGCGACGAAGACTGCGAAGCATCTTTGCGAGCCATGCCGGGCAGTCTAGCGCGGGCTTCTGCGACTTGAAAGAAAAACGTGCTTCCCTTTCCAGCGGCGGGTGTGAGACAGAATTCTTTGGGGGCTCGACCTCACCCCGTCCCTCTCCTCCAGGAGAGGGAGACTCATTCACCGTCCCACCGCAAAGGCACGCGACTGGATTTGCCGGATGCTCATTCGCAACACCAGAACCGTGCGCCTCCTGTTCCTTCTCCCTGGGGGAGAAGGTTAGGATGAGGGCGATCCCCGAAGAATTCCATCTCACGCCCCGTGGGGCATTTTATCAAAAACAGGTCTTGGCAACGCCTCTCAAATTTGATTTATTGTGCGTGGAGACTCGGCTGCGAGTAACCTTTGCTCTACTGGAGTGGGGGGACTCAAAAGCATTGTCTCTTTTTTCATTTTCGCGGGATGAACAGGCCGGGAACGCACCCGATTCCGAAGCTCCGCTCAATCCAATCCGCAAGCCAGACGGGCGCGGGCGAGGACTTTGCGGGCCAGCGTTCGCGCCTTTTCCGCGCTGCCGTCGAGCACTTTGTTGACCGCATCCAGGTTGGACGCCAATTCGGCGCGCCGGGCGCGGGGGGCGGCAAAATAATTCCAGTAATGCTCGAAGAGCGCCTTTTTCAGATCGCCGTAGCCCAAGCCGCCGGCGCGGAGCCGATCTTCATAATCCCTGGCCACAGCCGGCGGGGCCACAAGACGCAGCAATTGAATCGCCAGATTTTTCTCAGCGTCCGGCTTTGGCTCCTGGGGCGTCCGGCTGTCCATCTTGAGGGACATGATTTTCTTGCGCAGGATTTTTTCGTCGCCGAAAATCTCGATGGTGTTTCCGTAGCTCTTGCTCATCTTTTGGCCGTCGGCGCCCGGGACCAGCGCGGTTTCTTCCCGGATGCGCGGTTCGGGCAGGACAAACGTCTGGCCGTAAGCCTCGTTGAACTTGATGGCGATATCGCGGGTGACTTCGACGTGCTGCTTCTGGTCGCGGCCGACGGGGACGATGTTGGAATCGTAAATCAAGATGTCCGCCGCCATCAGCACCGGGTAGGCGAATAAACCGTGATCGGCGGGGAGGCCCCGGGCGATTTTGTCCTTGTAGCTGGTGCATCGCTCCAGCAGGCCCATCGGTGTCACCGTCGTCAAAAGCCACGCCAACTCGGTGACTTCCGGCACGTCGGATTGCCGGAACAGGAGGGCCTTGGCCGGATCGAGGCCGCACGCCAGGAAATCCAGCGCCACGTCCAAGGTGTTGTGCCGGCGCTCGGCGGGGTCTCTCAGCGAGGTCATCGAATGGTAATTGGCGATGAAATAGAGCGCCTCTCCCTGCTCCTGCAATTCAATGGCGGGCTTCATCATCCCGAAAAAATTGCCCAGGTGCAGCGCGCCCGAGGGCTGGATGCCGGATAAAATTCGCATGGCCGGAGATTATACTCCGTCCGGCGCTGGCAACAGATAATTCAGCTTTAGCCTTTCCAGTTTTGAACTAAACCGCTTCGCGGTAGTTAAAGGCGGCAGGAGCGTTCGTTAGCGATGGGCGATATTGGAGTCCTTATGACTCCATTACGTCAAAAACTCATCGACGAGATCCAGCTCCGTGGATTCT
>Ga0224557_1002349_pt1 | contig 16286 bp, 20 predicted proteins | sample 714S31014metaG_FD_180677 | JGI IMG/M metagenome (GOLD analysis project Ga0224557, IMG submission 180677) | Peat soil microbial communities from Stordalen Mire, Sweden - 717 S3 10-14 | ecosystem: Environmental > Terrestrial > Soil > Wetlands > Peat | place: Sweden: Norrbotten County, Stordalen...
ACGATGGTTATTTGATTTCAAATTATCATGTGGTCAAGGATGCGACGAAGGTTCGTTTGCTCACGGGCGCGGGTTTGATTGACGCCAAGGTGGTTCAGGTGGATGCGGCCAATGATCTGGCTTTGTTGAAGGCGGACGGGCGGTTTGCGCCGCTACCCATTGCCGCCAGCCGCACGGGGCTTCTGGGCGGCACGGTGGCGACGGTCGGTTTTCCCGACATCGGTTTGCAGGGGTTCGCGCCCAAGCTGGCCAAGGGGGAAATCGCGTCGCTGTCCGGCGCGGGGGATGACCCGCGGTATTTTCAAATCAGCGTGCCGGTGCAGCCGGGCAATTCGGGCGGGGCGCTGGTGGATGAGCGGGGCAACGTGATCGGCATCGTGTCGGCCAAGCTGGATGCGGGGGCGGCGCTGGCCCCGTGAAATAGGTTTTCCCGGTTGTTGCAAGGCTTTGCGCTGAATTATTTCACGGGGCTGGCGGCGAGCGGGGCGTTGCCGGAGAATGTTAATTACGCGGTCAAGAGCAGTTTGCTGTTGAGCTTCCTCGAATCGGTGCCGGCGGTTTCGGCCAAACTCAAAGCGCCCAACACGAAGGATGAGAAGTTTGAGGATGTGGTGAAGTCGGCGCAGGATGCGGCGGTGCTGGTGCTGGTTTATTGATTCAGACAGAATTTACAGAATTATGCAGAATTGAATTCTGTTCATTCGGTTAATTCTGTCAAAAAATCCGCGTAATCTGCGGATTGAAGTCGGCGCAGTGGCTATTCCTCTTTTTGTTCGCAGCCCTGCGAGCGGAATGCCTGCCAGAATGAACTGGCCAGCCCCGCGCCTTTCAGGAGGGTCTTCCACCACGAAGGTTTTTCGGCGGCGGGCGCGGATTTTTTGTGACGCAAGGATGACAGGCCGGCAACGAGAGTGGCAACGGCGGACGCAATGGAGCCGATGGTTCTGGCCTGACTGGTGAGCGAACGGACTTCGCCCGTCATCACCTGCCATTCCTGAACCAGTTGCGCGCGGTTGAGTTCGCTTTCCGCGATCAACAATTGCTTGCGCGATTCAAGCGGGTTCATGCGAAGATTTTTTCCAGACATGCGCGGTCCTTTCGGAGTTGATCGAGCGAGGCGGAAAGCGTCTGCCAGTTGCGCAACACGCCGATGAGCCGGCGGTAAAGGTAAATGCCGGCGGCCCCGTAGAGCGCGGTCAGAATCAGGAGCACGGCCAGAGGCGACCAGGCCCACAGCAAAACTGCGATGGCCGCCGTAAGGGTCAGGCCGGCGAGCAGACCGAACGTCGCCACGCCGAGGGCCAGCAGAAAGGCGTGCAGGAGACGCTCGCGTTCCTCCTGCACTTCCACCGTCAACAGTTCAAGCCGGTTTTCCCCGATGGTCAGCAGCCGGCGCGCGAACGTTTTCGAGGTCGTGCCCAGTTGCCCCAGGCTGACGGTGGATTCTTCCATAACCGAATCAGTCGCAATGGCGGGAGCACCGGCGCGCGAGGAGAAAGCCGAGAATCGCCCCGACGCCAACGCCGATGGCGATGGCTTTATAGGGATGTTCATGCACGGCTTCGTCGGTGGCTTTGGCGCCGGCGACCGCTTTGTCGCGGACGGTGGCCGCGATTTGTTTGGCGCGTTCCAACGCGGCGGCGAGGCGTTTGCGGGCTTCCCCGACTTTTTCACCGGCCACGTCGGCGGTGGCGGCCATCAACGCGCGGGCGTCTTCGGCCAGTTGTCCGATGTCATTGGTGACTGCTTGTGTTTCTTTGTTCATGTTTTTTTGTTTTTTGGTTTGTTAATGTTTTTCAACGGTAAAGTTTCCTCGGCGATGATATGATCCCCGGTGATGGCGTCGCTAAAACGGTCGTTTTTGAGCGGCAACTTTGCCGCGTCGGCAAGGTGGGCGGCTGCCGGCGAACTGGCCACCGTCAGAATCGAGTTTCTGCCGCCGAAAGGATTGGCCACGGATTCCCGGGCGAGCGGATCGGGCATCCACTGGCCGTCCACCACGAGGCAGTATTCGTAGGTGCCGGGAGCCAGCGCCGTTTCCTTCCACCAGATGCCAACACCGGTGGAATGCAGCGTCTTGGCCTCGGGCTGCCAGTGGTTGAAGGTTCCCGCCAGGCAAACGGTTTTGGCGGTCGGACTGGTGAACTCAAAGCGGACAGGCACGAGTTGGGGGCCGGCGCTCTGGGCGTTGTCGTGGTTGTGGTTGTGTTTCATAGTTGGGGATTCCGGGGGACGGTTGACTTTCGTTTTTTGAAAAATGTTCCATTGCACTTCTCCATCATGCGCCCGAAATCTTGCCGGGGCTATGGGGTATTACCCTACCAAAGGTTAGTGGATCCAGTCCTGGCTGGCCGGCAGGGAGGAATTTAGAAATCGAATCGTGGTTTACCGGCCGGCCGCCTGCGGTGGCGCGGCAAAGATTTTGCGCAATGCCAGATGCGTGGGAAGAAAGGCAACCAGCCACAGCACGCCCAACCACAGGATGACATAAAGGCTTTGGTTGACCCATTGTTGCGGCTGCTGGTCGTTGAAACCGTAAAGGTAATTGATGTTGATGGGGGCGTTGACATTCGCCAGATGGGCGCCGGCGGGCGGGGTGAAAAAGTAGCAGACGAAGAACAACATGGCGGCCAGAATAGTCCAGGCGGGCAAAGCCCGCTTGTCATAACCCAGACGGAACAGGAGCCAGACGAGCAGCAAGGGCAGCCAGCCATGAAAAAGCGAAAGCCCGCGCGTGAAAAGCGAAAGATGCGGATCGAACATGTAACTGGTCAGGTTCAGAAAATGAAACCCCAGAAAGTTGATGCCAAAGTCCACGAGCCAGAGGCATTGCGGCAGCAGAATGCCCACGGCGCACATGCTGATGAGCAGCGGGCTTTCCAGCCACATGCCCGCCACGGTGAGAACGAGGGCGGCATCGCAGAACCATAAAAAATTGGATGGCCCATAGGTGTGCAAATAAACAGGAACAAGGATGGCGAGAAAAACGATGGCTGCCACTTTGGCGGCCAGTGGAATTCTGTGTTGTCTGGCTGCGCGTTGCTCATCGGCGGCAATGGGAATTGCCTCGATGACGGTTGCGGGAGCTTCAGAGTTCATGGGTGGAATATTTTTACCGATCATTCAATTTTGGTTGGGGCGGCCTCATCGGCGTGAGCGCCGCCAAAATGGACTTTTGCACCGCCGGATTGGAAAGATTTCCCAAGTGACCGCCTTGCGGGAATACCGTCAATTGCTCCGGGCCAAACGTGGCGTGGAGCCACGCCAGGTCTTCGTCCGTCAGCAGAAAATCGTTTTGGTTGCAGATGATGCGGATGTCAGGGTTGGCGCGCAGACCGGCTTCATACGTCCGCAAGTCGCCGGCCGTTTCCAGCGTTGCCGCCGGCGAGGCAATGCCATGGGCCGAATAATACGGGATCGCAAATTTATCAAAATAATCCTGGTAAGAATACTGGAGGATTTCCTGATACACCGGGTCGCGCCGGAAATTGTCAATCCGGTGTTGCAGGACGCCCTGATTATTCCGCTGCTGGCTGCTGTAAATAATATCCCGCAGCGAGAGCCGGAACGTCAGCCCGATGAGAAACTTGGACTCGATGGCATTGAATGGCAGCGAGGTTTGCGGCGTGAGTGTGTCCTGGCTCAACGCGGCCACCTTGAGAAAAGTGTTTTCGATGTCGTCGGTCCGGTTGGTGGCCGGCCAGTCCAAGGGCGCATTGTAAAATTCGTCGAGCTTGTCAACTCCCTGCATCAACCGGACCGGCGGGCTGATGGCGACGTAGCGGTCAAACTGAATCAATGGCACCTGATTGGTGACGGGGGGGATTCGCACTTCCTTCACGCCCTGCTTCCCTTGAGGAAAGCGCAGCACGGATCCCTTCGTCACGATGCAATACTGGTTCGTCGGGCCGGTGGCGGCAACGAACAAAGATTGGAATGCGCCCATGGAATAACCCAGCAACGCCTTGTTGCCCAGCCGGTCCGGATACAATTTGTTCAAATGGCGATCAATCTCCGTGAGCGCCACGTCCAAGTCGTGACCATCCACCGGCAGATAAGCCGGGAGCGCCACCGTGGAGGCGTTTTCCATGAACTCGAAGTTGAACGGGCTGCTGACCAGCACGGCGGAGAAGCCATTTTTATAGACCAGCTCGGCCAGCGCCAGAGAGGCCTCCGACAGCCGATGGCCGCCCAAACCGGGAACAATATAGACCACGTTCGCCTGCCCCGGCTGCAACCAGAACGTGAACTTTAATTTTTTGCCCGTCGCCGGAATCAAGACCGACCGGGTCTTGCCGTAATCTGGAAATGCAGGGTCTTTGAAGGTGAAGAAGACGGATTCAAGGGTTTCCAGCGAAGCCGGATCTTGCTTTCCCTTCACCTGAAAATTCGCCACCCGGTTCGCACGCACGAATGTCCAGGCATATTGAATCTCGGAATACGGATCCATTTCGGCCTGACTGAACCGCACATAACCACCCACGCTGTCGGAGAGATTGTTATACATGATCACATAGCTGAGATAAGTGTATGGGCCGAGCCACGTCAGCGGATCGTCAGCGACGAAAGCGTAAGGGGAGATATAGATCAATGGATTTGCCGCCGTGTCAGCAGCCAGGCCGACGGTGTCGCGATCATTGCTCGGTCCGTAAACCGGCAGCATGATATAGAAATGCGGCTTCCAGCCCCATTGGCCGAACGTCTGGCCAAAATCCGCGTCCGATTTCGGAATCTTCCACTGGGTCGCCACATCCCAAAACCCGGCCACCCCGACGGTGGTATTGCAAACGAACCGCCAGGATTCATCGCCGGCGCCGCTCCACTTTCCCTGAAGCAGATTGTTGATCAACCGCCCCGGATAAGTGAGGTTCCGGCCAAAATTTCCGATTCCGGTCCGGACTGGCTTCACAACAACGAACCGATAGACCCGGCTCGTCGGTTTGATGATGTCGGTCATCAGCCCCACGTTGAAGCCCCACATCACCCGGTTAAACGGTTCGATCGGATCGGGAACGGATTTGGGAAGAACAACGAGCGACTCGTGATCCGTGATTCTGGATTCTTGATTCGTGAAGCCGGTGGCTGATTCCTGCCCGCGCGCGGGCGGCGACAGGCACAACGCCAGCGCCACCAGCACTGAATTGCGAATGCCCTGGCTGGCTTGGATTTTCAAGCCGCCTGCCCTTCTGTCCTGGAAATGAAAATCATCTTGGCGTTCAGCACAAGTCGTGCGCCGTTTCCCGGCCGGCAACCCGGTTTCAAATGGATGCAGCAAACCTTCATGGCCATCCCGGTTGTCCGCTCAAAACGGGAGGTGATTGAGATTCCGTTTGGAAAAGACGAAGCGTTGATGTCCTCGAAACCTGACCAGGTGGGCATTAACGGCGAGCCACACAAATCCACTGGCCCGGTGTTCACCCCAAACGTCGTGCGCAGCGGTGACGAACTCGCCAAACGTCAGTCGTTTTTTCCGGCAATTCGTTTTCATAGCCTGAAATATAGGCCGGAAGACCGCGCGCCGGCTATTCGGTGTTTTACCCATGCCGGATTTGGTGAATTCAGCATCGGGATTGCCCACAATAACTTCCACCACAACCGGCCCCGTTCAATCGTTTAATCCACCGTGGGCGTAAAATTCGTAACGCTCGTCGCGGATTTCCTGGAACACGGGCGCGTTGATGCTGGCTCGCTCCGTGATCAGCTTCATGGAAACAGACAACGCGCCTTGAGTCAGATAGTAGGCGCATGCGCTCCTGGTGACCCCGGCTCGCGCCGGACCGGGAGCAATTGCGGTTTGGTTGGGAGATGTGGCCCGCACAGGTAGTTGTGTGCCGGCTAAATTCTTATTTTGGGATAAAGCAGTAGATTTCATGGTGGAAAATCTACACCCGCACAGGGAGCGTTCGCCATGGGGTGTTTTACCCATGCCGGACTTGATGAAGCCAGACCGGCACAAGTGTCCAGTGTAGAATCTTGACCGGGTGCTGGAGTGGGAACCGGAGTCAAATATGCCGTGCGTTGATAAATGAGTTCAGTTCGCCGGGCCAATCAAATCCAGCCGGAACGCCTTGATGGCATTGAGCATGAATTGAATGGCGACCGCCGCCAGCAACAGCCCCATGATGCGGATGGCGATGCTCATCATGATCGGGCTCAACCAGCGCGCGCCACGGGCGGAAATTCTCAAAATCAGGTAACTCATCAGCGACACCGCCACGATGCAGCCGTAAAGCGCGATGTGCTGGGGAATGTCCCTGGCCTCATTCTGGAGCACAATCGTCGTGGAAATTGCGCCCGGCCCGGCGAGCATCGGAATCGCCAGCGGCGTCACGGCAACGTCCGTCTTTTCGATCCCGGCCGTTCTTTCTTCATGAGTCTCCTGCACGCGCGAGCGTTGGGCGCGCACCATGTCCAGCGCCACAATCAGCAGCAGGATGCTCGCGGCAATTTGAAACGCCGGCATGGTGATGCCCATGACCCTGAAGACCAGTTGACCGGCCACGGAAAACAACAGAAGGACGCCTGCCGTCACGCAACACGCCAGCCGCGCCGTGCGGATGCGTTGTTCCGCCGTGTCGTTCGGCGTCATGGCCAGAAACGCCGGCACGACGGCCAGCGGATCCACAATCACGAACAGCGAACTGGCCGCCAGCAAAATGTATTCAAACAGTTTGATAAAATCGAATCAGACCCGGATGATGGTGAAAGTCAATTCAGTCTTGTCAATCGGGATGGAATGAACCCAGGCGCGCTAAGTAAGCCGCACCGTCAGATTGCCGTCGAGTCGTTTGGATAAATCAACCGGATCACCAGCGGAAACTTCCCGTGGGTTCACCTGGTAAGCCCAGACTTCAAAATAAGTCAGATTGGCTTCGCCATAGATTGTCGCAAACGCGCCATCCACGGCGTCCGAACCGTGGGCGACCTTGACGCGGCCAATGCGCGGAACATTGTAGCGCGGATCAAAGGTGAACCATTCCTGTCCCAGATAGACTTCGAAATAAGCGTGAAAATCCATCGGCGTGCCCGGATCAATGTAGCCGATGTCCGGCAGATGCCCGGTCACATAGCGGGCGGGCAGGTTGAAGGCGCGGCACAGCGCAATGGCCGCGTGGGCGAAATCGCGGCAGACACCGTGGCGACGGGCGATCACTTCCGAGGCGGAGAGGTCGGGCCGGCCGGAGCCGAAGCGGTATTCAATGTTGTTGTGAACCCAATCGCAGATGGTTTGCACCCGCTGGAGTGCATTGGTGATCTGCCCGAAATTCTGCCAGGCCAGATCACGCAGTTTGTCCGAGTCGCAATAGCGGCTGGGCAGCGTGTAGCGCAACACTTCTGGCGGGAGCTGGCTGACGGAGACAATCTGGTTGGGCACATCCCGGTTATCCGGCTGGGAAGACACGGCGACGAGTGCGTCGTGCCGGATTTCATTCCGGCCCGGCATGAACATCGAGCGATAGGTGATGTTGCCGTGGGAATCCTGAAACTCATACGACGGCAGGCCGATGCCGAATGAAAGTTTTTCCTGCATCACGAGCACCCGGCCTTCGAGCCGGGGCTTGAGCACGAACAACACCGGTGTTGGCACGGTGGTTTCGTAGGCAAGGTTGCAGCCGACGCGGACGGTGAGATCCAAAGGAGGCCAGTTCATGGGTTATGGCTGTTTTGAAATCAGGTCTGGTATTTCATAATGCACAAGAAGTTAAGCTGGGCCGGCGTGCTGCCGCCATCCGGTGTTTTACCCATGCCGGATTTGGTGAATCCAGCTTCGGGTTCGATTAAGCGACAAAAAGGATGAGAACGACCTCCATCGGTCCCGAGCTCGCGTCTCCAAACTGAAACCAAGGGTTTTCCCAGTGGCGGCAAGGAACACCCTAGTCGCGGTTGCACTTGGCGGAAAGTAAGGTAGGGTATGCAATTTATTTTGAAACAAAGAGCGAAACAACCCGGCAAGATTTTGGGCTGGTCTTCACGGATCATGGGACTGACCAGAGTTCTGGTCGGAATCTTGTTTCTCGGCCTGTTCTACAATCCCGTTCAGGCTTTCAGCGTCATTCTTCCAGGCTCATACAGTGTGACACTGGCGTGGAATCCCAGCCCTTCCACGAACGTGGTTGGTTACAACGTTTATTGCGGGCTGGCGAGCGGTGATTACGACAGCGTGGAATCCGTCACGGGAACAAATGTGACCATAACTGGTTTGGCGGCGGGGACAACATACTATTTTGCAGCCACGGCGGTTGACGCACTCGGCGTCGAAAGCCCGTTCTCGAATGAAACGAGATATACGACGGGCGTTCCCACTGTCCAGATTTGCGCCGCGCCCGCCGGGCAGTTTGGTCTGACGGTGTCAGGCTTGATTGGCCAGACGTATGATATCGAAGCGACGCAAGATTTGGTGACCTGGACAGTCATCGGCGCGGTGACGCTGGATGCCAGCGGTTCATCAGGTTTTACCGACACGAACGCGGCGTGTTTCCCGCAGCGCTTCTATCGCACAGCGGAAACCCCCTGAAACAGATTCAGCAAGGAGATGAAAGTTGTGAAAGCTAAAATAAAGTTTGGCAAAGAAACCCGCTTTGACGTGCCGACCCGGCAGGTATTCCGGACTTGGAGGCAACTGCTGTCCGGCACCCGGCTTTCCTTGCGTTTGCTGGCCATGGCCGAACGGCGGAGGCCACGCAGGCGCGGGAGCGACCAGTAAATTTTTCCGCAAAAACTCTAAACGGCGCTCAACTTTTCCTCTGGAATCAATCCCACCCGCAAAGCGAAGCGCACCAGTCCCGGGATGTCATGCACGTTCAGGCAATTCATCAATTTCATGCGGTGGTATTCGATGGTCTTGGGACTGACCTTCAGAGTTTCGCCGATTTGCTTGGTGTTCCGGCCTTCGGCGATGAGTTGGAGAATTTCGCGCTGACGGCCCGTCAATTGTTCAAACGGGCCTTTCCGATCGGCGATTTCCTGCAACGGAAACTGCCGGTGGAGTTGCAATGAGATTTCCTGGCTAAGATAAATTTCCCCGTCAACCACCCGGTGCAAGGCGGTTTCCAGTTCGGCCGTCGCCGCTTTTTTGAGCAGGTAGCCGGAAGCTCCCGCCTTGATGGAGCGCAAGACATACTCTTCGTTGTTGTGCATGGAGAGAATGATGATCCGCACGTCCGGGAAGTCCCTGGCCATGCGCTCCGCCGCTTCCAGGCCATTCAGCCCGGGCATGGAGATGTCCATCAAAACCACATCCGGGGGTTGCGCCTTCACCTGGTTCAGAACTTCGCGGCCGTCGCCGGCCTCGCCGGTCACTTTCACTCCCGGCAGCTTTTCCAGCAGCGCGCGGATGCCCGCGCGCACCAGCGTGTGGTCGTCCGCAAGAATCACGTGGATGGATTTGGCGGGCTTCTTCACGGCCTTTTGGATTCCAATGACGGTGTTTTCCATTTCAATGGGAACCAGGCATGGACTTCGGTGCCCTGTTTGGGTGCGGACTTGTATTCCAACCCGCCACCGGCCAGCGCCGCGCGCTCTTCCATGCTCAACAGTCCCAGGCTCGCGCCGCGCAGGGCCTGTTCGCGAACGGCGCCCACATCAAATCCGATTCCATCGTCATGCACGCGCAAGTGGAGCTTCCCGGTTTCTTTTCGCAATTCCACGCTCACGGTTTTCGCCCCGGCGTGGCGCACCACATTCGTCAGGGCTTCCTGGGCCACGCGGAAACATTCGGTTTCAATCACCGGGTTCAGGCGTTGCTCCAGCGGGTCGGCATGAAACCGGATTTGCAGCCCGATGAGCGCCGCCTGTTGCGCGGTGAACCAGCGCAGGGCCGGTTCCAATCCGAGGTCGTCGAGAATCAACGGGCGCAGGTTCAACGCGATGTCTTGCACCTGCTCCAGCACGTGGTCAACCACTTCAAGGCTTTCTTTGAGGCGCGACGCCGGGGTGCGCTGGCCGGGCGATTGCAACAGGGCTTGCAGGTTCAATTGGATGACGGTGAGGGACTGGCCGATTTCGTCGTGGAGTTCGCGCGCGATGTTGCGGCGTTCGGTTTCCTGCGCTGCCACCAGGCGGCGGGAGAGCACCTGGAGTTTGCGGTCATATTCCTTGAGCTTTTCCTCCGCGCGGCGGCGTTTCGTGATGTCGCGGATGTTGCATTGGACGACGCGGTCGCCGTTGACCTGATAGATGTTGCTGACGAATTCCACGTTGATGGCCCGGCCGTCCCGGGTTTCCAGCGGGATGTCGTCGTAACGGACATAGGATTCGCGTTGCAGGTCCCGAAATTCGGCCTTGGACGCGCCAACGTCCTTGAAGGGGACGATGTCCCAGAGCCGGTTTCCGAGCAATTGCTTGCGGGAATAGCCCAGCATGTCCGTCAGGAACGGATTGACATCATTAATCTGCCCGGTGTCCGCATTAAGAATCAGGATCCCGTCCTGCGCGGTTTCAAACAGCCGGCGATAGCGCATTTCGGAAACCTTCAACGCGTGTTCCGCCGAACGGGATTTTCCTGCGGGCGGTTTCAAAATCGTCTTTTGGGGTTTCATGATTTCATTTCAGGCGCGGAAACTTTGCCCGGTGACGGGGCATGATCGCATTTGCGCTGACGTCAACACACGTTCTGCAACCGGAAGCCGCACGGAACAATTTGCTCGCCGGCTCCTGAAGCGGGTTTGCTTCAGATTTGTTTGACGGTGGCGGGCTAATTAACCCGCGGGACACTGATGTCGCCTGCGTGATTGATGACGCCGAAGGCAAACAACAGCCACACGACGACGCAAATCACCACGACGGCGTTGAGGATTTTCTTGATCTTCCCATCCATCGGGATGTAGGTGTTGACCAGCCAGAGCAGCACGCCCACGACGATCAGGGTGACGATGACGGATATCAGTGACATATATTGCCTTCAAGTTGGTCGAGTGTTTTATTTATCATGCTGCGAACATACGCCGGGGGACGGAATGCCGCCATACGGTGAAACCCTACCTACCGGGAATTATTTTATGAATCCAGCCCCGCACAGGTGTCCAAGCCAGGTGTCCAAGCCGGAGGAACCTTGACTGGACGCCGGAGCGGGGACTGGTATCATCATAACTGCATAACATTCGGCAATGGCTGGCCCTGCCAGTTGGACGGCGGCTCAAACTCCTCGTCGGAAAGGACGGTCGCGCGCAGAACTTTTTCCACCGTTCCCAGCAACTGCCCGACGGAATAAGGCTTGACCAGCGCAGCCGCGGGTTGGAGCCAGGGATATCGGGTGAACAAATCCTCCGTTGGCAATGTTCCGGTGGCCATGATGACGGGCAGCGCCATGCGGGCGGCACGCGCCTTCTTGACCAGCGCCAGGCCGGACAATCCCGGCATGTCATGGTCGGTAATCAGGAGGGCGTAACTTTCGGGGGCATGGCGGGTGGCATGAAGCGCCTCCCAGCCGGCCATGCCGTCTTCGGCGGTGTCCACCTTATAGCCGTGACTCTCCAGCACTTCCACCTTGAGTCGGCGCATGTCCGGTTCGTCCTCCACCACGAGAATGCGGTGGCGGGAATTCGGCGAATATTGCAGCGGGGCGCCGCATGGTTTCCCGGCTTGCGAATTTTTATTGACCTTCAAATCATCGCCGCGAAACGCTTGGGAACTGGTGGCGGCGTCATCGGCTTCGCGCAGGACCTTTTTCACCGCTCCCAACAATTCCTCGACCGTATAGGGCTTGGGCAGTCTGGCGGCGGGTTCGAGCCAGGGATATTGGGCGAATGCCGCCTCCGGCATTTTACCCGTGGCCATGATAAACGGCAGATTCATGCGCGTGGCATACAGCTTTTTGAGCAACTCAATGCCGGTCAGATTGGGCATGGTGTTGTCGGTGATCATAAGATCGTAGCGGCTGACATTAAGCGCTTCCCAGGCGAAGGCGCCATCTTCAACGGTGTCAACGCAGTAGCCGGCACGATGCAGCACCATGGCGTTGATCCGGCGGATGTCCGGATCGTCATCAACGACGAGAAGATGATGGGGCGGACTCGCCACGGACGAACCCGGCGAACTGGCCGGCTCCCGTGGTTGCGTCATGATTTTGTCTGTCATAATACACACCATAAGCTGGAAAACAGGGGGCGCATATACGGTGTTCTACTAATAAGGGATTTACTGATCCGCCACGCAGTCCGGCAACCCTTGCAGCACCAGCCGCCCGGAGCCAACGAGCGGCTGGATTTCACGGGCGTGCCTGGTTGCGCGGACGCTGGTTTCTGGCTGACTCAACCAGTCCGCCCGCGCGGTGGGAGAGTCTATTTGCAGCTACCGGTGAAGCAGGATTCCTTGACCACCTTTTCGACCGCTTCGCGGGTTTCGCCCGCGAGTGCCGCCGCCGAATTGTGGATAAATGCGCTTGACGCTCCGCGCTTCACCGCGATAAGTTGGCCTTGAGGAGAAAGTAAGCTCGTTTGCCGGGCAAAAAACAAACCGTAACCAAACAACCAAAAGGACTGATATGAGTGAATGTAATTGCTGTTGTCAATATTCAACCCCGCCTTGGTGGGTCACCATGGGCTTTGTTCCACCAACGAACAATCCCGGACAAAAACCGGCCGTCGTCCAGCAACCTTCGCCGCCGGCCGTTGTGCAAAATCCCGGCGCCACAGCCAATCCAGGTCTGGGCGGCGTGTTCGGAACCAACCCCATCACCGGGCAGCAGTCTTCCGGCGGCGGCGGCATTCTGGGCACCGTCGGCAACGTGGTCGGCGATGTGCTCAATCCTTTGGGCGCGCTGACGAGTCTGTTATAGGAGGCCATTATGAACGAAGGCACAAAACTTCTGGACATTCTCCAGGTGGCGGTCCCCACCGACACCCCGCTGACGGTTTCATCCGAGATCAAGATTCTTGAAATCCTCGGCATCGTAAAAAATCCCCAGTTGATTTCAGCCATGCAGTTGGTTTCGACGCTGGTGCCGGCTTCCACGCCGGCCACGCTGAAGGGCTTGGTGCAACTGCTCGGCGGTTTGATGCGCATGAGCAGCAAAGCCACGGCCGCGCACCACAAATCCATCACCACCATCCTCGCGCAATTGGACACGATCCCGGACTCGAACCTGACGTTTGGCACGTTCCTGTCCGTTTGCCAGACGCTGACCGAATCCTCCGGCAAGGCGCATCACCCGGTGCATCACGAAAAGCACGATCCGAAGGGCAAATAGCTTTTGCGCGGCATGCGTCCCCCCGAAGTCGGACGGGGCTGCAAATCCCGCGCTCAAGTTGTCAAAGGGGACGGCGGACGTTTCTCCGTCCCTTGCCCGGCCGGTGTGAGAGCGGGCCGCAGGCCGGGTGAAGGTGTGAGTTTGGCCGGGGTGAGGCGGCGCGTGGAACCAAATTTGTGTTTTACGCCCGCCACTCACCCTGGCCATGCAGCTATAGCCCCGGATAGTTCACTTATTTGCAGCTACAGGTGAAGCAGGATTCCTTGACCGCTTTTTCGACCGCTTCGCGGGTTTCGCCCGTGCGCTTCTGGATGCGGCCAATCAATTCGTCCTGCTTGCCTTCGGCGTATTGGAGATCGTTATCCGTGAGCGCGCCCCATTTCTCTTTCAGCTTGCCCTTGGTGATGTTCCAGTCGCCTTTGATTTCGAGTGTGGTCATAATCGTCAGTTTTGTTGTTGTTGTTTGTTTTCATTCGCCATCAACCCGACGGCAAAAATGTTCCCGTAACTGGCGGGATTTCCAGATGTTAGGTCACGGAGGCGAATCTTCCCATGGGGTGTAACCCTACTCTGAATTTGCCGCTCACCCGCTGGCGGGCTTCCATGAAAAGGTTTCCCAACGCAGCGCAAGCTCTTTGGGAACCCGGCTTGATGCGATCCCGGCTGCTTTGCGTCAAAAATAAAAAAGCCGGAACAGTTTTCTGCTCCGGCTTCCTGCCTGGGCACGTCACTTTGTGAGCGTTTTTTTCGCCAATGGCGGCCGACGGCGAGGTCAAACGGCCATCTGCGAGACGGGATCGCTCCAATCGCTGGGGCCGGCGGCGCCGACGGCGTTGGCTTCTATATTGTAGATCACCCCCGGCGTCAGGCCGGCGAACGTATTGCTGGCCGACGTGGTTTGCGCGGTTTGCAACACCGTGCCGGGCTGGGTGGCGGTGGTCACGCGCCAGTTATAGATGGCCGCGCCAAAAACCGGCGGCATGGCCGCATCCAGTTCACCGCTTAAGGCACCGAGGCTGACAGTGATATTGGCTGGCGCAGGCAAAACGCCGATGGGGTTGCGCTGCGGTTTTTGGATCGGGAAATTGCTGCTCAAGAGGATGGTCAGATCGCCTTTGCAGGCCACTTGAACATAGCTCGCCAGTTCGCGGAGAAGAACAACCAGCGCCGCGCGCTTGTCATTCTTGATGGCGGTCAAAGTGATCCCGCCGCCCGCCGCATTCGCCAGCGCGGTGGTGAAATCGTCCAACGCCGTGGTCACCAGTGCCAGCGTGGGCGAAGGTGTGGGGTAGTTTGCATTGCCGGTCATGCCCTTGAGGATGCTGCCGGTGTCAGTTGCCAACAGCGCATCGCCGTCAGCCGTCAGGAATGTAATGGATGGTTTAACTATCATATTTTCATCTTTCTATTTTATTTGTTGCATTGGTTTTGTTTAGCGGACGTTTTTTAGTCCGATGTTTTCGGTATTAGCAAGATCATTGCCAACCGATTTTAGCCATAAGGCCACTGGTTGCACGGCATAAGGCCCGTTTTTCAGGATACGGCAGCGGCTTCCCGGCATTGCCGGATCATTTCCCAGCCTTGGCAAACGTCCCGGACAAACCGGGCGTGGATTCCGTGGATTGAGAAATCAATTCCCAGGCCTGGCTGGCGGCTCCGGCATTTCAGGAAATCATTTTCTAACTTTGGGAAATACTAATCCAAGCTTGAACTGCTGCCAAAATACCGGGCAATCATTTCAAAATATCAGGCGGGCGGTCCGGCCGGCTGAAAACCACCCTGATTAGATCACTTAACCGTCCCTTCATGCCATGGAAGCTCTCTGAAATGCCTGACATTCTCTCCGCAATACCGGACAACGGCTGGCAGGGACGCGCGGGCGATCGGCAGATGGCACAAATTGCCTACTGGGAAACAATTAACCGGCAATTATTTCCACTTCTTGTGTTTGTGAGGCTCAATTAGAGTCGGCTTCACTGGGTGGCGGACGATGCTCCTGCCCTGTGGGGTGAAGACTCCATAGGAACCGTGCGCCGGCATGTTATCTTTTGTTTCACCTGGATGGGATACCAGCGTTCTTTCAGGCCGAGTTTCCCAGGACGCGGCGTATATTTCTCCCTCTCCTTGGAGGAGAGGGCCGGGGGTGAGGACGGTTGTTAAATCCATTTAATTTGTTTCGACGCTCGCCCTCACCTAAATCCTCTCCCCCGAGGAGAGGACTTTGGCGACCATGCTTCCGGTGATGCGGCCATCCACGCCCATGTCGCCGACTTGCACCTTGTTCGGGATGTGCCGAGGGCGATGACGGCCCAGTTCTCAAATTCAAACGGCGGGATGACGCGCAGCTTCTCCACCGTCCACGGCAGGTCGTGGACGACGAAGCCGCGTCCGGCGCGCCAGAGCATTCGCTTTACGGCAACGCGCAAACGTCGCGCAGGCGTTTGGCCATGACGCGCTGGCATGGGCGAAATATCAATGCCAATCCCGGCGCGCGGATTTTCAAGGGGACGGCGGACGTGAAAGCCCTCTCCCTGGGGAGAGGGTTGGGTGAGGGAGGACGTTCAGCTAACTTTTCTTTTCAGGTTTCATCGGCCTTGTGTATTCCGGCAACGGATGCGGCGCGCGTGCCTGCAATTCGTCAAAGATTGTGTCACGGATGCTTTGGGCATTGCGGCGCAAATGCGAATTCCAGAACCGCAGCGTCTTGATGCCGAGCGATTGCAGAAACTTTTCCCGTTCCAAATCATGTTTCCGCTGGTCGGGAAAACCGTGCTGGCTGCCGTCCAGTTCCACGTTCAACTCCGCCTCCTCGCAAAAGAAATCGAGATAGTAAATGCCGAGCGGATGCTGGCGGCGGAATTTGTAGCCGCTGAACCGCCGGTCGCGCAGCCAGCGCCACATGAGTTTTTCCGCCCAGGTTTCATCCTTGCGAAGCTGGCGGGCGCGGGCGATGTCGGCCATGACGGGAATTTAGATCATGATGGGAAGACTGGAAAGTTTGTTTTTTATTCCTTCGCCCGTCGGACGGGAGAAGGTGGTCGAAGACCGGATGAGGGTTTTAATTTGTTTCGACGCTCGCCCTCACCTAAATCCTCTCCCC
>Ga0224557_1002352_pt1 | contig 16282 bp, 11 predicted proteins | sample 714S31014metaG_FD_180677 | JGI IMG/M metagenome (GOLD analysis project Ga0224557, IMG submission 180677) | Peat soil microbial communities from Stordalen Mire, Sweden - 717 S3 10-14 | ecosystem: Environmental > Terrestrial > Soil > Wetlands > Peat | place: Sweden: Norrbotten County, Stordalen...
CACTGTCCCTGTTTTTTTCCATTTTTCGAGCAGGAAATCCGCGCCGCACTGCGGGCATTTTTCGGCTATCGGTTTGTCCCAGACCATGAACTTGCATTTGGGATAATTGGAGCATCCGTAAAATTTTCTGTAACGCTTGAATGTTCTTTCTATGACGTCGCCGTCGCCGCAGTCCGGGCATTTAACCCCCGTCTTGATTACAATCTGCCTTGTGTATTTGCAGTCCGGGTAGCGCGAGCATGCTATAAAATCACCGTAAGGGCCGCGTTTTATAATAAGGTCGGCGCCGCATGTCGGGCACTTTTCATCGAGTTTTACCTCTTCACGCACGGAGCCGTCCTCGGCAAGGGGCTTTGCGTTCTTGCATTCCGGATATTTTTCGCAGGAAAGAAATTTTCCGTGCCTTCCCCATTTTATTATCATTTTACCGCCGCATTTTTCGCATATCTGGCCTGTATCGCCCTCGATATCCTTTCTCATGTCGAGCATGTACGGCTCGGCTTCTTTTAAGAGCACCTCAAAGGTGGACCAGAATGTTCTCATCAGGTCGTGCCACTCGATTGTGCCCTCCTCGACTTTGTCAAGGTCGGCTTCCATCTTTGCGGTAAATTCCTCGTTTATTATGGTGGAGAACTGTTTTAAAAGTATCTTTGCCACGAGCGTGCCGAGCTCTGTCGGGGCGAATTTGCCCCTGTCGCGTGTAATGTATTTTCTGGCGGAGAGCGTTGTTATGATCGGCGCGTATGTAGACGGCCTTCCTATATCCTTTTCCTCAAGCGCCTTTACCAGCGTCGCGTCGGAAAAAGCCGGCGGCGGCTGGGTAAAATGCTGCTCCGGCAGAAGCTCGTTGAGTTTGAATTTGTCGCCCTGCGCCACATCCGGCAGGCGCCTGTCTTCGGGTTTATCCTCGTCGGGATTTCCGGCTCCGTTATTATCCGCGGGTTTTTCGCTGTCTGTTATGACCTCGTAAACCTTTAAAAATCCGTCAAATCTCTGTATTGAACCGTTGGCCTGGAAAGTGTACCGCCCGGCGCCGATTTTCACCCTGGTGTCGTCAAAAACCGCGGGCGACATCTGGGACGCCACAAAGCGCTTCCATATTAATGAGTATACCTTGAACTGGTCGTTGTCCAGGTTGTCCTTTATGTCATTGGGGTGGCGTGAAACCGAGGATGGCCTTATGGCTTCGTGGGCATCCTGCGCCGACTTTCTGGATTTGTAAACGTTGGGCGTCTCGGGAAGGTACTGCTTTCCCAGTGTGGTTTCTATATATGCCAGCGTCTCTTTCTGCGCCTCTTCGGATACGCGCAGCGAATCGGTCCTCATGTATGTTATTAATCCGACCTGCCCCTCGCCGGCGATGGTCACTCCCTCGTACAACTGCTGTGCTATCATCATGGTCTTCTGCGCAGTAAAGTGGTACTTGCGCGCGGAATCCTGCTGGAGCGTGGATGTTATGAAAGGCGGAAGCGCCTTCCTGCGCCTCTCTTTTTTTGTGACTTCGCTGATGACATATTCGGCGTTTTTAAGTTCTTCGACAATTGCGCCGCTGTCCGCCGAATTTTTAAGGTCTATTTTTTCGCCGTTTTTTTCGGTCAGTTTGGCGTCTATAACCTGCTCTGTGTTGTTCTCGAGCAGTGCGCGTATCGACCAGTATTCAACCGGGTTAAAGGCGTCTATCTCGGCCTGACGCTCGACTATCAGCTTTAACGCTACCGACTGCACGCGGCCGGCCGACAATCCCTTCCTGATGGCTTTCCATAACAGCGGGCTTATCTTGTATCCCACCAGCCTGTCGAGCACCCTTCTTGCCTGCTGGGCGTTGACCAAATTCATATTTATCTCGCGCGGCTCTGCTAGCGCCTTTAATACGGCCGTCTTTGTTATTTCGTTGAATGTCACGCGGAACATTTTCTTGCCGCCCATTTTTTTTATCTCTTCGGCCACGTGCCAGCATATTGCCTCGCCCTCGCGGTCAGGGTCGGTGGCCAGATATACCTCATCCACCTGTTTGACGGCTTTTTTTATCTCGGAGAGAATTTTACGCTTGTCCTTTAATACTATATAATAAGGCTCAAAATTATGCTCGATATCTATGCCAAGTTTGGATTTGGGCAGGTCCTTGACATGCCCCTTCGTGGCCATGACTAGATACTTGCCCTTTACATATTTTTGTATTGTGTGGACCTTTGTGGGGGACTCGACGAGGATTATCTTCCCGCCGCGCGGCTTTGCGGCCTTTTTGGCCCTCTTCGCCTTTTTTTTAACGGGCGCTTCCGGCTTTTCTAAAGCCGCCGGATTTTCCGGTATCACCGGTATCTCCGCCGCCGGTGTTTCCCCGGGCGCCTGTATATTTTCTTCTGCCAAGTGATGCTCCTGTTTTTTTTGCGCCTTTATCAGAGGGCCCTGATAAAACACTTTCCGCCCGTCTGCCTTACAGCGCCTTTTAATTCCATCATAGTAAGCTTTCCGGCCAGTTTAACAACCTCCATATTACTTTCAATCGCTATATTGTCAATATGTTTTTTTTCATTACTTAAAACGGAGTATATTTTCATCTCGTCGTCGTCGAGCCCCGGAGGCGGGCCTGCGGGCTTTTTTTCGGGCGGCGGCGCGGCAATGACGCTGTATTCATCGGTGATATCGTATATTGACGTCGCCGGCTTCGCCCCCTGCTTTATGAGCCAGTTCGTCCCCTCGGATTTCGGCGATACAATGGAACCCGGCACGGCGAATATATCGCGCCCCTGCTCAAGGGCGCAGTCCGCCGTTATAAGCGCCCCGCTTCTTTCACCGGCCTCAACCACTAAAAGCGCGTCCGATATCCCGGATATCACCCTGTTCCTGCGGGGAAAATTTTGTTTTAAAGGGGGCATTCCCATTGGAAATTCCGAGACAATCACGCCGCATGAAAGTATCTTATTGGCCGTATAATTTTTTACGAACGGCCAGATGTAATCGAGCCCGAAGCCGAGTACAGCCGTAGTAAATATTGAGCGCGCCGCCGCCCCGGTATGCGCTATTGTATCAATGCCGCGCGCCATGCCGGAGACTATATTAAAGGAAAGCTTTGTCGATATTATGCCGTCCAGGATTTTATTGACAGCCTGCCAGCCGTAATCCGAAGACATTCTCGTGCCGACTATACCCAGATTAAATGCGGAAGGCGCAAGGCTGCTGATATCCCCGGCCACATAAAGCACCGAAGGAGGGTCAAATATTTTTTTTAAGTTCGCGGGATATTCCGCCTCATCAGCGGTAAAAATTGAAATGTTTTTTTTACGGGCATTTTCCAGTTCGGCTTCCACGGAATAAATCTCGTCAAAATATATTATAGATCTTGTTATTTCCGGCCCGATGCCGTCGACCGTTTTTAACTCATTTGGTGTGCCCTTAAAGACATTTTTCGCCGACCCGAAACGGGTGATTAATCTTTTTATCCTTACGCTTCCCAGCCCCGGAACCATGTTTAACCCTATCAACGCGCTTTTTTCATCCATGACGCCCTCCCCAATAAAAATTATTGCCGGGGATCGGCTGCCCGGAGCTGTTGTTTTACCATGCGCACTTATGATACTTTCACACGGCTTACATGTCAAGTTTTTTTGCTTTTTGGAGGTAAATATATTATACTTCTGGAATGGATAAAAAAGTATCTCTGACCGGTCTGTTTGCGGCGCTTTTTGCGTTGCTATTATTTTTTCCTCCGTCCGCATACGCGGCTTCTTCCTTTAACACAAGGCTTGAAAACAGGCTCTTTGAGCTTGTAAACGCCCAGCGCGTGAATTACGGATTAAAACCCCTGAAACGCTCCGCAAAGCTTTCCATTATAGCAAGGGGCCACAGCGAGGATATGGCGCGGCGCAATTATATATCGCATTACACCCCCGAAGGCCTTTCCCCCACGGACAGGGCAAACAAAGCAGGTTTTAAGACAACGATTGTTTACAAGGACAGGATTAGAAAAGGCGTCGGCGAAAATATAGCCATGCACCAGGACGGAATAGAGGAAAACGGGATAAAAAGGTATTTTCTCAAGAGCGTGGACGAAACCGCAAAACTGCTTGTTGACGGCTGGATGAACAGCCCCGAACACAAGGCAAATATTTTAAACACGGATTACACAATGGCGGGTATGGGGGTGGCGGTTTCAAAAGAAAAAAAAGTGCTGGCAACACAGATGTTTTTTTAGATTTTAAATTATCTCATATCTTTCAAGTTTGTTTTTTCTTTCTTTCCAGTCAGGCATTGTTTTTGAAAGCATTTCATAATAATTCCTGTCATGGCTTCTGTGTATAAAATGGATCAATTCATGGTCTATTATATATTCAATGCATTCTTTTGGTGTTTTAATAAGTTCTAGGTTAAGATTTATCCTTCCCTTTCGCGGACTGCAACTGCCCCAGCGTGTCTTCATATACTTAATATAAAATTCAGGCAGGGCTATTTTATATGCTTTAAGCCGCTTAATACGTGACGCAAGTATCACGGCAAATCTCTTTTCAGCCTGCCATTTATACCAGTTATACAGCAATGCCTTTTTTTTGCCGGAATTCTTAATGTCATTTACATATAAATATATAAAATCCCCTGAAACTTTGATTTTTTCATAAACACTCTTCCTGATTCTCAGCCTGTATTTTTTCCCCATAAGACTGTGCGACTCGCCGCTTACATATTCTTTTTTGGCGGCGAGGTGCTTATTTTTTTCAAAATAATCCAGGTATTTGGCCATCCATTTTGCCTTTTTACCGGCCCTGCGCAAAACCCTGGCACTGTCCGCCCCGGCAGGCATGTATATTTCAACAGTCTCGTCCGGTTTTACCGTAATCGCCAGGGTTTTTCTATTTCTTTCAATAAGCCTGACATGTATTTTTCTTTTTCCGTAATTTATCACGGCATTCATTTTTTTATGTGCCTTTTTGCCGCTATCTTCATGACTTCGCTGATAATCGTATCCACGCTGTCAAATTCCATATCCACATTGTCCAGAAGATAATCTTCTATCTTGTTTATCATTGTGTTTTTTGCGTCTTCATTATATTGCCAGTCAACAATCGCGTTTTTAATTATAATATCGTCTATTGCAAGGGCCGCAGTTGTGGGTTCAAATCCCTCCCTGCCAGTTGATTCAAGTTCATGTTTTATCACCCTGTAAACAGCCGCCGCCGTATCGTTGTTTTTTAATTCCCGGGGCAGGTCTTTATTGTCCTTGTTTATTATATTTGCGGCTATATCCTTGATTTTTTCGAGATATTGCGCGTCACTCATCCTCTCCGCGCGGAATGCGGCTATCGCCTCTTCGAGCAGGTCGGAAAACTTCTTAAAAAACACCGGATCCTCGTCGAATTTATCATGTATTGTCCTGCGCGTATTATACGCAATCGTATCGGCCATGGCGGCCTTTCCCTCGGCTTTTTCCACGGCTTTATCAAACTTCACCCTGTCAAATATGTCAACCTGTCCGGTTATCTGAACCATATCTCCGGAAGTGACGTATGTGTCAAGTATTCTTTTTATTTTCGGTTCATATTCCGCCCTGTCAAGCATCTCGGCATACCTGTTTTTAACGGCCCTGCGCAGGCTCTGGAAAAATTTAAGCTCTTTTTTATAATCATCAATTTGTTTTTCGCCATATTCCTCATAAAAAACCCTGCTTGAAAGCGCTATTCCCATGCGCAGGGAAAAGACAGAGAGTTTTTTATAGAAAACATCCCGTATTTCCTGGTCTGCCAGGAATCTCTGGTATTCCTCGCTGTCCTGTTTGTTCTTAATCCCCTGGAACATTCCCTTTAAATTTGTGAAATCTTCGGCAACCTGCCTGACCTCGGTCTTTATGTTTATCAGGGTTCCCTGTAAATCTTTTTCTTCAAACCCGCTGAGAGCCTCATAAGAAGTAAGAGCTTCGTCCAATTCACGAAGGATGCCGGCATAATCTATTATATAACCGAATTCCTTGCCCTCGCATATCCTGTTTACCCTTGCTATAGCCTGGAGCAGTGTATGATCCTGTAATCCTTTGGCAAGATATAAAATGGTATTTTTAGGAGCGTCAAAACCCGTCAAGAGTTTTGAGACGACTATTATTATTTCCGGATCTTCGGAATCCTTGAATTTACTTACAAGCTGTTCCTCATATTTTTCATTATCGCCGAACCTGTCCATCATCTTTGACCAGAATTTATTCACTTCATCCGTGGGTTCGTCGTCAACCTCGTCATAGCCCTCCCTGTCGTCCGGAGCGGATATCAGAACTTCTGAAGTCACCTTGCCGAAGCTGTCGAGATGTTTTTTGAATTTTACGGCGTTTGCCTTTGACCATACCGCCAGTTGACCCTTAAACCCGGTTCCCTTCCAGTTCTTTGAGTAATGTTCGCTTATGTCAAAAGCAATAGCCTTTATGTTATCCTCCACGGACATTAGTTTGTTTTTGCTGGTAAATTCCCTTTTCAAATCAGCCTGCTGGTCCTCGGATAATGACTCCGATTCCCTTACAAACCATTTATCCAGAGGCTCGCGGTTTACATTTAATACATTTAATCTTCCTTCATATATGAGCCTTACAACAGCGCCGTCGGCCGTGGCTTCCTCTATGGTATATGTCGGGTCTATAAATCCCCCGAATTTTTCGATTGTACTGCGTTTTTCGTCTTTCATAAGGGGTGTTCCCGTGAATCCAATGTAGCAGGCTCCCGGCAGCATCCTTTCCATTGTGCCGCGTGCGGTCCCGTAATGGCTCCTGTGCCCCTCATCCGCAAGAACAAAAACATTTTCAGTGTTTAAAGCCTTTTTACTCTGCCTGACGGCGGAGCGGAACTTAAAAAGCACTGTTGTCATGACGGTATTGCGCTCATCCTCAAGAAGCCCGAGCAGATCCGTGCCTGAAACCGCCCGCTTTGCCTCTATGCCGCAATGCTGGAAAGTATCGCGTATCTGCTTGTCCAGATTTATTCTGTCGGTAACAATTATAACGCGTGGATTCGGGATGGACGGCTCCATTGCAAGGGCCTTTGAAAGCATTACCATGGTGAGAGATTTTCCACTGCCCTGAGTGTGCCAAATAACCCCGCCGCGCCGCTTTTTTCCCGATTCATATTCCTTTACCCTGCTTATAGCGCTTTTCACCACAAAATACTGCTGGTGCCGCGCTATTTTTTTCTCACCGGCATCAAAAAGGATAAAATATCTCATCAAATCTATAAGCCGTTCAGGCCTGCATAACCTGTATAAAGCACGGTCCTGTTCCGATGTCTGTCTTCCATTTTTTTCCAATGAATTAAAATAATCTTTTACATAATTATATTTTTCGCCGAACAATTCCTCTTTAGCCATGGAATCAATCGGTTTGTTTATTAGTTTTTGAATTTCGTTTTCATCGGACGAGCGTTCTTTCCATTTGGACCAGAATTTTTTAGCCGTTGCAGTGGTGGCATACATTGCATAATCAACGCCAAGAGCCATTAGGAGTTGGGAATATGTGTAAAGATAAGGTATTTCTTCCTTGCCCTGGTTGCGCAGTTGCTGTGATATTGCCTGTTCCATGGGTTCTTTCATATCAGGCCGTTTGCACTCGATAACGCATACTGGGATTCCGTTTATAAAAAGGATAATATCAGGCCGCCTGCGGTTCTTCCCGTCGGATGTTTCCACGCTGTATTCTTCGGTTACATGAAAGGCATTATTGGATATATTTTGCCAGTCAATATATTTCAGGTCAAAACTCTTTTTACCAGACGGCAAAGTTTCCTCAAAACTTTTGCCGAGTGATAAGAGGTCATATATTTTTTCATTTGTCCTGATAAGGCCGTCATAAGGCATCTTTTTAAGTGCATTTATTGCTTCGCTAATACTGGAATTTGAAAACTGATATTTCTGCCCGCCGGATGTGAATGTATTACACAGCATATTGCGGAGTCGTTCTTCAAGTATATTTTCAAGCAATACATTAGAAGCCTTCCCCCCGCGCAGTCGCAGAGCCTCTTCAGGTGATAAATATTTATAGCCGAGGTTTATAAGAAGCTGTAACGCGGGTATCTGAGATATATGATCTTCCTGGAACGAAGGCGTTTCATTTGCCATTTTTATCTCCCCTGGTTTTAACGCGTATTTTACCGGTTAAGAGCTGTTGCATAAGACCTTTTTTTTGAAGTTTTAATAAATTTAATTTCTGTTTAAGCATTTCTAATTCTTTGTCAATTAGGGTCAACAACTTTCCAATTGCCCTTTGCTTGCCTAATTCATGTAAAACTATTGGATATTGCATAAACATATCCATGTCAAAATTTCTCCGTACTATGCTGGCACCCTGTATAGATGATTCTATTAGTATTCTTTTCATTAAATTAGTTTTAATAAAATAACCCATATAATCTACATCCGCGTACTTTTGATTTATTGAAAAAACTTTATAAGCCGGTGAGATTATACCTTCGTCAACAATATTTTGCTTGTGTATAGCGCCCATCCAAAAATTTAAACCACTCATTGCAATTTCATCTTTTTTCACAATTAAATATCCAGTGGTATCTTTGTTGGCTATTTGCTTATTAAAATAATCACTTTGAAGCATTATTCCATCTATTGTAATTGCCAAAATAGGTAATATTTTTCGGAACTATGCACATGACAAAGCATGTCTATCCCTTGTGTTTTTTAGGTCTTATCTTCATAAATAACCCAAGTGCTATTTCTGGTTTTAGACCGTAGAGCGATAAGGGCTTATCATACTTTTTTCCTTTATTTGTTTTGCGTTTCATTTTATTTCTGCTTCTAAAACATTTGTTTCAATTAAATCAATATCTTCTTTACTATCAATACCATAAAGAGTATAAACCAATTTATCTATTTGTTTATCAACTTTATATATTGAATCTTTGTAATTTTGTTTATTGCCTTTATTATTTTCAATATGATATTTTTTTTGAAGTTCTATCATTTGGACTACTAAAATAATGAAAGGTTTTTGTTTTTCTTTATCAATAATAGGAATAGGAATCTTTGAAATACTATTTTCGAGATATTCAAACATTCCACCTCCAGTTTGTTTCCCAATAGAACGATACCTAAACGTTAATAATCTCGAATTTAATAATGCCAATAAATACCTTAAATCTACATCTGGATTGGTGTCAAAAATTACAGCGGTATTAGTTAATCCAACATATTCTTTTGTATCATCATAAGAAAAATTATTTCTAACATCACGAAAAGAACACCATATTTTATTCAAATTATAAAATTCTTGGTGCATAGGAAATGTATAATTCCACCATTTTGCTGTTTTTCTTCTTTTTTTATCTGCACGGTCTTTAAGAACTTGTTTATTTTCCTCTAAATAGTGTTGAAGTTTTTGGGGGAGTTTATCAAATTCGTCATTTTTTTCAAAGTATAAAATATATCCCGTTTTAGAATTTATATAATACCGTTGAATATATTCATTCGTAATATGTTTTTTTATGAATTTATCAGAAAATTTAGTAGGATATTCGTCAAAATGATAAACTTTATTAGTTCCTGTTTGCATTCCACTACCTAATTCAACTATTTCCCCAAGACGTTTATGTTTATCATCAATTTTATTGTTCAATTTTTCAATTTGCGAATTAACTAATGCGAATACTTGATTTGACCTTAATTCAATTGTAAAATCGTAACCATCTATCATTTTTTTTTGAATATAATCTATACTAACGTTTTTTTCTTGTATATTTAAAACTTTAGCGGTCTTATATATTCCCATTTTATCCCATAACACAATAGCCGTTGTTACATCTGATTTATAAAAAACCTTGTATTTTTCAAAATTAACAATTGCATTAAATGGATACTTTTCAACAATAAAATTTCTTAATTTTTGGCTCTTATCTCCATACAAAAAAGCATTTTTAATAATAAAACTAACATATTGCTTTGATAATTTTGAAGATTGATAAACAAAATAATTAAGAATATCACTTTTGTCTTGCCATATCTCACTATATTTTTCCTTAAAATATTCAGTTTGTGGATTATTTGCTCCCCAAGTTTCAACACTATAATAGGGGGGGTTTCCAACAACAACATCAAATTTACCATTATTCATTATTTCAGGAAAACCATTTTCCCCTTTCCAATCAAATAATTTATATTTATTCATATTTTCAACTTTATTAACTTCTGTTAATAAAATATTATTAAAATCATAACCCATTAAAGAATTTCCACATTTAATATTGTTTGATAAATCGGGCAAAATAGTTTGCTTAAATAAAGTAAATTCTTCTATTAACTCATCTTTTTTGGTATCTTCAAGAGCCTTTAAAGATAAAGAAAAACAAGAAACTTCAACCGCTTGTTCATCTATATCCACTCCATAAATATTATTAAGCAATATTTGCCTTTTTAATTTTGCCGTTAAAAATATTTTACCTCCAATCCCTTTATATGCAAAAGACCTATCTTTAATCGTAATGCCTTCCGAATTATAATAATTCAGATACCATGAAATTATCATTGAATACGCAACTAATAAAAAAGAACCCGAACCACAAGCAGGGTCTAGTATCTTTATTTTTGAAACATCATCAGGTATTTTGCAATTTGAAAGGATTTTGCCCAAAGTGTTATTAAGAATATGTTCCGCTATATATTGGGGAGTGTAATAAACACCACCTTTTTGATTTTTTTCATTTTTATTTGTTATTTTTACTTGTTTGTCTGTGGTTGTTACAATACTGCCCAAAAATCTTTCATATATTATACCAAGTATTTCTACTGGCATTGTAGCGAAATTATAAGGTGAACTGTCAGATTTTAGTTCGCTTATTATTTTTACAATCAATTTATTTGATACGGTAACTATGTCTAATTCTTTTCTATTATCAAACACATTACCATTATAAAATATGCGTAATTGTTCAAATATTGATTTACAAGCATTAAACCAAGTAGTATCTGTATCAGACAATCCTGTTCTTTTAGAAATCGTTGCAATTTGTTCTAAATAATCATCTTCAATTTCTCTGTCCGATAATGACTTTACAAATAGCAACCTATCTATTAATAATTGAACTGCCGCAGTAATAATGTGACCATCGACATCGGGATTATTTTTTTTCATATCTTTTGCAATACAAATTCGCCATCCTGTTTTGCTATTATCCAAATCATTTAAAAACGCTTCATCTGGCGGAATTTTTTTCTTATAAGGTTGAAAAAGCGACCATAAACCAATTGGGCATTCAGTCCTTGATTTAGCGGCTATTCTTAAATTTTCTTTTTCAAATAAATCCCAAAATTCGCTAAAGAAAGAATCAAATAACTTATCTTCTTTTTTATTTATATATTCTTCCAAGGATAATAAAATGTCATCTTCCGTTATATGATTTGTAAGCACCCATTTTTTTATAATAAGACTTTTTAACATTTTTTGATTTTTAACAAATACCGTGCAATCCAAAACAATAATAGTGTGAAAATCCGTTAAAATAGCAAAATCAATTTTTTTATATAATGATTGATTTTGGGTTGAAAACGCATAAGAATAAATTTGATATAATAATTTGTGGTCGTCAATATTATGTTTAAACCTTTTAGCATCCATTATTAAAAGATGTTGATTATCTAATTGTAAAATATAATCGGGGCGTTTACCTTTTGCATCTGTTCTTTGTATAATAAACTCATAGTTATTTACAGATAATTGCGTATTTTTTGTATTCCAATTTATTGCTTCAAAAAGGGGACGAATAAAATTATTTTCAATTTGTGCTTCTTGTAAATCTTTTATCGCTTCTTCGTGTTTTTTATAATTATATAATAATTCCTTTACTTTTAGTCTTGCTTCTTCTTTTGTTATCATCCCATTAACCCCTTTAACATTAATCTTTTTCCTTCAAATCCTTTAATAGCATTTTCTGTTCTTGCGCCGTCTGTTACCTTGTTGTTATCCCATCTAAAACTAAACTCATTACAATACTTTGCTAAATGTTTTTTGCTTATGTGGTGGAATGTACCATGAACTCCACGTTTTAACAAGGCAAAATATGACTCAGCGGTATTAGTGTAAGCGTTGCCGTTTACATACTCGCCTTGATTATGATTTACTACTTTGTGACCGCCTTTGAAGTCCTTTCCTATGCCTGTATAAGACTTCCATTCATCGGTCATTATTGTTGAGTCTTTGTTTACCATTTCTTTTATTGCTCCTTTTAAAGTCTTAGCGTTTACAAATTCTACTGGTTTAGAATATGCTTTCCCGTTACGTTCTACCAAAAGCATTACTGGTTGCTTCTTCGTTCCACGTCCTCTTTTATTAACTATTCCAGTTCCTTTTCTTGGTTTACCGCCTATGTAAGTTTCGTCAACTTCAACTATACCTTTTAATGCTCCTGCCAACGGTTCTGATTTCATTGCTTCTCTGATACGGTGTGCTAAATGCCACGCTGAACGGTAAGACCCTAACCCTAACTCACGCTGTAATTGCAATGCCGATATTCCTTTCTTACTTGCACACATTAAATTAAATGCTTGAACCCATTGTCTTAATGTTATATGACTGTCTTCCATAACCGTTCCTACCGATACGGAAAATTGTTTTCTACACGCTGATTCATTACATTGCAATACGCCATCCCTTGTTGACTTCTTCATATCCGACTTCAGCCTTGTTACATTAAAACTTCCGCAATGAGGGCATATTGGTTCTTTGCCCCATCTAATGCCTTCTAATATACTCCTCGCTTCATCTTCTGTCAATCTCGCTACGTCTATTGAACTCATCTCACTTAATTTCTCAAACTTTGGCGGTGTGTATTTCATGGAGGTTCTCCTTTATTTGTAGTAGAATGTTTATGGGGAGAGTGGATGCTTGGAGTTTGGTTGTATCGGTGAGATGCTACCAGAACAGACCCTATGACGGTTAAAACCCCGAGGGAACGTCCCGCCAACTCCACTTTCTCCACCATAAATTCTACTCTTTATCTTTCTACACCACCATTATACCAAAATTATCTTGCTTTGTCAAGTGCATAATTCCCATATTTTTTTACCATCATCTTCTCTCTTAACTACAGATAAAATATTTGATATTTCTAGATTAATGCCTTTAACAATTTTTCTTTTATCAAACATTTGCTGTATTATTGCTTTTTTGTATTCTTCCTTCATTATAATTAACTGCTCGATTTTTTTAATGGCAAAATCATATAAAGAAAATATATCTGCAATTTTTTGTTGTTCTTCATGTGGAGGTAATAGGATTTTTAAATTTGCAACATCATCAGAATTTATCGCCGGATAGCTTGATCCGACAATCAATGTATATAATTGCCATTTTATATACTCGCTATATAAAAATTGGTACAAATATTTACCATTTACGCATTCTCTTGGACTTATTACTGCAAATCCCGTCGAAACTATAACGTCTTTTATATTTTTTTCAATATATGCAAACGCTTGAAGATTTGGTCTTACTGTTCCAATTATAATGTCATCTTTTTTTATTACTCTTCGTGCTCGCGAAGGTGCTTCTTCAAAAGAGCATTCGGAAAGTTCATCACTTATTTTTCCTTTATTTACATCTCCAAGTGTAATATATTTAAATCTATAATTTGGGTCTGTATCCTCACTGATTGTTTCAGTATCGATGTCTGCAATTTCTTTTATTTTTGCATATTTCCAATTTGATGGTAGTTTATATTTCATGTTTCACCTTACAGACCCAATTCTTTAATTTTTTCTTTAATTTGTGCTTGTATGTCAATAAGTTCTTTTTCAGTATTGTTTATATCCTTTTCTATTTGAACTAAATTAACTGCTTTTTCATGTTTAAACGAATCCACATATCTCGGTATATTCAGATTAAACTCATTATCTTTTATCTCGTCAAACCCCGCAAGATATGCGTATTTATCAATAGTTTCAAATCCCCTATAAGCTTTCACAATTTTTTCAATATGCTCATCAAGAAGCACGTTTTTAGTCTTGTCTTTATCAAAATCCTTGCTGCCATCAATAAAGAGTATTTCTTTTTTCTTCCTTCCCTGCTTAAAAACAAGTATCGCAACCGGTATGCCGACACCGTAAAAAAGGTTCGCTGGAAGTCCTATAACCGCATCCAGCAGGTTTTCTTCTATTAGACTCTGCCGTATTTTCCCTTCGCTTCCGCCCCTGAAAAGCACACCGTGAGGAACAACAACTCCTACTCTGCCTGTTCCTTCAAGCATGGATGCTATCATGTGCAAAATAAAAGCATAATCTCCCTTGCTTTTAGGCGGGACGCCGCGCTCAAAACGCCTGAACCTGTCACTCGCGGCGTTTTCCGCTCCCCATTTATCCAGTGAGAAAGGAGGATTAGCCACGACAACATCAAACCTCATCAAATCATCATTTTTAATATGTAGTGGGTTATTAAGAGTATCACCCCACTCAATTTTTGCGCCATCTATCTCATGAAGAAACATATTCATCTTGCAAAGCGCCCATGTACTGCCGTTATTTTCCTGTCCAAACACAGCATAGTCGTTGCTCCCTATTTCCTTGGCCATTTTTATAAGCAAAGACCCCGACCCGCATGCCGGGTCATAAAGCCGGTCTCCTGCTTTGGGTTTAAGCAGCTTAGCAAGCAGTTTTGAAACCTCGGCCGGAGTATAGAACTCCCCGCCTTTTTTTCCCGCGTCGCTGGCAAACCGGTATATCAGATACTCATAAGCATCCCCTATTATGTCATTATGCCCGATACGGGAAGGCCGAAAATCAAGTTTCTCGTTTGAAAAGTCCTCTATAATATGTTTAAGCCGCCGATTTCTGTCCTTAACCTGCCCAAGGTTTGATTCCGAGTTAAAATCAATATTCCGAAACACTCCGTCCAGTTTTGCCTTATTGCGCTCTTCAATCTCCTCAAGGGCCTTATTAATAATCTCCCCTATATTATTCTGGTCGCGCTTCTCATATATATACTCATAAGTACAGTGTTCAGGCAGATAAAACCGTTCTCTTTCAAGTTTACGGTTTATCCGCTCCTTCTCTCCCTTGTATTGCTTTTCATATTCAACCTTAGCGTCCTTCCATATATCGCTGAGGTATTTAAGGAAGAGAAACACAAGTATATAATCCTTATACTGCGTAGGATCCATAGTCCCCCGGAATGTATCGCAGGCCTTCCATAGTGTTTCGTTAATTTCTTTTTGATTGATTTTTTCGGTCACTTTATTCCTCCCAATTTAATTTTTTATTATTCGTTCTTGCCTGCAAGTTTTGGTAATATTTCAAATATCTGCTGCATTCCAAGGTTTCCGTCAGGTTCTTTAGGCAAATAGCCAGTTACTTCATGAGAAAAAATACAATCAGTAGTTTTATTTAAAATTGTATTTTGAATTGCAGGATCCTCTTTGACTGCATCAACAAATGTTTTAAAGGTTGAAAGTGCGTTTTGCCTATGTTTGTTAATGACATAATTGTGCCTGTTAGACCGGTAATTTCTCGATACCCATACTAGAGTAAAATATAGAATTGAAAATATTACCATCTTAGTTATAGCAAACTGTATTGCGTAACCTGTGATTTTTAATTGTTCGTAGTCTTTCATGAACCAACTAATGCTCCATGTCGCAACTACAAGCGTCAAAATACCGGTCAATACTGTTGCCACTAGCCACCATCTTGAAGCAATTAAATGCTCGTCTGCCTGTTCAGCAAATACTTTTGAATGCTCCGAAACCCCAAGTTTTCCGGCCGCAGTTTTTGAATCATCTAGAATCTTATTTATCTCTTTGCCTTTGTTAATCATTTCTTTTTTTATATTTTCAATTTCGATTATCTTTTTTGAAAAATCCTCGTCATTTCTATCCGCTAACATAAATATAATTCTTAGTATTCCGTCTAAAAATGTACCATAATAACTTTTTAAATTATTTTTGTAATTCGTTATAATCTGTTTCGGATTATCAAATTTTTCCCATTCTAATTCATTTATTTGCTTCATTATCATACCCATTTGGTTTAAACATGGATTTATAAGATAATTAAGGTTTCCTTCTGAAACTTCAAATATTTTCTGACTAGTTTTCAATATATTACAATACCGAATAATTACCTTAAAATAATCTTCCATATCTACAAATGATAACTCGCCTAACTTTTCTTTTTTCATCAAGTTATTAATATTATAATCGGCAATTGTTCCCGCTGCCTTTCTAATCGTGTCAACCAGTCCAATCCGTGGGTCATTTGGATTCATAAATCCTCCTTTTTTTTGGGGCGAGGCGAGGGGGCGGTTAACCCCCTCCGCGCTTTATCCCGT
>Ga0224557_1002355_pt1 | contig 16262 bp, 16 predicted proteins | sample 714S31014metaG_FD_180677 | JGI IMG/M metagenome (GOLD analysis project Ga0224557, IMG submission 180677) | Peat soil microbial communities from Stordalen Mire, Sweden - 717 S3 10-14 | ecosystem: Environmental > Terrestrial > Soil > Wetlands > Peat | place: Sweden: Norrbotten County, Stordalen...
GATCCGTCGGAGCGCGTGAGCTTCCCGACCAGAGCGGCGTCGACGCCGGGGCCGACGCGCACGGGCCCGGACGCAGTCAGCGGCGGCCACTGGAAGACGCAGCCGTCGTTGAGACAGGCGCTGTGCGTCGGGGTGTCGGGCACGAAGTCGTAGAGCGTGTCGCCGCCCCCGGTGGCGAGGATCGGCCCGGCCGGCGAGTGCTGGAGCGTCAGCGTGAGCGAGGTGTCGGTGGTCGGCGGCGCGCTCAGCGTCGTGACATTGGTGCTCGAGCACGCACCGAGCACCAGGGCGAGTCCGACGAGGGCTGCAGGGAGGGCGAGGGCGGAGCGGTGCAGCCCGGCCCGCATCACGATCCCGGGGCGGGGACGTTGGTCCCGAGGATCCAGCTGATGGAGGCGAGGGCGTCGCTGACCGTCCAGTTGGGCTGCTGTGGGTGGTGCAGGTCGTGCACCCCGCCGTCGTCGAGGAGCGCGGTCAGCTTGGGGTCGAGCTCTCCGCCCAGGTTCGGCGCGGTGGCGTCGACGAAGCGCTCGCGGCCGTCGGTGCCGACGAGGATGTAGCCGTCGGTGTGGTCCACGTCGTAGGTCAGCGGCTTCCCCGTGTACCAGTCGGTCTTCGGGGGCTGCTCCTCCGCGACGACTTGGTACTCGACGCCGAAGGGCTTCCAGAACGCGGCCACGTCGGCCGGCGTGCCGGTCCAGAGGTCCCAGTCCGCCCCGAACTCCTTCTGGTAGGCGGCGAGGCGGGCGACGGTGTCGCGGCCCGGGTCGACGGTGGCCTCCACGAAGACGACCCGGTCCGACAGCCCCGCGGCCCGAAGGTCGTGCTGGAGCGCGATGAACGCGCCGGTGACGAGCGGGCACTCGTCCTGGCACAGCGAGAGGAAGGGCGCGAGGACCACCACCTTGCCCCGGAGGGCGGCCAGCGACACCGGTCGCCCCTGCTGGTCGACGAGCGGGACGTGCTGGGGGGTCGGACGGTCGAGCACGAGCCCTTGGCTGGCCGGCGGCGCGGCGGGCGCCGACGACCCGCAGGCGGCCAGGAGGCCGCCGAGGACGAGGACGAGGACAGTGGTCAGGGCCCGGCGGGCGGAGGTGCGAGTCAGCCCTCGTCCTCCCCGGCGGGCAGGAACGTGAAGGGGAGGTCCGCCAGCGTGATCAGCGTGGAGGCGACCCAGCGGGTCAGCGCGTCGAAGACCGGGGTGATGGTCGACGGCTCCTCGAGCTGCTGCTCGCTGAAGCGGACCGAGCCCTCGTAGGTCGCCTCGGCGGCCCAGCGCAGCCCGCCGGCGCCGTCGGTGCGCACCTGCTCGATCGTGGTCGCGGTCCGCACGAGGTCCATGGGGTCGCCGAGCGGGCCCGTGATCGGCAGGGCCGCCATGACCTTCTCGGTGTCGGGGGCCTCGGCCATGCGCTGGACGCGCAGCGCCACCTCGATCACGACCTCGGGGAGCTCGTCGGGCGGCTCGCCGATGGACCAGCTGCGGTAGGACGTCTGGCTCCAGGTGGGCCAGTCCACCGAGATGTCGGCCCGCACCCGGGGCGGCTGCTCCTCGCCGGGCAGGCTGTAGGAGGTCTCCCAGGACACGTCGCCGAGGAAGACGTCGACCTGGAAGCGCTCCTCGACGGCTTGGCGCTGGAGGAGCGCGCGGTCGAAGGAGGCACGCATGGTGCCGATGACGTCGACGAGGAGGTGATCGAGCACGCGGCACGAGGATAGGCCCGCTGGCGCGGCAGGCGGCTTCGCCCAGGTCGGGGCGCTGCCGGCCCGGGTGGTGGCTGTTACGGTCGGGCTGGTGCACGTGGCCTCGCCCTGGCTGGAACGGAGGGTCATCGCCTACGCCCACCAGGGCGGGGCCTGGGAGTCACCCTCCTCGACGCTGCACGCCATCGCGCACGCGGTGGAGGCCGGTGCCACCGGGATCGAGCTCGACGTGCACGCGACGGCCGACGGGGAGCTGGTCGTGTGCCACGACGCCACGGTCGACCGCACGACGCCGGCGACGGGCACGATCGCCTCGTTCACGCTCGCCGAGCTGCGGCAACTGGACTTCTCCTACTGGTGGATCCCCGGGGCCGACGTGACGCCGGACCGGCCCGCGGCGGACTACCCGTTCCGGGGCCGGGCGCCGGAGGACCCCGCGTTCGGCATCGCCACCCTGCGTGAGGTGCTCGAGCGGTTTCCCGGCCTGGTGCTGAACCTCGACATCAAGCAGACGGCGCCGGTGGTCGCCCCCTACGAGGAGGCGCTGGCGCGGCTGCTGGCGGAGTTCGGGCGCAGCGACGACCTGATCGTCGCCTCGTTCCTCGACCCGGCGACCGACGCCTTCCGGCGTGTCGCACCGTCCGTGCCCACCTCGGCGGGCACCATGGCCACGGCCGAGGCGTGGCGGTCGGTGCAGGCCGGGGACGGCGTGCCCGACATGCCCGCCGTGGCGTTCCAGGTCCCGGAGCGCCAGGGGGACCTCGTCGTGGTGGACGAGCGCTTCGTGGCGGCGGCGCACGGGGCGGGCAAGGCCGTCCACGTGTGGACGGTGAACGACACCGAGTCCATGGAGCGCCTGGTGGGCCTCGGCGTGGACGGGATCATCTCCGACGTGCCCACCACATTGTGTGACGTGCTGTCGTCCCGGGGCGTGGCCTGGGACGGGACCTGAACGATCAGGCTCCGAGGGCGATCAGGCGCTCAGGCAGCCGCACCGGGGTTCAGCCGCGGCCGCAGTTCGGCTTCTTGCCGTGGTTCGCCTTCTTCTTCGTCCTGAGCTTTCGCTTGACCGTTCGCTTCGACATGAGGCGAAGATCCTAGACGATGTGGCACAGGTAGTCCGGTAGCCTCGGTCGGATGCGGTCCGGATGGCTGCTGCGGGACGGAGACGTGGTGTGCGCGCTGGAGATGACCGACTCGGCCGCGGAACGGGGCGCCCTGCGTGGGCGGGAGGGGTGTGAGGGCGCGCTGCACGTGGCGGGCGCCCGCGCCGTGCACACGGCGGGCATGCGGTTCCCCATCGACGTGGCCTTCCTCTCCGACGACCTGACGGTGGTCCGCATGACCCGGCTGAAGCCGTGGCGGCTGGCCCGGGGCGGGCGGGCGGCCCGCAGTGCCGTGGAGACCGAGGCGGGCGCACTGGAGCGCTGGGGCGTGCAGGTGGGTGACCGGCTCGAGGTGCACGAGGCGAACGGTGCCGTAGGCGACGGGTCTTGAGCACGGAGGCTCTGGGCGCGGAGGGGCGGGGCCGGCTGGTGCTGGTGGCCACGCCGATCGGGAACCTGGGCGATCTCTCCCCCCGGGCCCGGGAGGTGCTGGCCACGGCGGACCTGATCTGCTGCGAGGACACCCGGCGCACCCGCGCCCTGCTCTCGGCGGTCGGCGTCTCGGCGGGTGGCCCGGGCGGCGACCGCCTGCTGTCGCTCCACGGCCACAACGAGCAGGCGCGGCTGGACCGCGTGGCGGCCGCCGTCGCCGGCGGGGCCACGGTGGCCGTGGTGAGCGACGCCGGGACACCGGGCATCTCGGACCCCGGCGCGTGGCTGGCGGCGCAGCTGGGTGCCGCCGGCGAGACGGTGAGCACCGTGCCGGGGCCGTCGTCGGTGGTGGGGGCGCTCGTGGTGAGCGGCCTGCCCGCGGACCGCTTCTGCGTCGAGGGCTTCCTGCCGCGCAAGGGCTCCGAGCGTCGCCGCCGGATGGCGGCGCTCATGGCCGAGGAGCGGACCTCCGTGGTCCTCGAGGCGCCCGGCCGCGTGGCGGCGACCCTGGGCGAGCTCGCCGGCGCCGACCCCGAGCGACCGGTGGCCGTCGTGCGGGAGCTGACCAAGCTGCACGAGGAGGTCTGGCGGGGCACGCTGGGCCAGGCGGCCGAGGCGTTCGCGGAACGCCGCCTGCGGGGCGAGGTGGTGCTGGTGGTCGGCGGTGCCCCGGCACCGGAGCCGGCGGTCGAGTCGGAGGTCGAGGAGGCCGTGCGGGCGGTCGTCGCCGACGACCCCGGCGCCGGGCCGCGCCAGGTGGCCGAACGCGTGGCGGCGGCGCTCGGCGTGCCGCGCCGCCGCGCCTACGAGGCCGCGCTGCGCGTGCGGGCGTCGGCCGGGGACGAGCCGGGCTCGTCGGGACCCGCCTGAGGGCGCCGGTACGCTACCGGCGGTGCCGCCCTACTACCTCACCACACCCATCTACTACGTCAACGACGCGCCGCACGTGGGCACGGCGTACACGACGGTCAACGCCGACGCGCTGGCGCGCTGGCACCGCCTCCTCGGGGACGACGTGTGGTTCATGACCGGCACCGACGAGCACGGCGCCAAGATCGTCGAGGCGGCCGAGGCCAACGGCACCACCCCCAAGGAGTGGACCGACCGAACCTCGGAGCGCTTCGTCGAGGCCTGGCGGCGCCTGGAGATCTCCAACGACGACTTCATCCGCACGACCGAGCCGCGGCACTACGCCGTCGTCCAGCAATTCCTCCAGCGGATTTACGACAACGGCTTCATTGAGCTGGCGCCGTACTCGGGGCTCTACTGCGTGTCCTGCGAGGACTACTACACCGAGGACCAGTTGGTGGACGGCAACTGCCCGGTCCACGGGCGCCCCGTAGTCGAGATGCAGGAGGACAACTACTTCTTCAAGCTGAGCCTCTTCGAGCAGCGCCTGCTGGACTACTACGACACGCACCCCGACTTCGTGCGGCCCGTGTCCAAGCGCAACGAGGCCCTGGGCTTCATCCGGGGCGGGCTGCGCGACGTCTCCATCACCCGCACCTCGTTCACCTGGGGCGTCCCGGTGCCCTGGGACAGCGGGCACGTCTTCTACGTCTGGTACGACGCGCTCATCAACTACCTGACCGTGGCCGGGTACGGCGCCGACCCCCCCACCTTTGCCGCGCGCTGGGGGGCGGCGCACCACCTGATCGGCAAGGACATCCTCAAGTTCCACTGCGTGTGGTGGCCCGCCATGTGCCTGGCGGCGGGCATCGACCCACCGGCGGAGATCTTCGTGCACGGCTATCTGCTCATGGGTGGCCAGAAGCTGGGCAAGACCATGATCGCGGCCGGCCTGGCGGGTGGCGAGGGCGCGGCGGCGCTGAAGATCACCGACGTGTCGCCCCTCGCGCTGGCCGACGACTTCGGGGTCGACCCGCTGCGCTACCACCTGCTGCGCGAGGTGCCCCTCGGCGGGGACGGCGACTTCTCCTACGAGGGCATCGTGGCGCGCTACAACGCCGACCTGGCCAACAACCTGGGAAACCTGGTGTCACGGGTCACGACCGTGGTCCACTCCAAGTGCGGCGGGGTGGGCCCGGCCTGCAACCCCGCCAGCACGCTCGGGCGCGTCGCGGGCGGGGTGCTCGACGAGGCGACGGCGGCCTGGGCCCGCTGGGCGCCGCACGAGGCCCTGGAGGAGACGTGGCGGCTCATCGGGTCGGCGAACGCCGAGCTCGAGGCGGCCGAGCCCTGGAAGATGGAGCCGGGGCCCGGCGTCGACGCCGTTCTGGGCGACGCGCTCGAGGTCCTGCGGATCGTGGCCGTCCTCATCGCCCCGGCCATGCCGTCGACCGCGGCGGAGGTGTGGCGCCGGATCGGGGTCGGCGGCGACCCGACCACGGCCCGACTACCCGACGACGCCATCTGGGGCGGCTACGCCGGCGGGTCCGACGTCGTGAAGGGCGACCCCCTCTTCCCTCGGCGCAAGGCCTGACGTGACGGCGGGCTGGTTCGACTCCCACTGCCACGTGCAGGAGGAGTATCTCGGCGGGGACGGCGAGCGGGACGGGGCGGCGGACCTGGAGCCGGTCCTGGCCCGGGCCCGGGAGGCAGGTATCGGGCGACTCGTCTGCATCGGGACGGGGGCGGCCACCTCGGACCAGGCGGTGCGGGTGGCCCGGGCGACCGCCGCCGCCGGGTCGGCGCCGCGGGCGTGGGCCTCCATCGGGCTGCACCCGCACGAGGCCAGCCAGGGCGTCGAGGAGGTGGCGGCACTGCTGGCGCGCGAGCTGGCCGTGGGCGACGGCGCCGTGGTGGCCGTGGGGGAGTGCGGACTGGACTACTTCTACGAGCACTCCCCGCGGGCCGAGCAGCGCGCCGCCTTCGCGGCACAGATCGCGCTGGCGCACGCGCACGGCCTCGCACTGGTGATCCACGCGCGTGATGCGTGGGCCGACCTCTTCGACGTGCTCGGTGCGGAGGGCGTCCCCGACCGCACCGTGCTGCACTGCTTCACCGGCGGTCCCGACGAGGTCGAGCTGTGCCTGCGCGCGGGCATGTACGTGTCGTTCAGCGGGATCGTGACGTTCAAGAACGCGGGCGACGTGCGCGCCGCCGCCGCGCTCTGCCCGCTGGACCGGTTGCTCGTCGAGACGGACAGCCCGTTCCTCGCCCCGGTGCCTCACCGGGGCCGTCCGAACGAGCCGTCGTACCTCCCACTCGTCGGCGAGGCGATCGCCGCCGTGAAGGCCTGCAGCGTCGGCGAGATCATGGAGCGCTCGGCTACGGCCGCCGCCATGGCGTTTTCCACAGGCGGGTAATTCACGCGCTGTTGTGCGTAATACGAGAACCTTGTGACCAGGGTGTTTCACTTTGATTGTGGGCCAAAAGGTGCTCTTAACAGGGAGTTCATCTAAATGTCGCGGACCACATGGTGTGTGACCTGCGGAAAGAGCGCGCGAAAAGGCTCCACTGCTTTTCGGGTTTGCGCCGGTCGGGATTGGTTATCTAAGTTCTTCAGAAACCCCCCGCCACCCGTGTGTCGGCGCGGGTGCGCTGTGTCCCGGAGAAGGGTGGAGCCCTGCGGAACCAGAGCACGAGGGGGAGGCGCCTCGGCGTTGCTGCAATCATTTGCGGCGCGCTGTTCTTCGCGCCTCTCCTGTTGTTGAACGGCACTGCCGCGCCACGATCCGTGGCCTCGGCACGCACCCTGCACGGCGCGCACGCGTCGGCTGTGCACGCTGCGACCCATCTCGACGGTGTGAACCTGCGGTCGCACCTCGTCGCCTACCAGGCGCCGGCGACGACCACGACGACGGCCCCGCCGGCCACGACCACCACGACGACGGCGCCCGCGCCGACGACGACCACGACCTCGCCGCCCGCGCCGGCACCGACCACGACGACGACCACGGCACCGCCCCCGCCGCCTCCGACCACCACCACGACGACGGCCCCCCCGGCCCCGCGCAACTCCGAGGAGGGGGAGGCCACGTGGTACTCGGAGGCCCCGGCCGGGATGTGCGCCAGCCCGACGCTTCCCTTCGGGACGGAGATCACCGTCGTCAACACCTCGACGGGCGCGTCGACCACGTGCACGGTGGACGACCGCGAGGGTGCCGGCTACCCACGGGTGGTCGACATGTCGCCGGAGGGCTTCTCGCAGATCGCCGACCTCGGCCAGGGAGTGGTGGACGTCACAATCTCCTGGTGACCCATTCCGGCGCCGACATCGCCCGGTTGCTGGCGGCGCACGGTCTGCGGCCCAGCCGGGCCCTCGGCCAGAACTTCGTCGCTGACCCCAACACCGTCCGCCGCATCGCCCGCCTCTCGGGCGTCGGCGCCGGATCCCGCGTGCTCGAGATCGGGGCAGGACTCGGGTCGCTGACCCTCGCCCTGGCCGAGACCGGGGCCACGGTGGTGGCGCTGGAGACGGACCGCCACCTCATCCCCGTACTCCGTTCCGTCGTCGAGCCGGCCGGTGTCGAGGTGGTCCAGGGGGACGCCATGCGCATCGACCTGTCGGCGCTGCTGGCCGAGCGTGGCGGGGGGCCGTGGAGCGTGGTGGCCAACCTGCCCTACAACGTGGCCACCCCGCTCGTCCTGCGAGCCCTGGTCGAGGCGCCGGCGGTGGCGCACCTCCTGGTCATGGTGCAGCGGGAGGTGGGCGAGCGCATGGCCGCCGCGGCCGGGGAGGAGGCCTACGGGGCGGTCTCGGTCCGCATCGCCTATTTCGCCCGGGCCCAGGTGGTCGGCCGCGTGCCCGCCTCGGTGTTCATCCCCCGACCACGGGTCGAGTCGGTCCTGGTGCGCATCGACCGGCTGCCCGCCCCGGCGGTGGACCCGGCGCTCGTCTCCTACGAGCGGCTGGACGCCGTCGTCCGGGCCGGCTTCGGCCAGCGGCGCAAGATGCTCCGCCGCTCGCTGGCCGGCGTCGTCGATCCCGCCGCGTTCGAGCGCGCCGGCGTGCGCCCCGACGCCCGGGCCGAGGAGCTCGGGGTGGCGGAGTGGGGGAGGCTGGCGGCACTGTGACGCCCGCCACCCCCGTCTCCGAGCCGTCCGTGCGGGTGCTGGCCCCGGCCAAGCTGACCGTGTCGCTGCGCGTGACCGGGGTGCGGGCCGACGGCTATCACGAGCTCGAGTCGGAGATGGTGGCCCTCAGCCTGGCCGACGAGCTCGTCCTGACCGAGGGTGGGTCGTCGGGTGTGACGGTGGTGGCCGAGCCCGGCACGCGGGCCGAGGGGCTCGGTGACCCCGAGGACAACCTGATCAGCCGTGCGCTGGCCGCCTGCGGGCGGGTCGCCTCGGTCCGCCTGACCAAGCGCATCCCCGTGGGCGGCGGCCTGGGCGGGGGCTCGGCCGACGCGGCGGCCGTGCTGCGCTGGGCGGGCGGCGCGAGCCCGGGTGTGGCGGCGCGCCTCGGTGCCGACGTGCCCTTCTGTGTGGTCGGTGGCCGGGCCCGGGTCGAAGGGGTGGGGGAGCTCGTCACGCCGCTGCCCTTCGTGCCCCGTGTCTACCTGCTGGTGCTCCCGCCCTTCGGTGTCGACACCGCCCAGGTGTACCGGGCCTGGGACGAGGGGCACCGCGAGGGGGACCGGGCGGCGAACGAGCTGACGGCGGCCGCCCTGGCCGTCGAGCCCCGCCTGGCCGGGTGGCGTGACGCCCTGGGGGACCTGGCCGGCCACGCGCCCAGGCTGGCGGGCAGCGGCTCGACCTGGTTCGTCGAGATCGAGGGTGCCGGGACGGGGACGCCGGCTCCCGAGCTGCGGGTGGGGTCGGAGACGGCCCGCCTGGTGCGGGTACTCACCGTGCCGGCGGGCTGGGACGGTGACTGAGCGGGGGGAGCGGGAGGGGAGGCGGGCCCGGCCGGGGCTACTTGCCGGCCCGGCGCTGCCAGCGGGTGGCCTTCAGCATCTTCTTGTGCTTCTTCTTGCGCATCCGCTTGCGACGCTTCTTGATCAGTGATCCCATGTCGTGCGGCAGGCTAGCGGTCCGGGGGGCCGACTGCCAGGTCGGGCCTCCCGCCAGGAGGCAGCCATGGGCTTCGAGATCGTGCGGCTGGACCACGTGCAACTGGCCATGCCGTCGGGCCGCGAGGCCGAGGCCGAGGCGTTCTACTCGGGTCTGCTCGGGCTCGAACGGGTCCCCAAGCCCGAGCCGCTGGCGGCCCGCGGCGGCTGCTGGTTCGTCCGGGGCCCGGTGGCGGTGCACCTCGGGGTCGAGGAGGGCTTCCGTCCCGCCCGCAAGGCGCATCCGGCCCTGGTGGTGCGCGACCTGGCCGCCCTGGAGGCGGTGCTGACCGCCGCCGGGGTGCCCGTGCGGCCCAACCCCGACCGCGAGCCGGGCCGGGGCGCCTACGTCGACGACCCCTTCGGGAACCGAATAGAGCTCGTGGCGGCCGACTGAGGGCCGGTCGCCGAGGGGCCGGAGACGCGCGACGCCGCTACGGCGGGGGGGCGGCGCCGTCGGGCCCGCGCACCGTGGGGAGTCGCAGCGACATGCGGGCCCCACCCTCCGGAGCGTTCTCGGCCTTGATCGTCCCGCCCTCGGCCTTCACCACCTGGGCCACGATGGCCAGGCCGAGGCCGGACCCGGGCAGCCCGCGGGCGGCGGGGGACCGGTAGAAGCGGTCGAAGATGTGGGGCAGGTCCGCCTCGGCGATGCCGGGGCCGTGGTCGTGCACCACCACCGTCCCGTCCCGGCACTCCACCGAGACGGTCTGGCCGGCCGGGCTCCACTTGCGGGCGTTGTCGAGCAGGTTGCCGACGGCCCGGCCGATGCGGTCAGCGTGGCCCTCGACCCAGCAGGGCTCGGCCTCCAGGTCGAACGTGACGTCGTGGGCACGGCCGTGGGTGCTCTGCACCGCCACGGCATCCCGCACGAGCAGGTCGAGGCGGAGCGGCTCCGCCGGCGACGGTTGTTGGTCGCCGCGGGCGAGCTCGGCCAGGTCGCCGACGAGGTCGGTCAGCTCCTGCAGCTGCACCAGGACGTCGTCGACCAGCACGGAGCGGTCCTCGTCGCTGAGCTCGTCGACCCGGCGGATCACCTCGAGGTTGGTGCGCAGGCTGGTGAGCGGGGTGCGCAGCTCGTGCGACGCGTCGAGGACGAGCTGGCTCTGGGCCCGGCGCGAGGACTCGAGCGCCTCGAGCAGCCGGTTGAAGGTGCGGCGCAGCCGGCCCAGCTCGTCGGGGCCACCGGGCGAGAGCCGGCGCGAGACGTCGGTCGTCGCGGCCAGGTCCTCGACGGTGTCGGTCAGCGAGTTCAGCGGGACCAGCGCGGTCCGGGCGACGAGCCAGCCGAGGACGACGGCGAGGAGGACGCCGATGAAGGCCACGACGCCGAGCAGGATCGCCAGCGTGCGCAGCTCCGAGCTGGCGTTGAGCAGCGTGGCGATCTGCAGCGCGCCACCGTCGACGAGGATGCCGGACTCGAACGCCGTGCCGGCCGGCAGGTGCTCGACCAGCTCGCGCATCTGGTTGCCGTCCACGGTGACCGTCGTGAAGTACGCCGGGGCGAAGTCCTTCGCCACGAGCCGCACCTGACCGGTCACGGGGAGACCGCCCCCCGAGACGACGGCGCCGCCGGGGGTGGTCACCTGTCCCAGGGTGGCGGTGGTCGACCCGATCTCCTGTCCGGCCACGATCCGCTGCGCGGCCGTGGTGAGCGAGTTGTCGGTCGCCTGGAGCAGCGTGTTGCGGGCCACCAGGAACGAGGCCAGCGACGCCGCGAGCACGGCGACGACCACGGCCGCCGTCGTCGCCAGCACGAGGCGGGCGCGGAAGGTCACGCGTCCCGCAGGACGTAGCCCACGCCGCGGACCGTCTGGATGCAGCGTGGCTCGCCACCCTCCTCGAGCTTGCGCCGGAGGTACCCGACATAGACGGCGAGCGAGTTCGTCCCCGAGTCGAAGTCGAAGCCCCAGACCTGGTGCAGGAGCACCTCGCGCGTGAGCACCTGGCGCGGGTGGCGCAGGAACATCTCGAGGAGGTCGAACTCAATGCGCGTCAGCGAGAAGGCGCGCTCACCGCGCTGGCCTTCCCGGGTGGAGAGGTTCAACGCCAGGTCGCCCACGCGCAGGAGGCCACCCTCGCCCTCGAAGCGCCGCCGCAGCAGCGCGCGCAGGCGGGCCAGCAGCTCCGCCAGGGCGAACGGCTTGACCAGGTAGTCGTCGGCGCCCGCATCGAGCCCCTGGACGCGGTCGTCGATGGCGTCGCGCGCCGTGAGCATGAGGACCGGCGTGTCGTCGCCGGCGCTGCGCATGCGCCGGCAGACGGTCAGGCCGTCGACGTCGGGCAGGCCGAGGTCGAGGATCAGCGCGTCCGCCGGGGTCAACGCCAGCGCCTCGAGCGCCTCGCCCCCGGAGGGGACGGTCACCACCTCGTAGCCCTCGAGGCGGAGGGCCCGGTCGATCGATCGGCGCACGGCCAGGTCGTCGTCCACCACGAGGATGCGCACGAGGCAAGAAGCTATCGCCGTCATGCGGCGGGGCAGGGCCGGGGGCGCCGGGCGGGACCGGTCGGAGTGCCTAACCTCTAGCGGGGCGATCGCCTCGGTCCGGGGTAGTTCAATCGGCAGAACGTCGGCCTTTGGAGCCGGATGTTGGAGGTTCGAGCCCTCCCCCCGGAGCTCTTGTACTGACCTGCCCAAACGTGGACCGGGCCCATCGTCATGTCGGACGACGTCAGCGGGAATCCGCGGCGGCCCGGCCCGGCTGCGACAGGTCGAACACCTCCTGGTACCAGGGGTTCGATCCGACCAGCACGCGGGCCGGCTCGAACGCCTCGAGCCGGCCGTCCTGGATGACCATCACGCGGTCACACGCGGCCAGCGTGGAGAGGCGGTGCGCGATGACGAACATGGTGACGCGACCGTGCAGCCCGGCCAGGGCCTTCTGCACCAGCGCCTCGGAGCGCAGGTCGAGCGCGCTCGTCGGCTCGTCCAGGACGAGGAGCAGCGGGTGGCGCACCAGGGCCCGGGCCAGGCAGATGCGCTGCCCTTGCCCGCCCGACACCGCCTCCACGCGGTCGCTGATGCGGGTGTCGTACCCATGGGGCCACGAGACGATGTCGTCGTGAATGTGGGCCAGCTTCGCCACCCGCACGACCTCCTCGTCGCTGATGCCCGTGCGCAGGAAACGGATGTTGTCGGCCACCGAGGCGTTGATGAGCCGGGGCGCCTGCGGCACGTAGGTCGCCCGCGCGCACCACGACGTCAGGTCAAACCGGGCCACGGCCCCGCCGTCCATGGTGATGTCGCCCTGGTCGGGGTCACGGAGCCGGAGCAGGAGCTGGGCCATGGTCGACTTCCCGGCACCCGACGGCCCGACGACGCCGATGGTCTCCCCCGAGCGCACGGAGAACGAGACGTCGTGGAGAACGGGGTGGCCGGGATGGTAGGCGAAGTCGACGTGGCGAAACTCAAGGGTGTCGAAGCAGTCGAACTCCTCGCCGCCGCGAGGGCGCGCCGCCTGCCGGTAGCGCGCCTGGACGTCGAGGATGCGCTGCGCGTAGGGCCACGTGTCGTTGAACGAGTGGTACACGCTCTGGAGGTTCTGGGAGTACGACAAGGCCTGGAAGAGGATCAGGATCACCGCGCCCAGGGCGGCCACCTGCCCGCGCCCGAAGGCGGCGGCGAGGGCGAGCCCGGCGATCACGAAGACGATGGTGGCGCCCTGGTACGCCGCCGGGACGGCCGCGTTGAGGAACTGGGCCCGGAACCATGGCTCGGCGACCTCCCCGACGACCTCGGTCACGCGGCGCTGTTCCTGCTCCCCGACGCCGAAGACCTGCATCTCCTCGGTCATCCGGACCGCCTCGGTTACCAAGCCCGCGTAGCGCAGGGAGGTTCCGCTGCGGTGCGCCGAGAGACGGCGCGCCGCGACCGACAGTGGGCGCAGCACGACGAACAGGACGACGACCGCCACGATGACGACGGCAGCGGCCACCGGGCTGATCAGCAGGGCGGCGACGGTCAGCGCGACGAGGCTGAGGAGCGAGGCCAGGCCGCCGCTGAAGAACAGGGCCGCCTGAGCCGTCCGCACCACCTGGTTGGTGAGGGTGTCGACGACGTCGCTCTCCTCCTCCTTCGACTGGACGGCCCAGCTGGCGCCGACGAAGGACGCGAAGGTCTCGGTCCGCAGGGAGGTGAGCACGTCCGTGCCGATCCGGGCCGGCAAGTAGACCATGACGGCCTGGAGCAGCAGCCAGAACCCGCTCAACGCGGCGGCGACGGCGATCAGCTCGGAGAGCCGGGGATGCCACGCCGACCCGACGAGCGGCAGGACCACCGCGGCGTGCTGGCGGGAGGCGATGATGAGCGCCGAGCGCACGAGGAGGTAGAGGATGGCCGCCTGCGCGAACCCGGCCAGGGTCGAGCAGGCGGCGAGGGCGAGCAGGCGCAGCCGTGAGGTGGACAGGAGCGTCCACATGCGCCGGTAGGCCGGCCGAAGGTCCGCCGGAGCGATGGCCGCTACCTGGTTCGCGGCACCTCTGAAGGCCACCCGCCACCTCCGATCCCCAGTTCAGCCACTCCCCAGTTCCGCCACACCGCCGGCCTCCGCCCACCGGCGCGTGAGCACGGTACCACTCTGGATGCCGATGTCGACGGGGGTCGCAGGGAGTCGCCCTACGATGGCGCGATGCGTGGGGCGGGTCCGCTGGGCCGCAGCGACCCCGTCGATCTCGGGCGGGACTACCTGATGCGCCGGGCGTGGCGCGCCCCGGCCGAGAGCACGCCGCGCGACCTGTTCTGGCGCGCCGCGGCCGTGCTGGGCTACCGGCGGCTGTGGCTCTATGTGCAGCCGACGTCAGGCCACGCCCACCCCGGCGGGAGCGACGTCCGTGCGGTCCGAGAGTCGGACCTGGCCGCCTACCGGGCGGCGCGCCCGGACACGCCGCCGGGCGAGGTCAGGCGCAGGCTCCGGGCCGGCGACCGGTGCAGCGGTCTCTGGCGCAACGGGCAGCTGGTGGCGCACCGGTGGGTGTCGTGCGGGTGGGCCGAGGTGACCTACCTCGGTGTGACCGTGGAGCTCGGTCCGGGCGTGCTCCATCACTACGACGTGCACACGATTCCCGCCGAACGACGGCGCCACGCGCAGTCGCGGCTCACAACTACCATGTTCGCCGAGGCGTCGAACGAGGGCGCGAGCGCCGTCTTTTTCACCGTGCTTCCGGAGAACCGGGCCATGCGGGCTTTTCTGCCCGTCGAGGCGACCCGCGTTGGGACGTTGGCGTCCGTCGGATTCGGGCGCCATCGCCTTCCGATCCTGCGGGGCGGCCATGCCTGCATACTCGGAGTGCGTCCGGGCCATCGCACTCCGCGCTGAGGCGGTTCAGGCCGGGCGCCGCCCGGGGCGCCGCACCAGGCGGCGCGCCTCGGCTCGCAGCCGTCTCAGGATCCAGACCCATCCCGGGGCGGACGGCCGCCCCCCAACGAAGGGCGGAAGGTCTACGTACCGGGCCGGATCGACCGGCGTCCCGTCGAGGCGGACTTCGAAGTGCAGGTGGGGCCCGTAGGCGTTGCCGCTCGACCCGGTCCGGCCCACCCGTTGCCCAGCGGCGACCCGGTCGCCTGGCGCGACGTCGACGGTCGAGAGGTGCGCGTACAGGGTGGCCAGCCCGGCCCCGTGAGCGACCGCGACGACGAGGCCGTACATGGGGAGCTGCTCCACCATCACCACGGTTCCGTCCGACGACGAGTGCACCGGTGTGCCGGTGTTCGCGGCGAAGTCCACTCCCGCGTGGTGCCGGGGCGCGCGCCAGCCGAACCCACTCGTGCGCGCGGCGTCCACCGGCCGGGCGAGGTCGGGGGTCGGCCCTCCGGGCACATCCGGGTCCGGTCGACGGACCGGCACCAGCAGGGCGGCGATGCGCTCGCTCTCGACCGTGAGCGCCGCCGTCTTGCGTGTCTCGATGGTGGAGATCCGCACGGGAAGGGCGTACCACCAGACGGCGAGCACCTCGCGGGCGTGGATCGAGATCTTGTAGAGCGCCAAGCGCCGTTCTGCCGCGGTGCGGAGGGGCCACGGGAAGGGGCTGAGCACCGCCGGGGCTGCTTGGGCATCCATGCCGCGCCGGCGGGCCTCCGCCAGTAGCCGGTGCAGGTGATAGGGGGAGGACACGAGCACGAACCCGCGCCAACGTCCGAGGGCGCGGCCGTGCACCGACTCGAGCGTCAGCCGCGAGTTCGCGCCTCGGTCGTCGGCGAGCACGGCGTCTTCTGGAACCCCGCGCTCGATGAGCAGGCGCCGCATGACCGTCGCCTCGGAGGCGCCATCCACCAGGCCGCCCGAACAGACGATGGCCCGGACCAGGCCGGCACCGTACAGCTCCGCGGCCCGCTCGACCCGGGCCAGGGCTTCGGGGGACACCACCCGCTCCGATGCCTCAGCCCCGAACACCACCGCCACGTCGGCCGGCGCGATCGGGTGGGCTCGGCCGTCGCGGAACATCTGCGCCAGGGTTGCCACGACCGCGACGAAGAATCCGAGCAGCAGCGCGCCGACGCCGAGCGTCCGGGCACGTCGCCTCGGGCTCACAGGCACGTGCACCGCCTCCGTTCGCCTCGCGACCGCGGCGCACGGTACGCTCCCGCGCTGACCTGCCGCGCATGGCGGGGAACGCGTTGGGTGGGACAAAGCGGTGACGGAGAGCGGACACCATTGATGAAGCACAGTGCCGGCGCACGGCCCAGAACCGCCACGACTTCGCGCACGTACAACTCCCTTCTGGTGGCCGCCGCGGCATCGTACAACCGGGTGGTTCCCTACCGATCGAGTGAGTCGATCGCCCGCCTGCAGCGGCGGCGCGCGGGCGACATGGTCGCCTACGCGTACGAGAACGTGCCCTTCTATCGCGACGTGATGCGGGCGGAAGGACTGCGTCCGGCCGGCCTTCGCCAGGCGGCGGACCTGGCCCGCCTCCCGCTGATCGATGCGGCGCGTGTCCAGGAGGACCCTGAGTATTTCACCTCGCGCTTGCATGGGCCGGGCCGGCGCTGGGGGTTCCACACGAGTGGCTCGACGGCCGGCATCCGCCGGCTGGTGCTGTGGGACAACCGGGGGATCCTGCTCCA
>Ga0224557_1002358_pt1 | contig 16256 bp, 15 predicted proteins | sample 714S31014metaG_FD_180677 | JGI IMG/M metagenome (GOLD analysis project Ga0224557, IMG submission 180677) | Peat soil microbial communities from Stordalen Mire, Sweden - 717 S3 10-14 | ecosystem: Environmental > Terrestrial > Soil > Wetlands > Peat | place: Sweden: Norrbotten County, Stordalen...
CCATGCCGAGGATGCGCGAGGCCATCCGCTCCGGCTGGAAGGGCTCCAGCTCGGAGACCTTCTCCCCCACTCCGGTGAAGAGGATGGGCTTGCCCATCGACTCCTTCATGGAGAGGGCCGCGCCGCCCCGGGCGTCCCCGTCCAGCTTGGTCAGGATGACGCCGTCCACGCCGACCTGCTGGTCGAACTCGCGGGCCACGTTGACGGCCTCCTGGCCGGTCATCGCGTCGACCACCAGCACGGTGTCGTGGACCGTGACCTTCTTGCGGATCTCCCTGAGCTCCGCGAGCATCGGCTGATCGATCTGGAGGCGTCCGGCGGTGTCGAGGATGACGACGTCGCAATTGAGCCGCCGTGCCTCCTCCAGCCCGCGTTTGCAGAGGTCGGGGGGCTTGCTCTTGCCGTCCGGCATGGCGACCGGGATCTGGTTGTCCTTGCCCAGCTTCTCCAACTGCTGGGGCGCCGCGGGACGCTGGGTGTCGGCGGCGACGAGAAGCGGGCGATGTCCGTCCCGCCGGGTGGCGAGCGCGAGCTTGACGCAGGTGGTGGTCTTGCCGCTGCCCTGGAGGCCGATGAGCATGACCACGGTGGGCGGCTGCGACTGGTAGCGCAGCTTGCGCTGCTCACCGCCCAGCAGCGCCACCAGCTCCTCGTTGACGATCTTCACGATCTGCTGGCCGGGAGTGAGCGATTCGAGCACGTCGGCACCCACGGCGCGCTCGCGGATGCGATCGACGAGGGCGCGGGCGACCTTGAAGTTGACGTCCGCCTCGAGGAGGGCGAGGCGCACCTCGCGCATCCCCAGCTCGACCTCCTCCTTGGTCAGACGGCCGCGCCCGGAGAGCGACTTGAAGATCTCACCGAGGCGGTCGGAGAGGGATTCGAACATGGTCAGACGCGCTCCCCCAAGCGAGCGCGCAGTCCCGCCTCGACCGCGTCGCGCCGGGACAGCTCGGCGGCGTGGCCCAGCCTGGCCTCGAAGTGCTCGAGCTGGGCCAGGCCCCGCCGGACCAGGTCATGGGCGCCGCTCCGGCTGCAGCCCAGGCTCTCGGCCAGCTCGGCGAAGGACCAATCCTCGTCCAGGTGCAGCCGGCAGGCCTCGCGCTGGTGTTCGGTGAGCAGCGCGCCGTAGACGTCGAGGAGGCGCTGGAGGTGGGCGGTGCGGGCGAGGGCGTCCGCCGGGGCGCTGAGCACTGTCAAGGTCAAAGCCTGGACAGTGTAGCGGATCGGCAGGTCAGTAGTGGATGTAGACGGCGGTGCCGTCCACAGCCCAGGGGAACAGCCACTGCATCATGTAGGTGGGAACGTGGACACAGCCTTCGCTGGCGTACGGGCCGCTCTCGGAGCCCGGGCCGAAGGCGCTGTCCGGCTCGTTCGGGTCGCTGTGCAGGTAGAGGGCCGCGTGGGCGGTGTATCCGCCATACACCCCGGGGGCGAGGAACTCCAGGGCATAGGCGACGAACATGGGCGGGTAGTAGTAGCGGCTGCCCGCGGGCCACGAGCTGTAGAAGGTGACGTTGGTCTCCGTGCGGAATACCGAGAAGCAGCCGGTCGGGGTGCGCAGGCCCGCCACCCCTCCGGAGGTGATGGGAGTGCTGAGCACGACCTGACCCTCCGCGCTGGCCACCATCTCCTGGGTGGTCAGGTCCACGTTGATCAGGTTCGGCACGCCCGCGGCGCAGCGACCCGAGCCGCCTGGGGCGAGCGCAGGGGGTGTGGGCGGGCCCGGCGTCCCGGTCGGCAACGCAGGGGAGGCAGCCGGGGTCGCGGTCGCCGCCGGGAGGGCTGTCGTCCTCCCGGCCACGACCCGATAGCCGGCCGGATCGTGGGAAGTGGAGCGTGTTCCGCAGCCGGCGAGCCCCAGCACAGGGACCAGCGCGATCGCCAGCAGCGTCCGGCGCAATCTCCCCCCTTCTCCCGTCACCCGGGCAGGCTCCATCCCAGTACGGATCACTTCCGACGGCTCCCCGCGCGTACAGATCAAGGATGCACGCTAGCTCTTGTCCGGCGACTCGAGCACCCCGGCAAAGAGTGCATCGAGGTAGGCCTTCGGCTCGAAGACGTTGAGGTCGTCGATCCCCTCCCCCAGACCGACCAGCTTGACCGGCACCCCCAGGTCCTCCTCGATGGCGAGCACGGTCCCGCCCCGTGAGGTGCCGTCGAGCTTGGTGAGCACGATCCCGGTGAGCCCGAGCGCCTCGTGGAAGACCCGAGCCTGGGCGATCGCGTTCATCCCGGTCGGCGCCTCGATGACGAGGAGCATCTCCTGGGGCGCCTCGGGGATGACCCGGCGAGACACGTTGCGCACCTTGATCAGCTCCGCCATCAGGTTCACCTTGGTGTGCAGCCGCCCGGCGGTGTCCACCAGGACGACGTCGATGCCTCGGGCGACGGCCGACTGCAGGGCGTCGTAGACCACCGCCCCGGGATCGCCGCCCGGCTGGTGGGCGACGAACTGGGCACTGCTGCGATCGGCCCAGAGGCGCATCTGATCGATGGCCGCGGCGCGGAAGGTGTCGGCGGCGGCGATCAGGACCGTCCGGCCCTCGCTCTGGAGGCGGTGGGCGAGCTTGCCGATGGTCGTCGTCTTGCCGCTGCCATTGACCCCGACCATGATCACCACCGCCGGGACGGCCTCGATCCGGAGGCGGCGGTCACGCGCCTCCAGCACCGCGAGCATCTCCGCCTTGAGCGCCCGGAGGGCCTCCTCGGCGGAGGTCATCCGCTCCTCACGGACGCGGGTGCGCAGCCGCTCCACCAGCCGCTCGGCCACGGGAAGGCCGCAGTCGGCGCCCACCAGCACCTCGAGAAGATCGTCCCAGAAGGACTCGTCGAGGTCCCGGCGGAGCAGGACGACATCGCGCACCTGCTCGCTGAAGCTGAGCGAGGCGCGGTCCATCCGCCGCGACATCCGCCGCCACCAGGCATCCCGCCGGGGCAGGCTGAGCGGCTCGGTGGGGCTCATCTCCGTCCCTCCGCGGCCTGGCAGCGAGCGGCCGGCCGCCCGACCCGTGCCCTACGAGGCGACACGGCGAAGCGGCGAAACGATCGTCCCGGTCACGTCGGCGGTCCCGGCGTCGGCGGCGAAGCGGACCGAGAGCAGCGTGCTGACCCCGGCGCGATCGATGGTCACCCCGTAGAGGGCGTCAGCGGCGGCCATGGTGACGTGATTGTGCGTGACCACGATGAACTGCTGGATGGCGGCCAGCCGGGTCAGCAGCTTGGTGAAGCGCAGCACGCTGGTGTCGTCGAGGGGAGCGTCCACCTCGTCGAAGATGTAAAAGGGCGAGGGATTGACCTGCTGGAGGGCCAGCACGACGGCCAGTGCTGTCAGTGCCCGCTCGCCGCCGCTCAGCAGGCTGAGGGGCTGGAGCCGCTTGCCCGCCGGCTGGGCGAGGATCGCCACTCCCAGGAGGTCGTCGTCCACCCTCCCCCTGGCCGCCGGCGCCGCCTCCTCCCCGGCGCTCGTGGGGGGCTCCGGGGGACTCTCCAGGCGAAGGGTGGCCCGGCCGCCCGGAAAGAGCTCCGCGAACAGCTCGGCGAACTGCGCGTTGACCGCTCCGAAGACGGCTCCGAAACGCCGCCCCGCCTCGCCCTCGAAACGGCGGACCAGGTTGCCGACCTCCGCAGAGGCGATCGCCAGGTCGTCGCGGTCGGTCCGGAGCCGGCCCACCCGCTCCTCGAGGACGGCATGCTGCTCCGGCGCCAGGGCGTTGACCGGCCCCATCGCGGCGATCTTGCGCTCCAGCCGGGAGATCTCGCGCTCGGCACGCTCAGCCGCGGCCGGGTCCAGCTCCGCGGTGTCGTCGTCGACCTGATCGCGCACCGACTCCGCCTGCTCGGCGAGCCGCATCTCCGCCACCCCGACCTCGCTCCGGGCCGCGTTGACCTCGTCCTCGGCGCGCGCGACCACCACCCGCACCTCGCCGCGCTCCGCCTCCAGGGCATTGAGCGCCCTCTCCTCCTCGGCGAGCGGCCCCGTGGTCTGCGCGAGGCTCGCCGCGGCCAGCCCCACCGCCTGCTCGGCGGTGCGAGCGGCAGCGGCCGCGGCCCCCCCGTGGGCCAGCGCCGCGAGCACGTCGGTCTCGGCACCCACCACCCGGGCGTCCGCCTCCGCCAGCCGGTCGACGGCCTCGATGCGCCGCCTCTCGCTCTCCAGGCGGCGGCGGTCAGCCGCGTCGGCGGCGAGCCGCAGCTCAGCCAGCTCGGCGTCGGCACGCGACCGCTCGACGGCGACCCCATCACTGCGATCGCGCAGCTCGGTGTGGCGGAGCTGGGCCTGTGCCGCCGCCGCCCGGAGGCCCTCCTGACCCTGCTCGGCGCGGTCGGCCTCCAGGGCGGCGTTCTGTGCCGCCGCGGCCGCCGCCGATCGGGCCTGCACGCGGCGGCCCATCTCGGCCTCCAGGGAGGGGAGCCGCCGCCCCTCCATGGCCGCCGCGATGCCGGCAGCCGCCGACTGCGCGGTGGCCCCGGCCGCCTCCCGGCGGCGCGCGGCCAGCTCGGCGCCGGCATGGGCCAGGGCCGAGTCCGCGGCCGCGACGACGCCGGAGCGGCGCCGCACCTCCGCGTCCGCCTCCGCCTCCCGAGCGGTGGCCGCGTCGGCGGTGATCTGCGCCTCGCGCGCGGAGGCCACCAGTGAAAGGGTGGGCGCGCTCCCGCCCCCGGCCCGCCCCCCGGCGGCGGTGATCACGACACCGTCCGGGAGCACCGCTCGGGTGCCGGCGCGGGCGGCAACCTTCCGCGCCGTGGCCAGGTCGGACACCAGCCAGGTGAGACCCAGGCAGTGGGCCACGGCCACCCGGGCTCGCGGCTCCACCTCCACGGCGTCGATGGCACGCCGGGCCCCGGCGACCCCAGGCTCCGCGCCCTCCGGCGCGGGCCGATCCCACCCGGCCACCTGGGCGCGCCCGGTGTCCTCGCCCGCCGCCAGGACCTCCTCCCGGACCTCGGCCCCGCGCAGGAGCCGGAGGGCCTGGTCGACGTCGGCGACCACCCAGGCGCCGAGATGCGGCTCGAGAGCCGCCTCCACCGCCGCGGCATCCACCGGGTCCACGACCCGGATGGCATCGACCAGCCGGACCGCGCCGAGCCCGGCAGCCTGGGCACCGATCACCCCGCTGCCACCCAGGAGGCCGTCCACCTGGCCACGGAGGCTGGCGGCCCGGGCCAGGGCCTGGGTCGTCCGCTCGCGCTCCTCGACCCTCAGCTCCTCCGCGCCGCGGAGCAGCTGCCGCGCCGCCTCCAGGTCTGCGCTGCACCGCGCGGCGTCCGCCTCCGCCGCCCCGGCGGCGGTCTCCAGCTCGGTGAGCCGCGCCTGCGCGGCGCGCGCCACCGCCTCCAGCTCCCCTGCCCGAGCGCGCGCCGAGGCCAGCTCTGCGGTGGCGGCCTGCGCCGACTGCTCGAGCAGGTCGCGGTTCTCAGCGCGATCACGCGCCCCGGCACGGGCAGCCGCAGCCGCCGCCACGGCCCGGACCAGCTCGCGCTCCGCCGCGTCCGAGGCGCGCTGGGCCGCCTCCGCCTCCGCGGCCGCCTCGGCGCTCCGCGCCCCCAGCTGGGCGGCGGCGGCCTCCAGCTCGGCGCGGCGCTCCCCGGCCTCACGACCCGCCCCGGCCAGCTCCTCGAGCACGCGCCCAGCAGCCGCGATCTCGACGGCGGCCGCCCGCGACTGGCGGCGCGCGTCGGCCCGATGCAGCACCGCGGTCATGGCTCGATCTGCGAAGCGCCTTGCCTCGCCGCGGCACCGCTCGGCGGCGACCCGGGCCGCCTCCAGGCGATCACCCGCGGCTCGCTGGCCGGCGCGGGCGGCGTCCAGACCGGCTCGAGCCGCATCCACACGCTCCGTGTACCCGGTCTCCGCCTCATTGGCAGCCTCGAGGCGTCGCTCCGCCGTCTCCAGGCGCCGGCGCGCCAGCCTGGCCTCGGCCCGAGCAGCGCGCCACTCCTCCCGCGCCAGGCTGCCACGCAGCGCGGCCAGACGATCGGCCAGGCCACGCTGCTCCAGCGCCGCCTCCCGCTCGCCGGCCAGCTGCTCGAGACGGGGCTCGGACTCACCGAGGCGGTCGGTGAGCCGCTGCACCGCGGCGCCGACCTGATCGAGACGTCGTAGCGCGTCGTCGCAGGCGACCCGAAGGGGACGGACGCCGGCGGCCTGCTCCACCAGTGAGCGCCGCTGGCGGGGGGTCGCCTCGATGATCGCCTCGATGTCGTGCTGGGCGACCACCGCATAGCCGTGCTGGGTCAGCCCGGTGCCGCCCAGAAGCCGCTCGACATCGCGGAGCCGGGCACGTTCGCCATTGACCCGATACTCGATGTCGCCTCCGCGCACGACGCGGCGGCTGATCGCCACCTCGGCGTCGTCGACCGGCAGCTGTCCGTCCTCGTTGTCCAGGATCAGCTCGACCTCGGCCACGCCCATCCGGTCGCGCCCCTGACCGCCGGCGAAGATCATCTCGTCGAGACGGCTGCCCCGGAGCTCCCGGGCGTTGGTCTCACCCAGCGCCCAGCGCACGGCGTCGACCAGGTTGCTCTTGCCGCTGCCGTTGGGCCCGACCACGCCGGTGATGCCCGGCTCGAATCGGATCTCGGTACGGTGGGCGAAGGTCTTGAACCCGCTGAGGACGAGACGCTGCAGCCTCACCCGCCGGATTCTCCGTGTCGGGCAGCCCCCACGTCAACATCTGGGGCCTCCTGAGAGCGGCCCCCACAAGATGTCGGGGCGATCTGCCGCTCGGCGCCGGTCCTCACTGAGGCGGTGGCGCCGGGGGCGGAGGTCCTGAGGCGGGCGAACCCGAGTGCGAGGGCCTCCGGCGCGATGACCGAGATGCGGAGCGAGGTGGCGGCGAGGGCGGCGAACCGGAGGCTCCCGACCCCGATGGCGAGGAAGCCACCGGCGGAGCCCCGAGCTGGGCCGGCGACGACCCGGACGGTGCGGTCCCCGCCGGTGCCGACCCCGATGGCTGCGAGCCCGGCGCCGACGGCCGGTGCCGTCCCCGGCCACCGCGGTGGCCGCGATGGTTGCGCCGCTGGGCCGGGGTGGTGGGTGGCTCTGGCGAGGCGGCGGGAGGCGGCGCGACGGGCTCGGGGTGACGCTTGACCAGCCCCTGGGCCGCGGCCCGGAGGGCGCCGAGCAGGCCGCGCGCCCGCGGCGCGTCCGTGGGTGCCACGGCAATCGGGGCAGCCGGCGGGCGGGCGGCGGCACGGCGGTCGGCGGCGACCTCGGCGACCCGGCGGCGCACTCTGGCCGGCTCGGCGGGCTGCCCCGGGCGCCGGGCGCGAGCGGGGGCGGCGGGGCGCCCGGCCACGGGAGCCGTCAACCCCTCCACCGCCACCCGGGCGGCCGCCTGCTCGGCCGCCTGCTTGGTGCTGCCCCGCCCCTCGGCGAGGACCTTGCCCGCCACCATCGCCTCGGCGCGGTATTCGCGGCGGTGGCCGGGCCCGCCGATGGCGGTGACCCGGTACGAGGGGGTGGCTCCGAGGCGCAGCTGAGCCGCCTCCTGGAGCCGGCCCTTGTGGTTCTCGTCGCTCCATTCGGAGAGGTCGCCGATGCTCTGGAGAAAGACGCGGGTCGCGACCCGGTACCCCTGGTCGAGGAAGATCGCCCCGATCATCGCCTCGAAGCAGTTGGCCTGCAGGGAGGGGAGCAGCCGCGCGCCGGTCTTGGCAGCCCCCTTGCCGAGCAGCAGGGCATCACCGAGTCCCAGCCGCTCGGCCAGCTTGGCGAGCGAGATGGTGTTGACCAGGGCCGCCCGGAGCTGGGTCAGCTGGCCCTCGTCGTACCCGGGGAAGCGCCGGAAGAGGTACTCGCCGACGACCAGCTCGAGGACCGCGTCGCCCAGGTACTCGAGCCGCTCGTTGTCGTAGCCGGGGCCGCTCGGCTCGCCGCGCTCGTTGTTCCAGGAGGCGTGGGTCATCGCCTCGCGGAGCAGGGACGGCCGCCGGAAGTTGATCTGCAGGCGGGCCGCCAGGTCGTCGAGACCCTTCTGCTCCTCGGCGGACAGGGCCACCCGCGAGGTGAGCTCCGGCAGCGGACCGGAGGGCTGAGCGAGCTGGGGCGAGGAGAGCGACAGCTCCGCGGGGCGGGCTGGTGGCTCGGCGGGCTGGGCAGGGGTGGCAGGCGGGGCGTCCGCGGGCGCCGGGCGAATCGGCGGCTCGGAAGGCACCACCCGGAGCTCGCCGGTGGCGGCCACCTCGATCGGCGCCGGCATGTCGGCAGGCGATCCCGCCGGCCCCGTGGCGGCGTCCGGCGGCGGGGTACCCGCCGCCTTCGCGGCACCCGACGGCCTGCGCGAGCGGGAGCGGTGTCGCCGCGGGGGCCCGGGCTCGATCGCGGAGGGCGGCTGGGCCGCCGGGCCCGGCCCGCCGGCATCCACAACGGTGCCGGGGGCGGGGGCGCCGATCTCCGCCGGCCGCGGGTCGGCCCCGCCGGCGCTATCCGAGGAGATCTCGGGAACGGGAGCCTCTAGCTCTCCGCCCCGCTCTTCTCCTTGATGTAGTCCCAGGCCTGTCCCACCGTCCCGATCCTCTCCGCGTCCTCGTCGCTGATCTCCAGCTGGTACTCCTCCTCGAAGGCCATGATCAGCTCCACGAGGTCGAGCGAGTCCGCGTTGAGATCCTCGACGAAGGACGCCTCCGGCGTCACCTGGTCCGGCTCCACGCCGAGTTGCTCGGCGACTATCGTCTTGAACCGGTCGAACGTCACGTCTGGCATCAGTCGTCAGTCCTTCTTTGTTGTCAGTGTGGGCAGCTTCAGGTAGGGGGGAAACGATACCGCGTGTCGGGGGCTCCTTCGCATGGATCGATGAGGTGGGGTCCTCGGCGCCGCTCGCGGCGTCCCTCTGAGGTTCGGGCGGGCGGAACGCGTAGCGCCCCGACGCCCCGTCGACGAAAGCGGCCGGAGCGGCGTGTGGTGCCGGCCGGGGGGGTCCCGTGGACGCAACGCCGGGGTCGGGCTGCGGGGCTGGCCCCGGGGCCGCGGCCTCCGGTTCCGGAGGTTTGGCGGGGCCGGCCGAGCGCCGCCGGCGGCGCGGTCCAGGCGACTCGGGAACTTCGGCGTGATCCGCGGGGTTATCGGGCACGGTCTCCTCTGATTCGAGCCGGGGAGCCCGGTCCCCTGACCGTCATGCCCCCATGCCACCGTCGATCTGCAGGACACAGCCGGTGATGTAGCCGGCCTCGGGAAGGGCGAGGAAGCGGATCGCCGCAGCCACGTCCTCGGCCTTCCCCGCCCTGCCGAGCGGGATGGCTCCGAGCGCCGAGTTGAGCACCTTGTCGCCGAGAGCGGCGGTCATGTCGGTCTCGATGAAGCCCGGGGCCACCGCGTTGACCGTGATCCCCCGGGAACCGACCTCGCGGGCGAGCGTCTTGGTGAGCCCGATCAGCCCGGCCTTGGCCGCCGAGTAGTTGGCCTGGCCCGGGTTGCCCATGATGCCGGCGATGCTGCTCACGTTGATGAGACGGCCTGACCGCTGCCGGAGCATCGGCTTGAGCGCGGCGCGGCAGACATGGAAGGCCGCCGAGAGGTCGATGGCGATCACCAGGTCCCACTCGGCGTTGGTCATCCGGATGGCGAGGTTGTCGCGGGCGATCCCGGCGTTGTTGACCACGATGTCGAGGCGCCCCAGGCCCTCGACGGTGGAGTCGATCATCACCTGCGCCGAGGCCGGGTCGGCGACGTCGGCCTCGAGGGTGAGCGCCCTCACCCCGAGCGCGCGCGCCTCGTCCGCGGTCGCGTCCGCGATGCCGGGATGGCCGGCGCGGGTGTCGGCCTGGCTCGAGTAGCTGAGGACCACGTCGGCACCGGCCTGGGCGAGGGCCAGGACGGTGGCCCGCCCGATACCCCGCGAGCCCCCGGTGACGAGGGCGACCTGGCCCTTGAGGGTGGCCTCAAACACGGCTCGCCGCCAGGCGGCCGCGGGTGGAAATGGAGGGCATCTCGAACATGAACGGTAGGGTACTCGACGATCGGCTCATCCGGGAGCGTCCGTTGCCAGCCGCTCAGAGAGCCCGGTGGCGGCGCTCAGGCTGGCCACGCTCAGGACCCGGACGCCGGGGGCGATCCGCCGTGCGAGGCCGGTGAGCACCTCCCCGGGGCCCACCTCCACCAGCACCTCGGCACCGAGCGTCACCAGCCGCTCCACCGATTCGGCCCAGTGCACCGCCGAGACCATCTGCCGACCCAGCCGCTCGCGCAAGCCGGCGGCGTCCGACACCGCGGCGGCGTCGACGTTGGTGACCACCGGCACGGAGGGCGCCCGCAGCTCGACCCCGTCGAGGACCCGCGCGAACTCCGATGCCGCACCCGCCATGAGCGGTGAATGGAACGCCCCGCTCACCTTGAGCGGCAGCACCCGGCGCGCGCCGGCCGCACGGGCGGTGGCGGAGAAGGCGCTGACAGCGTCGACCTCGCCGCTCACCACCACCTGGCCGGGCCCGTTGAGATTGGCGACCACCACCATCCCCTCTGCTTCCGCGCACAGCCGGGTCACGGTGGGGGCGTCCAGCCCGAGCACGGCCGCCATGGTCCCCTCGCGCATCCCCGCCATCAGGCGGCCGCGCAGGACGGCAAGGCGGAGCGCCGCCTCCGGCGGGAGGGCGCCCGCGACCGCATAGGCGGCGAGCTCCCCGATGGAATGCCCGGCGACGGCGACGACGGAGAGATCGGGGGGCAGGGCGGCGGCCAGCACCACCTCGGTGAAGACGAGGGCGGGCTGAGCCACCTCGGTGGGACGGAGCAGCTCCTCATCCCCACCGAGGGCGGGGCCGAGATCGCTCCCCAGGCCGGCCGCGACCGCGAGCAGTCGCCGGCCGAGGTCGGTCTCCTCGAGGCCGGCGGCCATGAATGCCGCCTGGCTGCCCTGCCCCGGGAAGCAGAGGGCGACGCGGGGCGAGGTCATGCCCACAAGGTCCTGATCGCGATCAGCGGGCCCACCCCATGCGGGACGAGCGCCGACGGCAAGCCGTACCGCTCCACGCCGAGGAGGAGCAGGTGCATACGACGGCCCCCTACTCGGTCGCGATCACCTCGCGGCGATCGTAATGGCCGCAGTTGGGGCAGACCCGGTGGGGCAGACGCGGCTGCTTGCACTGGGGGCAGGGGTTGAGGGTGGGCAGGCTGATCGCGTGGTGCGAGCGCCGCATGTCGCGGCGGCGCTGTGAGGTGTGTTGTTTGGGGAGGGGCATGACGTCTCCGGGCAGGGAGTGAGGGCGCGCAGCCCACGGCCGCGCAGAACCTGAGCGGCGAGTATACCTGCTGCTCTCGCCGGGCTGGCACACGGCGGGGCTGAGCCGCGGGAGGCGCGGGCGGCGCGCCCCGGGCGGTGCGGTGGGTCAGGACCTGGGGTCACCCCGGCGCTTCTTGCGCGAGGGGGCGGGGGTGGTCAGCGTGGTCAGCCCCTTGCGGACGGTCTCCGCAGCGGTGGTCAGGCGCTCCTCGAGATCGGCCATCACCGATCGGACGTACTCGTCCGCGTCGCGGGCATAGCCCTCCGCATCGGCGGTGATCTTGGCGGCGTCGTCGCCCGCATCCCGGAGCAGTGACGTCGCCCGCTCCTGGGCAGCGCGCAGGACGGCGTGGTCGGAGACGAGCTGCTCGGCCAGGGCCTGGGCCTCCTCCACCCTCCGCCGCGCCTCGGCGTCGGCCTGCTCACCGAGCCGGGCGGCCTCCTCCTGGGCCCGCCGGGTCAGCTCGCCGGCGTGCGCCTCGACGCGCTCGCCCAACTCCCGAGCGGCGGCCTCCGCTCTCTCCACCACGCCCTCGGCATGCTCGCGGGTGTCGTGGAGCAGGCGCTCGCGCTCGTCCAGGAGCTCCTGGGCCCGGACCACCTCCCCGGGGATGGAGAGCCGGATCCGGTCCACCAGCTGCATCAGCTGCTCGTCGTTGACCACCACGCTGCCGCTGAAGGGGACCCGCCGCGCCTCTGCGAGCAGGCCATCCAGGGCGTCGAGCAGGTCCAGGGTGGACGGGGGCAGCTCGTCCGCCGGTCCGCCGCTCATCCGGGCTTCCCGAGGCGCTGGTGCAGGGCCTCGGCGATCGCCGGCGGGACGAACTCGCTGATGTCGCCGCCGAGCCGGCAGACCTCCTTCACCAGGTTGGACGACATGTAGACGTAGGGAGCCGAGGTCATGAGAAAGACGGTGTGGACGTCAGGCTCGAGACGCCGGTTCATCAGCGCCATCTGGAACTCGGTCTCGAAGTCGCTCAGGGCCCGCAGGCCGCGGACGATCGCGATCGCGCCGACCTGCCGGGCATGCTCCACGGTCAGCCCGTCGAAGGAATCCACCGTGACCTCACCCTCGAGCGGCTCGGTGGCGGCCCGGATCAGCTCCAGCCTCTCGTCGACGCTGAAGGTCGGCTGCTTGGCCGGGTTGCGGAGCACGGAGACGACCACCCGGTCGAAGATCGCGGTCGCGCGCTCCAGGATGTCGATGTGCCCCAGGGTGATGGGGTCGAAGCTTCCCGGGTAGAGCGCGACGCGTTCCTTCATCGGGACGGCTCCTCCTGCGCTCGGCGCTCGTACATGGTGAGGTCGGTGAGCCCGTAGTGAGCGGTGCGCACGGCGGTGAGGCCTCCCAGCTCCGCAGGCATCGCCCGGGCGCGGTGATGTTCGCACACGAGCAGCGCGGGTGCGAGACCGCCAACCAGCGCCAGCGCGCCGTCCAATCGCTCGTCCTTGTAGGGGGCGTCCATGAAGCAGATGCCGGCATCCCTCACCTCCGCCGGCCCGCGGCGCAGCCAGGTGATCGCGTCCGCCCTCACCAGGTCGATCCGGTTCTCGCAACCGAAACGCCGGCCGGTGTCGGCGATCAGCCGGAGGCTCTCCGGGCGCCTGTCGACGAAGGTCACGTGCTCCGCTCCCCGGCTGAGCGCCTCGAATCCGACCGACCCGGCCCCGGCGTAGAGATCGACAACCCGCGCGCCCACCACCCGTGTACCCAGGATGTTGAAGAGGGCCTGGCGCACCATCCCGCGGGTCGGGCGCACCTCCATCCCCCGCGGGGTGGTGAGCAGACGGCCCCGCCACTCCCCACCCGTGATGCGACTGGCGGCCACCGGCGATCAGTCCAGGTCGAAGACGGCGCCGTAGCCGTGCATCGCCTCATGGAGGGGCGCGTACTCGGTGACCTCCGGGTCGTGCTCCAGCCACGCGACCGCGGCACTGCGCGCCCGCACCGCGAGAGCGACATCCAGGAGGTCGGCGGCGCGCATCTCGGGGAGGCCGTGCTGGCGCAGCCCGGCCACGTCACCCGGACCACGCAGGCGGAGGTCCAGCTCGGCGAGGTCGAAGCCGCTCTGGGTCGCCGCCACCGCCCGGAGGCGCTCCGAGCCCTCCTCGTCGACGGCCTCCTCGAAGAGCAGGCAATAGGCGCGATGCCGATCGCGGCCCACCCGCCCGCGCAGCTGGTGCAGCTGGGCCAGGCCGAACCGCTCCGCCCCCTCGACGATCATCACGGTGGCGTTGGGCACGTCGACCCCCACCTCGACCACCGAGGTGGCGACCAGGATGTCCGCCTCCCCGGCGGCGAAGCGCGCCATCCGCTCCGCCTTCTCACGTGCCGGCATCCGGCCGTGGAGCATCTCGAGGCGCAGGTCGGGAAACACCTCCCGCTCCAGCTTCCGGTGCTCGGCGGTGACCGACCTCACACCCAATTTGTCCGATTCCTCGATCAGGGGGCAGATCACGAAGACCTGCCGGCCCGCCGACACCTGGCCCCGAACGAAGTCGTAGGCCTCGTCCCGCTCATCGGGAGTGACCACCCGGGTCTCCACCGGCAGCCGCCCCGGGGGCATCTCGCGCAACTCGATCACGTCCACGTCGCCGTAGACGGTCAGCGCCAGCGAGCGCGGGATGGGGGTCGCCGTCATGGCCAGGAAGTTGGGCATGGCCCGAGCCTTGAGGCGCAGGCGCTGGCGCTGGGCGACCCCGAAGCGGTGCTGCTCGTCGACCACCACCAGCCCGAGGTCGTTGAGCACGACGTCGTCCTCGATGAGCGCATGGGTGCCGACCACCAGGGCATCCTGGCCGGCCGCCAGCCCCTCGAGGATCTCCCGCCGGGCCCGGGTCCCGGTGCTGCCCAGGAGGAGGCGCGGGGTGAGCCCGTGGGGGGAGAGCAGCGCCTCCAGGGTGAACCAGTGCTGGCGCGCGAGGATCTCGGTCGGCGCCATCACCACGCACTGGAAGCCGGCGCGGCAGGTCATCAGCGCTGCCATGGCGGCGACCACCGTCTTGCCGCTGCCCACGTCACCCTGGAGCAGGCGGTTCATCGGTCCGGGTTCGGCGAGATCGGTGAGCACCTGGTGAGCCGCGATGCGCTGGCCGTCGGTCAGGCGGAAGGGAAGGCTCGCCGAGAAAGCGCGAGCCAGCTCGACGTCGTAGGGGACGACCACCCCGGTCGAGCTGAGCCGGCGCCGCCGGGCGCGGTCGGCCGCCATCTGGATGAGGAACAACTCCTCGAAGGCGAGACGCTCCCGGGCGGCCGCCGCCAGGTTCTCGTCGTCGGGGAGGTGCACCTGGCGAAGCGCCTCCCCCATGGGCATCAATGCCTCGGCCTCGCGCACCTCCGGGGGAAGGCGATCGGGCATCAGCTCGGTGACCGGAAACACGCGGCCGATCAGGGCTCGGAGGTACTTGGAGGTGACCCCGTCGGTCTCCGGGTACACGGCCGCCAGGCGGCCGACATGCTGGGGATCCAGGCTCGCCCGCTCGAACCGAGGGTTCTGGAAGGTGAGCCCGTGAAGGCCGCTGATCACCTTGCCGCTCACCAGGATCTCCATCCCGGCGTGCAGTTGGTTGGCGAGATACGGCTGATTGAACCAGATGGCGCCGACCCGGGTGCTCCCGTCCTCCAGGCTGGCCTCCACCAGCGGCATCCGCCGCTGCGGGCTGGGGTGGGCGCGCACCTCCCGGACCCGCACCCGGGACGTCTGCACCAGCCCGGGGCGCAACTCGCGGAGCGGCACCAGGCTGCGGGTGTCCTCGTAGCGGCGGGGCAGGTGCAGGAGCAGATCGGAGACGGTGGCGATCCCCAGCCGGAGGAGCCGCTGCCCCCGGGCCGGTCCCACCCCGAGAAGTCCCGCGACCGGGGTCTCCGGCTCGCAGGCGGTCGGAAGCTTCACGATCCGGCCCATCTGCCGGCCCTTGGCGTCGGCCACGTCGGGCATCCTGGCAAACTCTAAGACGAGCGGGGTCCGGGAAGGCGCGCATGACGCCGGAGCCCCCACGAGCAGCCCATCTCCACATTTTCGTAACAGATCAGCGACGTCTGATACGCCAACCGCGTCATTCGGTACCATTCGGGTTCGCGCCACCAGGTGCGCGTGTCGTCTCGCCCCGGAGTGAGGACAGGCAAGAGTGCGGTGGATCGCCCAGCCCCAGCGTAGGGGGAAGCGCCCCGGTCAGTCGGGACAGGGCGCCGTGGAGTTCGCCCTCGTGGGCGGCCTCTTCTTCTTCCTGGTCTTCTCCCTCGTCAACGCGGGCTTCCTGCTCTACTCGCGTGCCGCCGTCCAGAATGCTGCTGACGTGGGCAGCGCCACACTCGCGGCGGAGGGCAACTGCATCGTTGCAAACGCCGGCGTTTGCGCCACGCCTCCCGCGGGTTGCTCCGCCAATGCGGACGCGGTGGCCATCTGCCGCATGGATGCCGCGGGTCTGACCAGCACGCCCCTCATCCAGGTCACCGAGATCGACATTTGGCGCATCCGGCAGAGCAACGGAGCGCCAGTCGACCAATGCGACAGCACGGGCATGATCCCCGGTGGCGGGACCCTGCCGTGCAACGATACGACTGGGTGCGGTGGTGGCTACTGCGAGAACCGCTACGAGGTAAATGGCAGCTTGGTTCCCAGCACCAGCGTCCTGTGGCAACCCGTCTCGCGCAACGTCGGCAGTAACAATGCCGACTTCGCCCGGCTCGTCATCTCCTATCAGTACTCCCTCATCGCCACCGCGAGCGTCCTACACTTCAGCACCAGCAACGTCTTCCGCCTCGAGCCCCAGGTGCTGGTGAGCTAGACGTGAGACGGCACTCGCACCGCACCGGTCAGGCGATGGTCGAGCTTGCGATCATCCTCCCGCTCATGATCCTTCTCTTTCTCGGCTCCTGGACCGCGGCCGATCTCATCGCGGACAACGACACGGCTCTTCAGGCGACCCGCGCCGGCGCTCGCTTCGCCGCCGAGCTGGGGAATACGGCTCCGAGCGGGACTGCCGTCAACTGCACACCCTTGCTGACCAACGATCAGGAAACGTGTACGGTCGATA
>Ga0224557_1002360_pt1 | contig 16254 bp, 14 predicted proteins | sample 714S31014metaG_FD_180677 | JGI IMG/M metagenome (GOLD analysis project Ga0224557, IMG submission 180677) | Peat soil microbial communities from Stordalen Mire, Sweden - 717 S3 10-14 | ecosystem: Environmental > Terrestrial > Soil > Wetlands > Peat | place: Sweden: Norrbotten County, Stordalen...
GATGGATCCACAGGATGGTTCTACCCGATTCAGCATGCCGACACTCGGCCGTGGACGGTCCGTGCTTCCACAGACTGAAGTGAGGATGCCGTTCAGTCACCGGTCGGCCTCTGCGGTCGTCTGATCAGGGACTATTCAAGCGGGCGCCGACACCCGTGAAGCGACTGGGCCATTCGGGTCGGCTCATTCGGCGGGTCCTCCATCCGTTGGGTGTTCGCCACGCGAGGTTCATCGGACCGGCCCTGGCGCCGGCCTCGGTGCGCCGGGTCGCCACTGACGCGACCTTCTCGAGGTGCACCGCATCGCGTATCCCGTATTGATAGCGTCCCAGCCGCAGGGTCCCGGACGGGGTTGGCCAATGGGGTGGTTCCGGGGGAACGGGAGGGAATGTGATGGCACACGCTGCGGTCAGGCGGCTGGTTGGACCGATCCGGACCGCGCTCGCGGCCGGCCTCTTGTTGAGCGCCTCGCTGGTGGTCGTCGGGGCGGTGGCAACCACGGCCGGCGCCAGCACCAGCCAGCCGATCGTGCTCGGTGACATCTGTAGCTGCACCGGACCGGAGGCCTCGTCGATCGCCCAGACCTCCCCGACCATTCAGGCGTGGGCCTCGTGGGAGAACGCGCACGGCGGCATCGACGGCCACAAGGTGGAGGTCATCGTCAAGGACGATGGCTACAACCCGGGCACGGCGCTCTCCGACGCCACGCAGTTGGTGAGTTCGGACCACGTGGTTGCCATCTTCGACAACAGTGACGTCGACACGTCGTGGGAGTCGTACATCCAGCAACAGAAGATTCCCGGCATCGGAGGGCTCGACACTGCAGCGGGTTACACCAATCCGGACTTCTTCCCCCCGGGCGGCACGTACCAGTACGAGACGACCGTAGGGGTGCAGACGACCAAGCAGGCGGGCATCAAGAAGGAAGCCGACCTCTACTGCGTCGAAGTGGCCATCTGCGCCCAGTCCTCCTCCCAGTTGAAGACGGCGCTGTCCAAGGTCGGCCTGCAGCTCGTCTACTCGGCCGGGATCGGCTTCGCGGCGCCCAACTACACGGCGCAGTGCCTGGCAGCCAAGCAGAGCGGTGCGACCGGCATGACGGTCGCTGACGCCTCGGCCATCGTGGCCAAGGTGGCGTCGGATTGTGCAGCCCAGGGCTACGAGCCCACGCAGTTCAGCGCCGACGGCTCCGTATCGAGCTCCTGGCTCACCACTCCTGGAATGGAGGGCAACATCGACAGCGAGCCCGACGTGCCCTGGTTCGTCCACGACAGCGCGACGAAGACCTTCTACGCCGCGCTGGACAAGTACGCACCATCGGTTCCGACGAGCCCCAACTTCGGGGAGATCGCCCTGTCCACCTGGGCAGCAGGCATAGAGGTGCAAGAGGCCATTCAGGCCGGCAACGTCACAGCGACGCCGACGGCAGCCGAGGTCACCAACGGCCTCTACCACCTCCCCGCGGGCACTACATTGGGCGGGCTGGCCCCTCCGATCCACTTCGTGGCCGGCAAGATCGCATCGAACCCGTGCGATTACATCATGGGCATCAAGAACCAGAAGTTCGTGCAACTCGACGGCGGCAAGCTGGTCTGCGCGAAGTAGGACTGGTCCGAAACGCAGACCGAGCCGCGACAGGTCGTGACCATTCTGACGATGCCGACGACAAGCGTTCCCTCCGGCCCGGTTTAGTCCGGCTGCCATCTCGGGGGGAGCGAGTGACGCGTGGAAAGCAAGGCCCACCCACCACGGCCTCTGATGGGGCCGTGATCGGAATACGCGGGCACTGACGATGCTGCAGGACTTTCTCCCGTTCATCGTCATCGGCATCGCCACCGGTTCGGTCTACGGACTCGCGGCCACCGGTCTGGTCCTGACCTACAAGACGTCGGGAATCTTCAACTTCGCGTACGGATCGCTGGCCGCCCTCTCCGTCTTCGTCTTCTACTTCCTCCACACCGAGCACGGAATGGCGTGGCCCCTCGCCGCGGCGCTCTGCCTGTTCGTGCTGGCGCCGCTCGAGGGCCTCGGCATGGAGCTCCTGGCTCGGAGCCTCGAGCCGGTGGGGGACACCCTGAAGGTCGTCGCCACAGTGGGCCTCCTCCTGATGGTCTTGGGCGTCGGCCAGCTCTGGTACGGCAACATCAGCTCCAGCACGGTCCCGCAGTTCCTGCCGCAGGAGACCATCCCCATCGGCGGGGTCCAGGTGAGCTGGGACCAGATCATCGTGGTGATCATCTCGGTGCTGGCCAGCGGCGCGTTGTTCTACTTCTTCCGCCACGTGCGGCTGGGGGCCGCCATGCGCGGCGTGGTGGACAACCCCGATCTGGTGTCGATGACCGGTGAGAACCCGGCCCGGGTGCGGCGCTGGGCCTGGATCATCGGGATGGTGTTCGCCTCCATGGCCGGCCTGCTGCTCGCCCCCTCCCTCAACCTGGACGCCCTCGTCATCACCATGCTCGTGGTGCAGGCCTTCGGGGCCGCGGCCATCGGGTACTTCTCGAGCCTTCCGCTGACCTTCCTGGGCGGCATCTTCATCGGCGTGGCCGGGGCCCTCTCGACGAAGTACGCCGTGTCGATCAGCTGGTTGAGCGGGTTCCCGGCCAGCCTGCCCTTCATCGTGCTCTTCGTGGTCCTGGTCATCACCCCCAAGGCCCGGCTGGCCCAACGCCGCGTCGTCCACAGCCTGCCCGTCCGGAGGTCGTGGTACGCACCGACGAGGGTCAGGCTGGTGTTCGGTGCCGTGGTGGTCCTGGTGCTTGCCTTCGTGCCGAACCTGGTCGGCACCAACCTGTCCATATGGTCGAACGCCCTCATCGACGTGATCCTCTTCCTCTCGCTCGGACTGCTAGTCCGGAGCGCGGGGCAGATCTCGTTGTGCCACCTGGCGTTCGCCGCGGTGGGGGCTGCGGCCTTCGGTCACTTCACCGACAGCTACCACCTGCCGTGGCTGGTCGCGCTCGTCCTGGCGTCGCTCATCGCGGCCCCGGTCGGCGCCATCGTGTCCATCCCCGCCATCCGACTGTCCGGGGTCTTCCTGGCCCTGGCCACCTTCGGGTTCGGGATCCTGCTGGAGCAGATGTTCTACACGACGACGTTCATGTTCGGCCCCACCACCTCGGGCATTGCGGCCCCACGTCCGGATTTCAGCATCGGGCCCTGGCACATGGCCACCGACACCGGCTTCTACTACGTGCTGCTGGTCATCGCCCTCGTGAGCGTGGCCGCGATGATCGGGATCCAGCGGGGCCGCATGGGCCGCTTGCTGGTCGCCCTGTCGGACTCACCCACGGCGCTCGAGACCCATGGCACCACCACCAACGTGGTGCGCGTCCTGATCTTCTGCATCTCGGCGACATTCGCCAGCCTGTCGGGTGCCCTGCTCGCAGTCCTGTTCCACTACAGCGTGGGCAGCAACTACAGCTCGTTCAACTCGCTCATTCTGGTCGCCCTGGTCGTCATCAGCGTGTTCGGCATGCCCTGGTACGGGCTGATTGCGGCCTTCGGCTACACCATCATCCCCGGGTACGTGACCATCTCCAACATCAGTGTCTACCTGGAGATCGCGTTCGGGTTCTTCGCGACGATGTACGCCACGCAGAGCGACAAGGTCCCCTCGGTGCCCCGGTGGCTGCGGGACGTCCTCGACCGGTGGGGCGGCCGCCCGCCCGAGCCGAAACCAAGCGACGACGAGGCTCGCCTGGCCGCGCTCGAGTCCCTTCCGGTGGCCGCGGATCCGGTCGCCGCGGCCACCGCCCACCTCGTCGCTCTGGCCGAGCGGCCCGAGGGACCCGGCATTGAGGTCCGGCACCTGGCCGTCTACTTCGGTGGGCTCCACGCCGTCGAGAACGTCAGTCTAAGTGCGCCCCTGGGCCTGATCACCGGCCTGGTCGGTCCCAATGGGGCGGGCAAGACCACCACGTTCAACGCCTGCTCCGGGTTGATCAAGCCCACCTCCGGTCGGGTCCTCCTGCACGGGGCGGATGTGACCACGATCGGTCCGGCCGGCCGGTCACGCCTCGGACTAGGCCGAACGTTCCAACGGGCCGAGCTGTTCGACTCGCTGACCGTGCGGGAGAACGTGGCCATGGGCCGCGAGGCGTTCCTGGCGGGCAGCAACCCGCGCACCCAGCTCACGAGCAACCGCCGGGACGACGCCGCCATCGACCGTGCCGTGGCGGAGGCCATCGAGGTGACGGACATCGGCCCTCTCGCCGACGTGCAGGCCGGTCTGCTCCCGACCGGGCAACGGCGGATGGTCGAGCTGGCGCGAGTCCTGGCCGGACCGTTCTCCGTGTTGCTGCTCGACGAGCCGTCCGCCGGCCTCGATGGTGCGGAGACCCAGAGGTTCGGGCAGATCCTGCAGGCGGTCGTGGCCGAACGAGGCTTGGGAATCCTCCTCGTCGAACACGACATGGAGCTCGTCCGCCAGGTGTGCCAGAACATCTTCGTGCTGGACTTCGGCCGGCTGATCTTCGAGGGGACTTCTGAGGAGATGCTGGCCAGCTCGACCGTCCGGGCGGCGTACCTGGGCTCGGAGGGCTCGGGGGAGCCGGCCCTGGCGACGCGCGACGAGGAGCTCACATGACGGACAGCGCCGCGGAGATTCCGATCGAGGGGCACCCGGTGCTCGAGGTCGAGCACGTCACGGCGGGCTACGGCGACACGGTGGTCCTCCGGGACGTCTCGCTGCGCGTCGCCGACGCCTCCGTGGTGGCGCTGCTGGGCCCGAACGGTGCCGGCAAGACAACCCTGTTACGCACGGCGGCAGGGTTCATACGGGCCACCCGTGGCTCCATCAGGTTCGACGGGGAGGACGTGACGGGTGCGGCCGCGCACGTGATGGCCCGCAAAGGGCTCTGCCTCCTCCCCGAGGGGAGGGGCATTTTCCCCTCCCTGAGCGTGCGGGACAACCTGCTGCTGCAGTCGCCCAAGGGAGAAGAGCGCGCCAGTATCGAGCGGGCGGTGGAGCTGTTTCCCATTCTCGGCACACGGATCGGGCAGACCGCCGGCAGCCTCAGTGGCGGCGAGCAGCAGATGCTCGCCCTGGTCCGCGCCTCCGTGTCCAACCCGAAGTTGGTGGTCGTGGACGAAGCGTCCCTGGGGCTGGCGCCTCTCGTCGTCGACAAGATCTTCGACACGCTGCGCCAGATCGTGGCCACGGGCACGTCGTTGTTGTTGGTCGAGCAGTACGTGACGCGTGCCCTGGACATTGCCGATCGCGTCTATCTCCTCAACCGGGGCCAGATCGTGTTCTCGGGGGCGGCCGACGAGCTGGAAGGCGAGGATGTCTTCGAGCGCTACCTGGGGATCGACGTCGGCTCGTGACGGCTGCGACTCCGGCGGCACGGCCGACTCCGGGCTAGAAACGTGGTCGTCATGGGGAACGCTACCGAGAGCACGGGCCTGGACGCCTTCCGGGACGAGTTGCGGACATGGCTGGGGGACCACCTCAGCGACGACGTGGTCCGGGCCGGCAGGCGTCCGGTCGAGGGGGCCACGCTCGAGGTGCTGCGCTCCTGGAACCGGACGCTCGCGGACGGCGGGTGGGCGGCGCCGTCGTGGCCGGCCGCACACGGCGGACGCGACGCCGGCGTCGATGAGCAGCTCGTCTACCTCGAAGAGATGAATCGGGTGCGGGCCCCGGGCCCGGTGAACGTCATCGGCGTCTCCAACATCGCCCCGGCGATCATGCACTTCGGCCGCGCCGGGCAGAAGGAACGGTTCCTCGCGCCGATGCTGCGCGGGGACGAGATCTGGTCGCAGGGCATGTCGGAGCCCGACGCCGGCTCGGACCTCGCCGGGTTGCGCACCCAGGCCGTCGAGGACGGCGACGACTTCGTGATCAACGGGCAGAAGACGTGGAACTCGATGGGCCATTTCGCCGACTGGTGTCAGCTCTACGTGCGAACGGATCCAACGGCGAGGAAGCACCGGGGGATCACGTGCTTCCTCGTCGACCTGACGACGGCAGGCATCGAGGCCCGGCCGCTGACGACCATCACGGGTGGGCAATCCTTCGCGGAGCTCTTCCTCTCCGACGTGCGCGTACCTCGCTCGGCCATGCTGGGCCCGCTCCACGAGGGCTGGGGGGTGGCCATGACGACGCTGAGCCACGAACGCGCCGGCGTGGCGAGGCTGCACCTCAGCCTGGCCAACAAGCTGGACGACCTCCTGGCCGACCCGAGGTCCGGCCGGGGGCTGGGTGACCCTCGACTGCGGGAGCGCCTCGCCCGTAGCTATGCCGACATCGCCTGCATGCGCTTCCTCACCGAGCGGTCCCTGGCCGACCCGTCGGCCGCGGGCGCCGGCGGCAGCCTGGCCAAGCTGGCCTGGGCGCACTGCGACCAGGAGCTGGCCAACCTGGCGGTGGACCTCATCGGCCTCGAGGCACTCGGGGACCGCTGGGGGGAGAACCTGCTGGCGGTCCGCCAGGCCTCCATCGCCGGAGGGACGTCGGAGATCAACCGCAACATCGTGGCCGAGCACGTGCTCGGGTTGCCCCGGTGATCCCTCCGAAGGACCCGCCCACCTGTGACGCGCGGGACGACGGGTGCCCCGACCGGTGGCGTCGGCCAGTGAGACCGGACGTCGCGTGACACCATGAGTGGCGTCTCCGACAAAGGGGTGACAGTGGGGGACCAGCCAAGAGGGTTCTGGGCGGCCGCCGCGGCCGAGCCCGGCCGGATCGCCGTGATCGACCCGGCCGGGGAGCGCTGGACGGCCGGCGTCGTCTCGTCGCGGGCGAATCGCCTCGTCCATGCCCTGCGGGCACGCGGCCTCGCTGAAGGCGATCCGGTGGCAACGCTGCTCCCGAATCGTGTCGAGGTGTTCCAGACGCTCATGGCCGTGCACCAGGCGGGCTGGAACTACGTGCCGCTGAACAGCAATCTCACCGCGGCCGAGCTGTCGTACATCCTGGCCGACTCGGGTGCCAAGGCACTCGTCGCGGACCAGCGCTTCGCCACCGAGGCGGCGGCGGCTGCGGACCAGGCCGGGGTGCCCGAGCCCGGCCGGCTCTCGGTGGGCGCGATCAGAGGCTTCACCGCCCTGGACGACGCCCTGGCCGACCAGCCCGACCGGACACCGGGCCACCGCGTGGCCGGTCAGTTCATGCAGTACACGTCCGGCACGACAGGGCGCCCCAAGGCCGTGCAGCGCGAGCTTCCGTCGTTCGACCCCGAGACCTGGGTCAGCGTCTTCAGCGGGAACCTGTTGCGTTACGACATTGAGCCCGGCGGCGACGCGGTGCACCTGGTGACGTCGCCGATGTACCACATGGCACCCTTGTCGTTCGGGTACTTCTCGGCGCACTTTGAGCACCCCGTGGTCCTGATGGACAAGTGGGACGCCGAGCTCGCCCTGCAGCTGATCGAGCGACACCGCGTGACCGATGTGCACATGGTCCCGACCCAGTTGCACCGCTTGATGCAGCTCCCCGCCGAGGTGCGCAGCCGCTACGACGTCTCGTCGCTGCGCCAGGTGATCCACGCCGCGGCGCCCTGCCCGATCGACCTGAAGCGCCGGCTGTTCGAGTGGCTCGGTCCGGTCATTTACGAGTTCTACGGGGCCACGGAAGGCGGCGGCACACTGGCTATGCCCCAGGACTGGCTGAGCCACCCCGGCACCGTCGGCCGGCCGTGGCCGGGAGCGGGCGTGAAGGTCCTCGACGACAGCGGCCAGGACGTCCCGCCCGGCACGGTCGGCACGGTCTACCTCAAGCTCATGGGCGGTGACTTCCGCTACAAGGGCGATCCGGACAAGACCACGGCCAGCCGCCAGGGCGACTACTTCACGGTCGGGGACATGGGTGAGCTCGACGAGGACGGCTTCCTGTACCTCCGGGACCGCAAGATCGACATGATCATCTCGGGCGGCGTCAACATCTACCCGGCCGAGGTCGAGGCGGCGCTGCTCTCCCATGCCGCGGTCGGCGATGCCGCCGTCTTCGGGATCCCCGACGACGAGTGGGGGGAGCAGGTCAAGGCGGTGGTGGAGCCCGCCGCCGGCTACGACGCGTCGCCGGCGTTGGCGGACGAGCTCCTGGCGCACTGCACCGGCGTGCTCGCCAGGTACAAGTGCCCGCGCAGCATCGACTTCACGGACGCCATGCCCCGGGATCCCAACGGCAAGCTCTACAAGCGCCGACTGCGCGATCCCTACTGGGACGGACGTGGGCACGACATCTAGCGTGCCCGACCCACTACCGTGCACACGCCCGGCCGACCGAAACGAGGAGCGCATGGCCCGTGTCCCCATTGAGGAGGGGTTCTTCCGGATCCCCGACGACCCTGCCGCGCAGCCGCGCCTGCTCGGGAGCCGCTGCCCGGCCTGCGGCGAGGTGTTCTTCCCGAGACGGCTCGTGTGCGCCAAGTGCCTGCACGAGGGGACGGAGGACACCGAGCTCTCGACGTCGGGGACGATCTACACCTGGACGTACTGCCACGTGCCCATGTTCGGCAAGAAGGACGCCGACGTGTCGGGGTACGGCGTGGCCCAGATCGACCTGCCCGAGGGTCCACGGGTCCAGTCGATCCTCTCGGGCGCACGGGATGACTTCGCCATCGGCATGCAGGTCGAGATCGATCTCGAGACGCTGCGGCACGACGCGGACGGCAACGAGGTCGTGATCTACCGCTTCCGTCCCGCCGGCGACGCGGCACATGGCGCGGGAGCAGGGTCGTGACGCGGGGATTGCGCTTCGACGGCGTGGCGGTCGCCGGCATCGGCATGGTGCGCTTCGGAATGCTCCAGGAGACGCCGATCGCCCACCTGGCGCGTGACGCCGGGCTGCTGGCCCTGCACGACGCCGGGATGACGCTGGCCGACATCGACGAGGCATTCGTCGGTTACATCCAGCCGGGCTCCATGCTGGGCATCAAGGCCATGAAGGAGTTCGGGCTGACCGGTCTGCCGGTCACTCACATTGAGAACGCGTCGGCTACCGGGCTCGTCGCCTTCCGTGACGCCGCCTGGGCGGTGTCGTCGGGACGGGCCGACGTGGCCATGGCGCTCGGCTTCGACAAGTTCACGGACATGACGCGCGGCGGGGGCCGCGGCGCCGGGCGCGACCAGATTGACGCCCCCATCCTGCCGGCCGCCTACTTCGCCCTGTGGGCGCAGCGGCGCATGCACGAACGGGGCACGACGGCGGAGCAATTCGCCACCATCGCGGCGAAGAACTGGAACTACGGGGCCACGTGCCCGACCGCCCACCGGCGCTCGGATCACGTCGTCACCGCCGAGGAGGTCCTGGCGGCCCGGATGGTGGCCGAGCCGCTCACCACCATGATGTGCTGTCCACCCGACGACGGGGCGGCGTGCGTCATCCTGGCCCGGGAGGACCTGGTGCGGGAACGCCAACCGGGCCGGCCCCTGGTGCGGGCGCTGGCTTCTGCGCTCACCTCGGAGACCTATACGCCCGGGCACACCTTCGTCGGCCCGGTCGTCGGACCGTCGGCCATGACCCGGGCGACGGCCGAGCAGTGCTACGAGGCGGCCGGGTTGGGCCCCGAGGACGTCAGCGTCGCCTACTGCCACGACGCCTTCGTGAACGAAGAGCTCGAGTACTACGAGCTGCTCGGATTCTGCGCCGAGGGCGAAGGCGAGAAGCTCGTCGCCGAGGGCGCCACCGGGCCGGGGGGGAGCATCCCGTTCAACACCGACGGGGGACTGCTCGCCCGCGGGCATCCCGGCGGTCCGACCGGTCTGGCCATGATCCACGAGGCGGTGCTCCAGCTCCGAGGCGAGGCGGAGGGCCGGCAGGTCGAGAACGCCCGGGTGGCGCTGGCCCACCTCGTCGGCGGGGGCAGCGTCGCCACGGTCAACCTGTTGGGCAACGAAGGGAGGGCACCATGAGCACGAGCGAGGAGCGCCGAGCGGCAGGCAAGGAGATTCAGGGCCAGCTGTGGCCGGCCACACGAACCGGTCCGACCGGGCAGTTCCCTGCAGCCAAGCTGGCCCCGGACTTCTTCGACCTCGTCCAGCAGCACGCGTTCGGCGACATCTGGACGCGCCCGGGCCTGCCGGTGCGCGACCGCTCGCTGATCACCGTGGCCGTGCTGGCGGCGCTCGGCCAGACCGAGGAGCTCCGGGCGCACCTGGCCGGGGCGCGCAACGTCGGCATCGACCGGGACGAGCTGGTCGAGGTCCTCATGCACGTCTCGATCTACGCGGGGGTACCCGCCACCAACGCCGCCCTGCGGGTGGCGGCCGACGTCCTGGGCGAGGGCTGAGCGCACCGGCGCACGGCCTCGCCCTTGCCGCCCCTATCGCCGGCAACCCTCCGGCCTACGAATTGCCTTCCGGGTCGGGACCCCAGCGCAGCGCCACGTCGGCCTGCTGCTCGGCCAGCGCCACCAGCTCGCTCCAGTCGGCGCCACCCAGCCCCTGGGCGACCGCTCGATCGAGGACGTCGTGCACGGCCGACGCCACCGGGGTGGGGACGCCGAGGCTGGCGCCCGTGTCGACGATCAGACCGGCGTCCTTGGCGGCCAATGCCAGTGCGAACTGCGTCGGCCGGCCCCGCCCGTCGATCGTCTCGACCTGGCGGTCGAGGTAGAAGTTCGACGCCCCGGCCGTTCGCAGGATCTCCACTGCGTCACGGACCTCGACTCCCGCCTTGGCCGCCATCGACAGGCCCTCGAGGCTCACCCAGGTCGTGGTGAAGGCGATCAGGCTGTTCAGCAGCTTCATCGTGTTGCCGAGGCCCAGATCCCCCACGTGGAACGTGGCGCGCCCGAGTGGCTGGAGCACCGGCCGGACGCGGGCCACGGGTTCGGCCGCGCCGCCGATCATGAACACGAGCATCCGGCGCTCGGCACCGATGGCCCCGCCCGTCAGGGGCGCCTCGACCAGGTGGTGGCCCGAGCCGGCCAGCCGGTCACCCAGCTCGCGCACCACGGCCGGACTGTTGGTGGACAGGTCGACGAGCACCGAGCCGGGAGCCGCGGCGGCGGCCCAGTCGGTGGCCACGGCCGCGACGACCTCGGGCGTGGGCAACGACAGCAGCGTGATCTCGGTGGCGCGGGCCACCGAACCGATGTCCTGGGCAATCGACGCACCGGTCACCGCGGCGGCCAACGACGGGTCGAGGTCGCGCACCGTGACCTCGTGGCCGTCGGCCACCAGGTTCGTGGCGATGGCGCCGCCGATGTTGCCCAACCCGATCACGCCGATCTGCATGGTCCCTCCCCACGGTCCCCAGAGCCCCCGAGCGCTCGTTGGGTCGAAGCGTATAGTGGGAGCGACTCGAGTGCCGGGGACCTGGGGGGTCGAAACATGGGGCTGCGCGAGCACGTCATCTGCGACAGTGATCTTCACGTGATGGAGCCGCCCGACTTGTGGGAGCGCTACATCGATCCGGCCTACCGGCACGCCGCGCCGCGGGGTCTCTCGGAGATCCCGCGCGACATGCGGGTACGGGTCAAGAACCGTGTGGTGCTCCGCCTGGGCGCCACCCGCCCGATGCACGTCGACGGCCGGAAGACCGGGTGGCAGAAGGACCACGACACCGTGTACGCCGCGTCCGAGGCGAGGGGCTGGGACCCGGCGTCGCAGATCGACGCCATGGACGCCGAGGGGCTCGACCTGGCCGTGCTCTACCCGTCGCGCGGCCTGTTCGTCCTCGGCATCGACTCGTCCGAGCAGATCGGTGGCGACGGACTGGAGCCCGAGTTCGCGTCCGCCATCGCCCGCGCCTACAACGACTGGCTCAAGGACTTCTGCGATCACGCCCCGGACCGGATGTTCGGCGCCGGCATGGTGGCGCCGCACGACGTCCCCGGCGCGGTGGCCGAGGCCCGGCGCTGCGTCGAGGAGCTCGGCTTCAAGGCCATCTTCCTGGCGCCCGCCGCGGTGAACCGGCGGCCATGGCACCACCCCGCCTACGACCCGCTGTGGGCAGAGATCCAGCGGCTCGGCGTGCCGGTGGCCTTCCACGGCGGCGGTCAGACCTACCTCACGCCGGACTTCGGGCTCGAGGTGCTGGACCGCCTGATGTTGTGGCACACGTTCAGCCAGCCCCTCGGGATCCAGTTCGCCACGGCTTGCCTCTGCGGTGGCGGCGTGCTGGAGCGCTTCCCGGACTTGAAGGTGGCCCTGCTCGAGGGCAACTGCTCGTGGGCGCCGTGGTTCCTCTACCGGCTCGACGAGCACTGGGAGTGGACGGGCTGGTACGAGGCGCCTGAGCTGACCATGCCGCCGTCCGAGTACTTCAAGCGCAACTGCTGGATCTCGGTGGAGGCCGACGAGGTGACGGTGCCGCACTTCGTGGAGACCTTCGGCGACGAGCGGCTGATCTTCTCGACCGACTACCCCCATGGCGACTCGAAGTACCCGCATGCCGTGAGCGCCTTCGACAAGCTCCCGCTCGCCGAGGCGAGCAAGGCCCGGATCGTCAGCTCCAACTGGGCGGCGCTCTACGACATCCCGCTCGTCAAGAAGACGTGACCGCGAGACGACCCTACGCGGCGATGCCGTCGAGCTCGGTCAGCGCCTCCTCGCCTCGTGTGCGCACTGTGGCGCGCCTCCGCTCCTGGGGGATGATGCCGTGCTCTGGCGGCAGAGCGCGTCGTGCCTGCGGCGACCCAGCGCCGCCCTCGTGGGTCGCGGGTCAGTCGGGCGGTCCCGACCAGTCGGCGTGGGGATCCGAGGCGGGGAAGGACTCCTCCTCCTGCTCGTCGATGTGACGGTCCCTGCGGCCGTGCTCGTCGTCGATCGTGTGGTCGGGCCGTTCGCCCTGCCGGTCGTGTTCCTGGGTCTCGCTGGGATCTGAATCGGCCATGGGCCCTCCTGGTGCAGACCGGGCCGAGCGCTCGGCCCGTCCGAACGGACCGCGCCAGACTACGGGGCGACGGACGGGCGCGGAGCGTGGGGGACTCGGGCGGATGCATCGGCGCGCGCCGCCCGGACCCGCTGGCCGGCCTCCAGCCCGAGCTCAGACCTCGCGGCCAGGCACGCCGGAGCCGGCCGGGTGCGCCGGGCGATTGGCGGCCTCCCTGGCCTCCTTCGCCTCGAGCATGGCCCAGTCCGACCGGGCCACCAGCTCCTCGAGCGACGATCGATCGCCGGCCTGGCGCGTCGTCCATCCGAACGACACGCGGACCTCGGCACCGATGAACTCGGTGGTGTCGGGAGTGGAGAGGTGGTGCCGGATGCGAGCCGTCAGCTGCGTCCAGTCGGAGGCCCGCAGGTTGAGGGCGAGCACCAGGAACTGGGTGCCGCCGATGCGGGCGAGGACGTCGTTCTTCCCGAAGGCGACCGACAGCGCGCGCGCCACGGCCTGCAGCGCGGCATCGCCGGCGTGGTGGCCCAGACGGTCGTTCAGCTCTTGCACGTTGTCCACGTCGGCGAAGAGGACCTGGACCTCGCCCACCTGCGCGTCGGCGAACTGCAGGAGTCTGCCGCCGGCGACGATGAGGCCGCGCCGGTTCTGGAAGCCGGTGAGCTCGTCACCGCGGGACAGCTGGACCAGGCGCGCGCTGAGCTCTTCCATCTCCCGCTCTATGGCGGTGCGACCCGAGATGTCGTGAAGGATGCTGCAGACCCGGGCGGAGCCGTCGTCGTGGCGGAACCGGACCGAGGTCACCTCGAAGTCGATCATCCGGCCGTCGCCGCCGCGCAGCCTCGCCACGCTCACGGTGGACCCGGTCCGATCCCGTTCGGCGACCCCGAGCTTCCAACGGGGGTCCTCCTGGTCGAACAGCCCCTCGTGCCCGAGCCCGCAGATCTCGTCGGGGGTCCGGCCGAGCATGGCGCCGGCGGCGGGGCTGGCGGCGATGATGCGGCCGTCCGGCAGGGAGAAGAGCACCCCCTCGGAGCTGTGCTCGAACATGACCCGGTATGCGCTGGTCCCGGCCCTCTCGGTCGGTACGGCGTCCTGCATCACCATTCGCGTTCCTCCACCAGCCCCCGGACATGCACCGCGGGGACGTGCTCCGGTCTGGCGATCGTACCCAAGCTGTGCTGGGAAAACGGTGATCGGACCGACGAAGTGACTATCGGCTCTCTTGAGTTCGACCCGCTTCGTGCCGAGAAGAGTGGCGGGCCCACCTCTGTGTGTCGTTCCGTTCCTGAGCGGCCATCGACGTGCGCCCCCAGCGCCCCCCAATGGGACTTTCGGCCCTAGGACTGTGCCCGCAGGTATGCAAATGATATTTGCAAATCGACGTGGGAGGTACGGGGATGGCTGTGACGGCGAAGATGTGGGCCAATTCGGCGGACTCGCACTGGCTCGAGCCGGAGGACCTGTGGCGGAGCACACTCCCGCCCGCGCTGGCGGAGCGGATGCCGCGCTCGGTCAAGGACCCGGACGGGCAGTACGAGACCGTCTTCATCGACGGGCTGGAGATCCGTCGGAAGCTGCCCAATCCCAAGCGGACGGCCTTCATGGAGGCGTCGAACCGGCCCAAGGGCGCCCACGACGTCGCGCAGCGCCTCCTCGACAACGACGAGGAGGGCATCTGGGCCGAGCTGGTCTTCCCCTCCCTCGGCATGTGGAACTCGTCGTTCCGCGACCCGGCGTTGCTGCGTGCTGCCATGAAGGTCTCGAACGAGTACGCCATGGCCGAGATCCAGGGCAAGTCGCCCCGGCTGCAGTGCACCGCGCAGGTGTCGCTGCTCGACGTCGACGACGGGGTGGCCGAGATGCGCCGCGCCGCCGCCATGGGGTTCAAGGCCGTGTTCATGACGACGAAGCCGCACCCCCAGCAGCGCGACTACAACTACAACGATGTCTGGGAGCCCTTCTGGGCGGCCGCGGAGGAGCTCGGCCTGGTGCTGGCGTTCCACATCGGCACGGACCCGTTCGACTTCACGAACGACGAGATCGGGATCCAGTTCCGCGGTCCGGGCGGTGCGATCCTCAACTACACCGAGACCACGTACAGCGGCCAGCGGGTCGCCACCAAGCTGGTGGCGTGCGGGGCTCTGGATCGGCACCCCGACCTCAAGGTGCTCATCGCCGAGGGCGGGTCGTCGTGGATCCCCTCGTTGGGCGACCGCATGAACGAGGCCTACCGCCAGCACGCCATGATGGTGAAGCCGACGCTGAGCCGCCCGCCGAAGGAAATTCTCTACGGCCAGGTGTACACGTCGTTCCAGCACGACGAGACGGCGACAGGGACGATGATCCAGTTCGGCTACGACAAGATCTGCTGGGGCTCCGACTACCCGCACATGGAGGGTACGTGGGGGCACACGCAGAAGACCCTGCACGAGCTCTTCGACGATGTGCCCGACGCGGTTCGCCGGCGCATCACGCGCGACGCGTATGCGGAGCTCTTCCCCTCGGTGCCCGCGCCTCCACTCTCGGACTGAGGGGTGCAGGGAGGCTGGACGCACCGCCCGGCGTATCTCCCCACGACAGCGCCGGGCGGTGCGATCCGCTCTACCCGTGAGGGCAGATCGTCCTACTCGGTGTGCGCCACGCGGCCCCGCGGCCCTTCGGGGCCGGCACTGATCGATCGACCGGTCCCGCAGGCCGAGAGCACCTCTTGGCGGAGGCGAGCTCCAGCCGGTTCGGCCTTCCCGGCGGCGACGACGTAGACGCTGTCGCCCGTGCGCGGGCGCTCACCGGTGTTGGTGGTGACGACCAGACGCCTGCCGTCGACGCGGACGATGACGACCGGCGGTATGGCGACCGCGAGATCGCCGGGATGGGGCGAGTCGCCTCCTTGCTGGCGTGCACCGGCGGTCGTCGTGAACGAGCACTGGTGACTCCCCACGGGAGGTGCCCCCTGGCCCGGCGGTGGGCCCGGGTGGCCGGCGCCGCCGAAGCCCAGGAGCGCGACAACCGCCAAGAACCCGAGCGCACTCATGTCCTTCATGTCGGCAGAGATCCATGCCCGCATGAGAGCGCCCTCGGGAGGCTGCGGCGAAGGGCCGGTCTCGACGGCACAGCACGCGACCAGGGTTTTCGACGGCAGCAGCGGCGGCCGGAGCTATCGATCCGAAAAAACTTGATAAATCCGAGTGGATTAGTTATCTTTCGCTGGCACCGCTGTTGCAGTGCGGTTGCACTGACGTTGCACATGCAGCTGTGGCTCCATCCGAACCGACCGAAGGGATGTCCGTGAGACGCAAAAGGGCAGTATTCGCCGTAGGAATAGTTGGCTTGGCGGCCACCGCGCTGCCAATCCTGGGGAGTGGCCAGGCGTTCGCCGACTACGCCCCGCAGCCGAACGACGTCGTCGGGGTCGGCGGTGACACGCCGCAGTACGCCGTGGACTTCCTCATCAACGGGGACACCAAAGGC
>Ga0224557_1002361_pt1 | contig 16241 bp, 16 predicted proteins | sample 714S31014metaG_FD_180677 | JGI IMG/M metagenome (GOLD analysis project Ga0224557, IMG submission 180677) | Peat soil microbial communities from Stordalen Mire, Sweden - 717 S3 10-14 | ecosystem: Environmental > Terrestrial > Soil > Wetlands > Peat | place: Sweden: Norrbotten County, Stordalen...
ATTTTCCATTTCGGCACCTACACCGTCGGCGACGTGAAACGGTTTTTGGCCAAGAAAAACATCCCCGTCCGGTTCTGAATCGAAAACAAATTTTACGTGCGGTGATTTGGCGCGTTTCCAATGAGCTGCGCTACGAAGCTGAAGAAAAATGCGCACGGCGGGAATTGTTTCGCGCTTTACACAAACTAGTGCAGGAATAGCATTCGGTGGTGATGAAGTTACTCGCTATTTGTCTTGTCAGCCTATTGTCTCTGACAGGTTGCGCCACGCACACTCGCATTTCCGATTCAGCCAAGCTTGAATTATTTGGTCCGCCCGGCGTTCAGACAATTGTTGACATAACACGAGGTGAAAACCGATTGATTGTTCGCGGAAGTGGCGATCCCGCATCATATCCTGACCGTGGCCGTGTTCGAGGAACTGGACTCTGGGGCTTTGTCCTCAACTTTCGGAAGCAGGAGGCCATCTTCATTGGCGGCGGTTCAGAGGCCGACCCAGATATGGCCTTTGATTACAGAGATCTCGGCGCAGGCATTGTCAAAGCAACCGATTACGCATGGGATCAAAAGTGGAATGAAGTTCCATTCGTCCTGGAAACTTACCAGATTGATACGAATGGACACGTCAGTTCTCAAAAAGAACTGCTCCTGGCCGGAGAAAAAGCGGATCAGAAAATGGTGGATGCCCTCGTTAAGGATGCTGCCGGTGAGATTGAAGACACCGGACCGGATTCCCTTTACCATTTTGTTGATACGCTTGCGCATCTGCGCAACATCGCGGTTGCCGACCCGGATCGCATTCTCAACGCATATAAAGAGATATGGAAATCTGTGGCCGCGCAAAATAGTGCGGCGGGATCCGAGATTCTTGGGCAGTTTGAAAGGGAAGTGGAACAGATCAAAGAGATAACAGATGCAGAGCAAAACAGTTCGACGAACGGAGGCCGACCGGTTCGCCAAGAAACTAAAGAAGCGCAGCCGACTCTCGGATATCGTCTCTAACCTTTGCGACATCCGCAAATTTCCTTCGCCTATTTCCCAAGATTGATTGCCCCGCCGGTTTCTGTTATTGAATGCGCGTGGTCAATCCCAGCCTGTTGCTCCTGATGCCGGCTTACAACGAGGAGCGCCGCATCGAACCGGTGCTGCGCGACTACGCGCAGTTCTTTGCGAAAAATTATTCCGGCAAATTCCAGCTCGTCGTCGTGCTCAACGGCTGCACGGACAACACCCTCGGCGTCGTCCAGAAAGTCGGGGCGGAATTTCCGTCGGTCCGCCCGCTGGAATTCAAACGGCCCATCGGCAAGGGCGGCGCGCTCATCGAGGGTTTCAAGCTCGCGGCGCAGGGCGAACTGACCGGCTACGTGGATGCCGACGGCGCGACGCCGCCGCGCGCGTTTCTGGAATTGGTCGAGCACATCGCCGGCGCGGATTGCGTCGTCGGCTCGCGCTGGCTGCCGGAATCGGTCATTCATCAGGCGCAGGCCGACAGCCGCCGGTTCGCCAGCCGCGCGTTTCATTTCATCGTGCAGGTTTTGTTCTGGCTGAACATCCACGACACGCAATGCGGCGCGAAGGTGATGAAACGCGAGGTCGTCGAAAAGGTTCACGACAATTTGCGCATCGCCGACATGGCGTTCGACATCAACCTGCTCGTCGCCGTCAAGCGCGCGGGCTTCCGCATCCGCGAAGTCCCGACCGAATGGACGGACAAGGCCGGCTCAAAAGTCACGTCATCTCTGTTCCGCTCGTCGCTGACCATGTTTTTGTCCGTCGTGCGCATCCGGCTGATTTACTCGCCGTTCTACAAATGGCTGCGCCCGTTGCGCCCGCTCGAAGGCTGGGTCTATAAAAAACTCCGCGCGCCGCAACCGCTCTCCGAGTCGCAAGTCCAAAGCCTAAAGTCCAAGGTTGACTGACTGCGCGACTTTGGACTTTAGGCTTTGGACTTTGGACTTCCGAAAGTGAACCACGCGCACATGCCGAGCAGGAGCAGATTAAAAACGCCGAGCGTTTGCAGCGCCACTTCCATCCGGCCCGGAAACGCGCGCAGCATGAACGGCAGCGTGAATCCGTAAGCCGCGACCAGCAGCACCATCGGCAGCACAACTTTGAAGCGCGCCCGGGCCATCAAATCGTTCACCAGCACGTTCGCCAGCGCCAGCGGAATCATCGCGCCCGCATACCACGGCAGGAGCTTCATCGTTTCCGAAACGTAGTCCGGCGTGAAAACCAGCTTCACCACAAACGGGCCCACGAGGCACAAACCCGCCGCGCCGCAAATCGCCAGAATCGCCGTGCCCAGCAAAACGATGCCGAGCAGGTTGCTTTTTTCCGACTTCGCGCTCGCGTGGACGATTTTCGGAAACATCACCGCCGCCAGCGGCAACACCAGCCACAGCAGCGCTCGCGACAAAGTTCCCGCCACGCCGTAGGACGCCATTTCATCGCCGGGAAAAAATGCCTTCACATACATCGTGTCCGTCGTGAACAGGAACTGGCACGCGCCGAAACCGAGCATCAAGGGCGCGACCTGTTTGAGCAGGCTGCGCCCGTCAAATCGCTCCGGCTTCGCCCGCCACAAATCGCGCGACCGCCAGATCGCAATGCCCGCCCACGCGCCAATGCCGGCGAACGCGCCAAACATCATGCCGGTCGCGCCGCCATGAAGCGCGAGCACAATCAGAACGGCCACCGCGACACGCCCGATGCCGCCGATGATGGAGGCCCAGCCCAGCCAGAAAAAATCCTGCCGCCCTTGCAGCACGCCGGAAAACAGCGGCATCCATAAATTCATCAGCAATGCCGCGAGCGTCACCCACAACGTCGTCGCGCTCGTGAGTCCCCAGCCCGCCATGATGCGGTTTTGAAACGCCAGGACAAACAAGGCCACAACCAACCACACGATGAACGTCAACCGCCAGCCCCAGCGGATCATCAACGCAAGCTGGCGTTCGCGGCCAGTCGCCAGCGTCCCGGCGGTTTGCTGCGCAAAAACCATTTGCAACGGCATCGTCGGAATGAGCGACGTCATCATCAGCATCGTCACGAAGATGCTGTATTCGGCGGGGGAAATTTTCTTGGCCAGCGGATGCACGCCGAAGGACATGCCTCCCTGGATAACCGTCGCCATCATCAGCCAGCCGCTCTGGCGGAAAAACGTCGCGTGCGGCTTGTGGTCAACCGTCGGAATGGCCTGATCTTTTTCTTGAGACATGAGCGCGCAAAGATTGCCGGAGGAATTCAGCCGGGAAAAGGCAAATTAAAAATCGTCCTCGTCCTTCATACTCGTCCTCGTTCCCGAATTTTGCGCCTTTTCGCGGCAATTCAAGGAAGCGAGTTCAGGAATTTCAAAAGCAAATCCTTCCCGCGCTCCAGTTCCGCCAGCGAAATCCATTCGTCCACCGTGTGTGCCTGCGCCACGTCGCCCGGGCCAAAAACCACGCTCGGAATGCCGCCCGCCGACAACACCGCCGCATCGCAAAAATAATTGACGCCCAGCGGTTTTGATTGCCCGGCGCTTTTCAAGAACCGGCGCACGAGCGGCAATTTCGGATTCGTTTCCAGCGGCAAAGCCGGCGCAAGCTTTGAATTGGAGATGTTCGCGGACAATTTTCCCGCGCGCAGGAACGCGGCGATTTCGCGCTGCACGCCCGCGTCCGTCTCGCCCGGCAGCGTGCGGCGGTCCACCGTGATTTTGCAGCGGTCGGGCACGATGTTCGGCTGCGCGCCGCCGGAAATCGTGCCGACATTCACCGTCGCCGTGCCGAGCAGCGGATGTTTTCGCTTCCGCAATTGCGCGGCGTAATCCGTTTCCAGCAAATCCACGATGCGCGCCATCTCGTGGATGGCATTTTTGCCGAGCTGCGGCATCGCGCCATGCGCCGCCCGGCCATGCGTTTCCAGTTCCAGCCACAAGCTGCCTTTGTGCGCGGTGACGACCCGCAACTTCGTCGGCTCGCCGATGATGGCCAAAGTAGCGCAGCCGTCTCGGCTGCCGCGTTCGGCTGCCAGTTGCAGGCGGGACGCCTGCGCTACGAGCGCGCGCGAACCGGCCTGCGCGTGCTCCTCGTCAATCAATCCGGCGAAAACAATTTCCGTTTCAAGCGGGCGCGATTTGGCGTTCGCCAGCTCGCAAAGCGCGGAGAGCATGGCGGCGACGGAACCTTTCGTGTCGCACGCGCCGCGGCCGTAAAGGCGTCCGTCTTTGCGCTGTGGAATGAATTTTGTTCCGTCCGCGCCGACGGTGTCGAGGTGCGGCGCGAGCAGGATGGTTTGCCGGATGTTGTTTCCCGGCAGCAGCCGCGCAATGAGATTGGAGCGTCCGGGCAAAACCTTTTGAAATTCAATTTCCAGTCCCGCGCGCGCGGCGACGGCGGCGAGAAAATCAGCGACCCTTTGTTCGCCCGCGAACGGATGCGGCTGGCGGGCTTGCCGCGCCGAAGTTCCGTCCGGCGGAACGAAGGCGGGATTCACGCTGGGCAGCGCGATGAGTTCGGCCAGAAGTCTTTCCGTGCGCGTCATGCGCCGACAGCTTATTGGCCTTTGCGCATAAATGTCGAGACGAGAACAAGGCGGACGGCGCGATCGGAACTCCGGCAGCCTGTCACCTGACCCCGGCAGCGTGTCAGCCAGCCCCGGCAGCATGTAAATCACCCCCGGCAGCGTGTCACTTGGCCCCGGCAGGCAAAAAGTCACTCCCCGCCCGCTCTCACCTGACACCGGCAGGCTGTCCGGCAATCCCGGCAGCGTGTCCGGCGAGTCCGGCAGCGTGTCCGGCGAGTCCGGCAGCGTGTCCGGCGAGTCCGGCAGCCGTTTCGCCAATCCCGGCAGGCTGTTTTCCAAGTCCGGCCGGCAATGCGCCGGTCCAGGCACCGCATCCGGCGACCCCGGCAGCGTGTATTCTGGCCCCGGCAGGTTGTCAGTCCAGTCCGGCAGGAAATTTCCCAATTCCGGCACGCCAGCCGCCCGGTTTCCATTCCCGACAGCCCGTTCCGGCAGCGCAAAATCCACACAAATTTTGGCAAAATCCGTGTGGAAACCTTCCCCAGCTTTTGAATAATTGCTTCACAATCAAGAAAGATTACCAACTATGAAAAAACCCGAAACCTCACTTCTTGCCACCCTCAAAACCACCGACGCCTATGGCGACAAATACGCTGCGGACTTTTCCGCCACCAGCATCGGCGGAAAGCAATTCGCCCTCGTCAAGGCCGCCGTCACTGCCACCGCCGGACTCGGCGCGACTCAAGTTTCCGGCGGCGAAGCTTCCCACGCGGGCGTTCTGGACGAGGTGGCCCTGCGCCTGAAACTCCACGACGATCTCCTCAGCATCAGCAAGGCCGCCCATTCCCTCGTCCTGCTCGGCATCGCCGGACTGGACGGCAAGTTCCACATGCCACGCCATGACGGCGACCAGGAACTGCTCAACACCGCCCGCGCCTTTGCCGCCGACGCCGTGGCGTTTCAGGCCCAATTCGTCAGCCTCAAGCTGGCGGACACCTTCATTGCCGACCTGAACCAGGACATTGGCGACTTTGAAACCGCCATCAAGGCCAAGGGTTCTGGTGGTGGCAAAAAAGGCGTGGCCACCTTTGGCATTGGCAAAACCATCCACGATGCCGGCATCGCCCTGCACGTTTTGAACACCATCGTGCCCAACACCTGCGCCAACGACCCGGCGAAACTGGCCGAATGGGTCATCGCCAGCCACGTGGTAAAACACACGCCCGTCCCGCGCCCCACCCCTGCGCCGGTGGCAAAGCCGTAAAACATCCCGCAAATGATTGAAGCCATGTGGCCTTCGGCAACGGAGGCCGCTTTTCAATTTCAAGCTACGCTGCCAAAATCATTTTAGGATTGAGGACCGGGATAATTAGCATTTGAATATCAACGATGGACAAGCCGCACATTTTAAGCCTGCCAAAGATTGGTTCAACTGTCATCGTCCGATACCTTCAAGAAGAGGATTTGAGTGAGATGTATCGCATGGAGTCAGACCCGGACGTTAAGCGTTACCTCGATGGCCCTATCCACCACCCGCATGAGGAATGGATTCGTGGCGTGGCGTCCAAATTATCTCGGTGCAGGGATTTTGCGATTCTAGCCAAAGACACCGGACAATTCGCGGGCCGCGCTGCGCTCGATATTTTTCGGAGCTCAGAAGAAGTCCGTGAAATTCAAGTCGTAATCTCAAAGGATTATTGGGGTCGTCACTTTGGGCGCGAAGTCTGCAAAATTCTGATTTCTGCCGCGTTTGATGAACTTGGTGCAGAACAAGTCGTTGGAGTAGTTCACCCCGAAAACGAGAAAAGCCTCAAGCTTCTTCGCTTGTTTGGCTTCGAGAACGACGGAGTCGTCAAAGACTATTCCCGGCAAACCAAGCGTCTGAAGTTTGTGTTGTCTCGCTCCAGTTGCGACAAATGGCGACACTTGTGAGTGCAAACTATTGCAACATTTGCAGCCGGAAAAACACCGAGTTGGTATTTGCCACATTCCAGAAATTTGTTGGCGTCCAAGCGGGGCTTGTTGCGGAAAATGCCGCGCCAAAACCTGTCCAGCCGGTTAGCCCGTCTGCAATCTGCAATTGGTAATTCTGTCCGAGCATCAGATTGTTTGCGCTGGGTATCACGACGTTTATTGTCGGCGTCGGCGCAATGTTGACGACTGCTTTGGAGCTATACCCTGAACCCGTGCTGGTAATCACAATGTTTGTCACCGCCCCGCTGCTGATCTGTGAGTATGCCGCAGCACCATGACCGCTGGCGTCGCTGAATGAAACGGCGGGGTTGGTTGGGTAGCCGCTGCCCGCTGCGCTTAGAATTGCCCCCACAATAAATCCATTGGAGACAACCGGGCTTGCTGCTGCCGACGGCGTGTTGGTGAGTGTCTGGACGATGCTTAAAACTGGATAAATAGGAGGCGCGAACAGCGCGACAGAATTTGCTGGATACGCAGAGCCGGTGTTGGTTATCACGATATTCGTCACCGAACCGTTGCTGATTTGGGCATAGGCGGTCGCGTTACTGCCTCCTTGCCCGCAAAAAACTATTGCGGGCGGATTCGTGTAACCGCAGCCGCCGTCCGTCAGAGTTGCTCCCACAATGAAACCGTTTATCACAATCGGCGTGGCTTGGGCTGGCCTTAAATTTACATTCAAAATCGCGACTGAACTTGTGATGCTTCCAACGGTATTGGTAATCACCACATCGTAGTTCGCCGAATCGCTTTGTGACAGATTCAGCAAAGTCAGATTGGTCGTCGCAGACCCCATTACGTTGCCGTTATCAACCAAGTTTGTTCCATTTTTTTGCCACTGATAATTTAGAGAAAGTGTCCCGCTTGCGGCGACGGTCAAAATTGATGAATCACCCGGACACGAAAGAACATTCTGCGGTTGCTGGATAATTTGCGGCGAGAATTGGCCAATCCAAATCCCACCGCCCCCTGCTGCCGCAACAACTTTTGTTCCGTCAGACGATGAGGCAATAGCTGCCCACGCATGATTCGTCGGCACTGTCTGCTGCCTCCAAGACATTCCTGAATTGGTTGAAGCATAAATCTCACCGAAGAATGATCCCGCTACCAGCCTCGTTCCGTCGGATGATGCGGCGACAGAATCCCATGCCTGATTCGTCGGTGCGCTGGTTTGCGTCCAAGATGTCCCTGAATTTGTTGAGATGTAAATACCGCAGCCCAAAGCTGCCGCTATCAATTCGGTGCCATTTGCCGATGCGGCCACTGCACAACTATCAGCGGCGTTGGGAACACCGGATTCTGTCCAAGTGTTTCCTGAATTGACCGAAACATAAAGATAACCCGAAAAAAAGTTCTGACCCGCGATTAGTGTATTTCCGTCAGATGATGAGGCAACGGAAATAGTTACGCCACCGGACGCGGTCCTTGTCCAAGATGTCCCTGAATTTTGTGAGGTGTAAATCCCACCGCCAGAGGAATATCCACTATCATTTGCCGCCGCAAGTTTCGTTCCGTCAGATGATGAAGCGACTGCCCACCAAAAGTTTGTCGTTGGGGCACTGGTCTTTGTCCAAGTCATCCCTGAATTGGTTGAAGTGTAAATGCCGCCGCTGTAAGCAAGTGTTATCGCCACAAGTTTTGTTCCATCTGCCGACGAAGCGACGGACATCCAATTCGCATTCGGCGCGTTAGTTTGCTGTGTCCAAGTCGCTCCCGAATTGGTCGAAGTGTAAATTCCACCGTTATAAACTGCCGCAACCAATTTTGTTCCGTCAGATGCTGAGGCGATTCCCCCTCCTTCCTGATTCGGCGGCACAATTGTTGGCCCGCTGGTTTGTATCCAAGTAAAATCTTGTGCGAGCAGTGAGGTCGAAAAAATGGCCACTGCGACCATCCCTAAACAGATTTTGGAAAGTTGGACGAGCTTCAGTTTCACAACTTTTCGACTCTAGCAGAATGCCATGTCGATTGCGATAAAGATTGTTTCGTCCAGCATAATCACTTCGCTGTCACGACGACGTAATTTTTTTTCCCTTTGCGCAACAAGATATATTTGCCGGAATGCAAATCGTTCGTCGTGATTGTCCGCCGGCAACTTGTTTCACGAACATTCTTCACATAAATACCGCCTTCTTCAATTTTTTGCCGCGCTTCACCTTTTGACGAACACAAACTGGAGTGAACGAGCAGTTCGACCAACGGCATACCAGTGCCGCCAAGTTTTGCAATTTCAATCTCTTTCGTTGGAACCTCCCCTAGTATTAAATCCCAGCTTGATTGCGGATCAATCGTTCCACCAAAAAGAACTTCGCTTGCAATAAACGCATTACAAGCGGCATCTGGACCGTGGATCATTTCCGTCATTTCTCTAGCTAAAGCTCGATGCGCTTCGCGTGCGCCGGGATTCGTTCTGTGTTTTTCCTCAAGTTTGTCGATTCTTTCGCGGGCTGCCAGAACGTCATTTGCGTTTTTTGGCTTTGTAAAAAGTTTCAGATAGCGAATGACATCCGCGTCCGCAGTGTTAATCCAAAACTGATAAAATTTATAGACGCTAGTTTTATCTTTATCGAGCCAGATGGCCCCCGCTTCGGTTTTCCCAAATTTCGTGCCGTCGGCGTTCGTGATGAGCGGCAGCGTCAGGCCAAAAACCTGTTTACCGAGCTTCTTCCGGCATAAGTCAATGCCAGCGGTAATGTTGCCCCACTGGTCGCTGCCGCCAATCTGCAATTCGCAATTCTGCTCGCGGCACAGCACCATGAAATCGAATGCTTGGAGCAGCATGTAGCTGAATTCGGTGTAGCTGATGCCGGTCTCGCGGTCTTCCATCCGCGCGCGGACGGATTCCTTGGCCACCATCTGGTTGACGGAAAAATGTTTTCCAATGTCGCGCAGGAAATCGAGGAACGAAATCCCCGCCGTCCAGCTTGCGTTGTCCACGAGCCGCGCCGGATTTTGTTTGGTTTCAAAATCGAGCAGCTTCGCCATTTGAACTTTCACGCCGGCAATGTTGCGGTCGAGAATTTCCCTGGTGAGCAATTGGCGCTCGGCGGTCTTGCCGCTCGGATCGCCGATGGAGCCGGTCGCGCCGCCGGCGACGGCGATGGGATGATGGCCGAGCAATTGAAATCGCCGCAGCGCGAGCAGCGGCACGAGATTGCCAACGTGCAACGAATCCGCCGTCGGGTCAAAGCCGCAGTAAAGCGTGACGGGCGCGGCGATTTTCTTTTCCAGCTCCGCCGCGTCGGTGCAGTCGGCGACGAGGCCGCGCCATTTGAGTTCTTCCAGAATGCTCACGCGGGCAGGATAAATTGCCAATCGCCGATTGCCAATTGCCAATTGACGCAAATGGTCACGGAAGATTTTTCCGCCACGAATCCGGATGACGATGCAAGTGCATCACGGAGATGACCAGCACTTCGCCGTTTTCCACCGCGTAAATAATGCCGTAAGGGAAACGATGGGTGCGACAGCGGCGGATTTCCACATCGAGTGGCTGCCAGGCTTCCGGCCATTGGCTGATGCGGAGGATGGTGGCGCGGACTTCTTGAATAAAATCATGTCCGAGTCCCGGGATTTGCCCCTCGTAGTGCCGCGCCGCCGACCGCAGTTCGCCGGCCGCCGGAAGCAGCAGGCGAAATTTCATTTGCCCAATTCAGACGTGATGGAACGGAGAGTTTCTTCGCCATCAAGCGCCTTGAGTTCGCCCGCGCGAAATGCCTGCAAACGGTCGCGCGACTCGGCGAGCCAGGCGCGGTCAACGGATTCCTGCTCCGCCGGATCAAGGCTTTGCCAGAGCGCGTCAATAATTTGCGCCTTTTCAAACGGCGTGAGTTGCAAGGCTTCTTTGGCGAGAATCGCGCTGTCCATGCCACCACCGTAGCTTGCGACCCGGTAAAATGCAAGATGGAGAATTCACTTTGGACTTTGGACTTGAGGCTCTGGACTTTAATCTTCGCGCGTGTCACAAATGCTGAAATCGTCCGGCGCGATGGCCGGCGCCACGCTCGTCAGCCGGCTGCTCGGAATGGTGCGCGAAATCGTTTATGCGCGGTTCATGGGCGACGGCTGGGTGGCGGGTGCGTTCCAGTTCGCGTTCACGATTCCAAACCTGTTCCGCCGGCTGCTCGGCGAGGGCGCGTTGACGGCGGCGTTCATCCCGATTTTCAAGGAGAAGGAAAAAACGCACGGCGAAATTGAGATGTGGCGCGCGGCCAACGCGGTGATTTCCGGCCTGATCGTCGCCGCCAGCGTGGTGGTGGCGCTGGTGATGATCGGCCTTTCGCTCGTGCTGGCGGCGCATCAATTCGACGCCAGCACCGAGCTGATGCTGCGGCTGCTGCTCGTGATGTTTCCCTACATGCTGCTCGTGTGCCTCGCGGCGGCGATGATGGGCATGTTGAACGCGCGCGGACATTTTTTCATCCCGGCCATGGGCGCGACAATGCTGAATGTGGTGATGATTGCCTCCGTGCTCTGGCTCGCGCCGACAATGGGATTGGATTTTCCAAAGGAAGAGCGGTTGCCGCATCAAATCTTTGCGCTGGCCATCGGTGTGCTGGCGGCGGGCGTGGCGCAGGCGGCGTTTCAACTGCCGACGCTCTGGCAGGACGGTTTTCGTTACCGCTGGGTTTCGCCGTGGCGCGACGAAACCGTGCGGCGCGTGGTTTGCAAAATGATTCCGGGCACCATCGGCGTGGCGGCGTTTCAAATCAACGTGACGCTGGTGCTGGCCATCGCATTCTGGGTCAACCCGCAAATTGTCGCGTCGTTTAATTACGCCGTGCGGCTGATGGAACTGCCGCAGGGCATGTTCGGCATCTCGCTGGCAACGTATTTGCTGCCGACGTTGTCCAGCCTGGCGGCGGAGAAAAATTATTCCGAGTTTCGCGGCACGCTGCGGCACGGACTGGGCACGCTGCTGTTCTTGAATTTGATCGCGGCGGTTCTGCTCGTCGTGCTGGCCCAGCCGATTGTGCGGCTGATTTTCGAGCACGGCAAATTCACGGCTGACTCCACCGACCGCGCGGCGTTTGCGCTCATGTGCCTCGCGCCGGGGCTGGTGGCGTTTTCGTCGGTGAACATTCTGGCGCGGGCGTTTTTCGCGCTCGGCGACACGAACACGCCGATGAAAACCAGCATCGCCTGTCTGGTGCTGAATTTCATCCTGGCGGCCATTCTCGTGGAGCCGCTGAAGCAAGGCGGCCTCGGTATTGCGAACACTGTGACTTCGGCCTGCAACGTCGGCCTGCTGGCTTTTGCATTGCGGAAAAAACTGGGCAAACTGGAAATGGAACCGCTGCGCAAAACTTTTTTGCCGCTGACCGTGGCGGGCCTGGTTGGCGGATTGCTTGCGTGGGCCGGCTGGCGGTTTTGGGAAAATTCGCTCGGACACCAAACCATCGCGCTGAAAATCGGCGCGGTGTTCGTGCCGGCGGGAATTGCGGGGATTGTTTATTGGCTGGTGGCGCTGGCGTTCAAGATTCCGGCGGCGAAGGAAATGGCGGAGTTTGCGTTCGTAAAATTCCGGCGCTGACGACCGGAAACATCGAACATTCAACATCGAACCCCCGAACATCGAAGGAAACACAGTTCGATGTTCGGTGTTTTGGAAATACCATCACACTGGCACCACCGCCGTCCAGCAATTTTGCCCGAACTGTGATTTGAATTTTTCCACCAACGACTCTCCGGCAGCCACATTTTCGACGATGGCAAACGTGGTCGAGCCGCTGCCGGACATCAGCGCGGCCAGGGCGCCGTTTTCGCGGAGAAATTCCTGGAAGAGCGCCAGCACGGGAAACTTGTCGAGCGCGGGCGCTTCAAGCGAATTGTAAAAGCCGTCAGCGACGGCGGGCCAATCGTTGGATTGCAGTTTTGAAATCAATTCCTTTGCCCGGCCTGGTTTGCCGTTCAACGCCGCCGGAAACCGCGCGAGGTTTTGGTAAGCCCACGGCGTCGAGATGCCGAAGCCGGGATGAATCAGGAGGAACGCTTTGCCGTCAAGCGCCGGAAAAGGCTCGAGCGGCTGGATTTTCTCGCCGCGTCCGGTGGCGAGCGCCGGCTTGTTTTGCAGAAAAAACGGGATGTCCGAGCCGAGCGCGGCGGCGAGTTCGTTCAGTCTCGCGCCGGAAAGCGGCTGGTCAAACAATTCGTTCAGCGCGAGCAAAGTCGTCGCGGCGTTGCCGCTGCCGCCGCCGAGTCCGGCAGCCAGCGGGATTTTTTTCTCCAGATGGATTTTGACGCCGCCGGAAATTTTCGCCGCCGACAAAAATGTGGTGGCGGCGCGGTGGACAAGGTTTTTGGAATCGGTCGGCAGATTTTTTTCGCTGCACGAAAGTTGAACCCCGCCGCCGCTGCGCTCAAAAGCCAGCTCGTCGTAAAAATTCACCGGCTGCATGACGGTTTCCAGCTCGTGGAAGCCGTCGGCGCGTTTGCCGAGGATGTTCAGCAGCAGGTTGACCTTGCAGGGTGATTTTTTTTCGAGGCGCATGAAAAAGTTTTTTTAACCGCGAAATGATTTGAAAAGGCTAATTTCTATCGAATCTCGCATAAATGTGTAACGCCATTTCATTAACACCGGGCTTCAGCCCGGTGATGGTCGGTGAGGCCTGTCAAAACCGTTTCAACGGTTTTCCCCGTGCCGACAAGGTGTTGAAACGGCACGCGGGTCGGTGTGCTGCCAACACCCGGCTGAAGCCGGGTGTTAATGAGAAGCGCTGGATGGTTGCTCATTTTGCAAGTCTCAATAAAATTTGTGCCGATTTGCGAAGGGCTTTCTCCGGTCTTTTTTTGTGTCGTGCGTGTAATTCGTGGTTTCAAAGCAAAAACGCGCCGGGGGAAAACCACCGGCGCGTCGGTTAAATGGATTCGGGCCACGGTCAATTGTCGAAGATCTTGAACCGGCTGCCGGGCAGGAACGGCGCGACGTCGCCGCCGCTGAAGCCCATGTAGGTGTCGGTGTCGAACACGCCTTCCGAGATGCGCCCCGGCTTGTAGCTTTCGGGGTAGATGGGGCCGGGCTTGACGTAACTGGTAAGCACCGGCTGATACGGCGGAATCGGGAACGTGACCAGCTCATACGCGCCCATCAACGTGCGCTCCACCGTGAGATCAATGCCGTGGACCACGCCGGTGGTGTAGCCGGCGCTGGGCGAATCAAAAATGGTGGTCTGCTCGACGGAGCGGCGCAGGTCGCCCATGCGGGTGGCTTCCAGCGAGTCGCTCATGCCGCGGCCGAATTTTTGTTCCGGTCCCGCGCAACCGGAGGTGAACACCGCGGCCAGCGCGGCGATGGCGAGAAAAGGTATTATATTTCGCATACGATTTTCAATTGACGAAACAACATTACGCCGAATTGGGCGGATGTAAAGCGCGATTTCAAATTGGATGGATGAATGATTGGATTGGTGGATTATGGGGATGCCCGAAGGGGTTCCCAACAATCCAATCATCCATCAATCCATCAATCTGTTTTTAATGCCAGTGCTGGCGCAGAATCGGCCAGCCATATTTCCAGCCCGCCCACGCCGCGCCGGCAATCAAAATCACAATAAACAGCGCGAGCAAAAGTTTCCGCCGCGCCCTGGCCCGGTCCGGCTGGTCCCAATACCACGCGATCCAGACGGTCAATTCGTAAAGCGATTGCAGCGGCACAAACATGACGAGCTGGGTGATAGGTTCGGGCGTCGTCAACACCGCGCCCAGAATCAGATTGATGACGATCATGTAGCGGCGCGCCTTGGACAGCATCCCGTAATTCAGCACGCCGATTTTCACGAGCGTCAGAATCACCACCGGCAGCTCGAAGCCCAGCCCCATGCCGAGCATGAATTTGCAGACGAAGCTGATGTAATCCTCCGCGCGCCATTGCATCGCGCCGAGGCCGAGCCAGTGGGAATACATCTGCGCCGCCGCCAGCGCCACCGGCATCAAGACAAAATAACAAAACGCCACGCCGATGAGAAAAAGCCCCACGCCGATGGCCAGCCCGCGATAAACGTATTTCCGCTCGCGGATTTTCAGCGCCGGAAAAACAAACGTCGCCACGAAATAAAAAAGGAACGGCGACGCCAGCACCAGGCCGCCGTAAATCGCCACCTGGAAGGCGACGAAAAATCCGCCCGCCGGGCTTAAGTTCACCAGTTCGATCTGCATCCGCTGCGCGTCGGCGATGGCGCGGGGATCGTCGTTCACGCGCCAGCCAAGCACCTGGTTGGTGCCAAGCGTGAGCGGCTCGATGGTGACGGCGACGAAACGGTTGGTGCCGAGGTTGAACGATTGCTGCTCTTCCGGCGTGAGCTGGAAATTGCCGAGACGATTCGTGCCGAAGTTGACGACAACGATTTGATTTGTGCCGGAGAAACTGATCGGGGCGTGCTTCAACGGCCATTTGATGATGCTGACGACGTCGTTGGCCGCGAAAAGGCAGATCAGCATTCCCAGGAACAGGGCCACGATGCTCTTGATGAGCATCCAGCGGAAATCTTCAAGATGTTCGAGGAAGGTCTTGACCGGCCCGCCTTCGGCCTCGTCGGGACGTTCCGCTTCTGGGTCGCCGGCCATGCGAAAATCGCCGCGCCTCAAGTCTTGGGCGGAGGAGTGGTTTGCGAAACCGGCGGATTGGCCTGTGAGGGTGCGGGCGACGGTGGCAATGCGGTTTTGGCCGGCGTCTCGGTCTGCGCGTTGTGGATTTCATCCGTCACTTCGCGCGTCGCCTTCTTGAATTCGCGGATGCCCGTGCCCAGCCCCTTGGCCAGCTCGGGAATTTTCTTGGCGCCGAACAGCAGCAAAACGGCCAGGATGACGATGACCCATTCCATTCCGCCGAGCCAGGCTGCAAACATGACATTCATAATTTTTGTCGAACAACTGAAAAGCTACGCCCGTTTCGGGGAATAGTAAAGCCCCAAAAAGAAAGGCCGCGCGAACGCGGCCTTTGCATTCAAACGGGTCGCCTGCGATCAGGGCTTGGGATGCAGCAGCACGAACTCGTCGCGGCGGTTTTTCATCCACGCGGCATCGTCGTGGCCGGTGTCAACCGGCTTGTCCTTGCCGTAGGAGCGGGTGAAGACACGCATCGGGTCCACGTTCAGTTTGGCCAGCGCCTCGCGTGCCGCCAGCGCGCGGCGTTCGCCGAGCGAGCGGTTGTATTCCTCCGTGCCGCGCTCGTCGCAATTGCCCTCGACGAGCAGCTTCGTGTTCGGGTCGGCGGCCAGCGCCTGCGCCACTGATTGCAGATTTGCCTGTTCGCTGCCGCGGATGACGGAGCTGTCGTAGGCAAAATGAATTGTGTAAGCCGCGAGCGCCGGGCGGTCTTCAACCATGTTTTGATACAATTCCTGGCCTCCCTCCGGAGTGCCGGTGTTCGGCTTCACGCCAGGATTTTCCGGGGGATATATCGGGGGGGTGTATGGCAAAGTAGGCGGAGTTGGTTCCGGTGGCAGCGGCGGCGTCATTGCCGAATGCATCGGCGTTATCGGAGTGGCTTTGTGGCGGCAACCGGTGGTGGCCAGCGTGACAGCCATCGCGAACGCGAGTGAATAAATCAATGTGGTTTTCATATTTTTTTCCTTCAGGTTAAATTTCAGGTTAAATGTTTGTTAAAAATTCAAATCTCTCCGCCAAGCGGGTTCGGAATCACTTCCCGCAATCCGGCCCACATCCTTGACTTGTTTCGTGAAGACGTCAAGCACAGACAGCGTTTCCAAGTAGCGGACCGAATGGTTGAAAATCAGCGTCCGCGAATTGGGCGACCACGACGGATCC
>Ga0224557_1002368_pt1 | contig 16212 bp, 11 predicted proteins | sample 714S31014metaG_FD_180677 | JGI IMG/M metagenome (GOLD analysis project Ga0224557, IMG submission 180677) | Peat soil microbial communities from Stordalen Mire, Sweden - 717 S3 10-14 | ecosystem: Environmental > Terrestrial > Soil > Wetlands > Peat | place: Sweden: Norrbotten County, Stordalen...
GCTCAAACGCCGCGACCAGCGTTGTGTCGCCCAAGCTTTATTCAATGCCTCGATGGTTCCGTACTTTATCTTCAGCCAGGAGATGAATCGCTGCCTGTCGGCTTGCGAGTACGACATGAAGCCATTGCCGATCTCGTTGTCGTAACCGACGGCGAGGAGGGCTGGATGATGTGCATAGCGTTTGGTCAGCGCTTCAGCCATCGCTCCCACTTCACCCACGTAATCCGGATCGCTGATGTCATCCATATACCGCTCCGCTGGTGGAAGACGCGCGCCGTTCTCGTTGACGATATCGACCCCTGGATACGCGCGATGCAGCCAGATGGGCGCAGGACTGCCCGGAATATCCAGGATCACCCGGATTCCGTTGGCATGCATCTTGTCCATGATCCGGTCGAACCATTCAAATTCGAAGCTTCCGCGCGAGGGTTCGAATGAATCCCAGGACAAGTCTCCCATTCGGACCACATTGAATTCCGCGCGCTTCATGATGGCGATATCGCGATCGATCTGCTCGGACGAGCGATCCACCGGCTGATAACAGGTACCCACGAAGAGCTGTCCAGGACCCGGCCAGTTGGCGTGTTTGGGAGCATCCTGAGCGCTGGAGGGCGCACTAGAAGACGCTGCCAGGACCAGACAAAGAGCGAAATGATCCCATAAAGTACGGCAACTTCCGGGATGACGCAGTGACGCGATCCTGCACCTCATCTTACTGCTCGACCCTCTCCAACGTCACCAGCACGACATCATTGCTGTGCATCGGCACCGAGAATTCATAGAGTCCGTTCGTTCCGACCTGGGTGACACGGTCGGTCTCCGGGACATCGCGTGTAAGGTTCCTCAGTTGGTCGAGTTGTGCCGGGCTCAAGTCCTTGGGCGCGCCCATGTCGATGTAGGACGAATACGCGTCATTCGCGCGAAAGCCGGTGCGGTGAACCTTCAGTCGGTAGCTGCCTGACTTCAGATGGCTAACACTCAACTCCAAGGCTGGCGCGGGCTCTGCTGGAACAATTCGGCTGTAGAACGGCCTGTTACTGACCTTCTGCTGCGGTTGTTGGAAGTCCCAGATCACGGCTGAAAGGCCGCCGTTCTTTGCCGCGGCGAAGACTTGCGAGTCCTGGAGAGGTATCTCGTTACCCTGGACTGCATGGAGGTATTTGTAAGCGAAGTAGGCCGGCTTGCGGATGCCCTCGCGGTTCAACAAACCGAACCCGCCGTGGAACGGCGTCGGCGGAGGCCCCGGTTCCTCGAATAGGTCGGTGTAAGTCCAGTAGCTCATACCTTGTAGCAAGCCCTGGCTGGCCTTTAGCTTGCTCAGAATGTAAGGCGCGCTGATGTACGAGTCATGCACCAGATCGCGCGGAGTGTAACTCGTGCTCCATTCCGTAAAGTAAAGGGGCAGGCTCGGGAGCTTCGATGCCTTGATCTGCTCGCGAACCCTCCGCACGTCGCCGATGATGGCGTCCGGCGATGGGGACAGCTTCGTGTCTTCCTTGCCGTTCTCATCCAGGAAACCACCGTTGACTCCATAGGTATGGGTCGTGATGAAGTCCACCGCAGCGCCGCTTTGCGTCACATGATCGAGGAATTCCGGCACCCACGCGGCGCCAGCCGTCGACGGGCCGCCAATTCGCAAAACCGGATCGATCGCCTTGATGGTATTTGACGTCAGATCGTACAGCTCGAAGTAGGCTTTTCGGTCGGCGCCCTCCCAGAAGCCGGACAAATTGGGTTCGTTCCACACCTCGAAAAACCACGCGCGCACCTCGGCTTGGCCGTACCGCTCCTCGATGTGGCGAATAAAGGCATCCACCAGGTCTTTCCATGCCGCCGGCACGGGATGTGAAGTATTACCCTGCCAATAGAAGATCTTGTTGTCGGACGTCTTCATCGCGTTCGGCGTGAATCCCAGTTCGACAAATGGCTTGATGCGACGCGCCAACAGGTCATCGTAGAGCTGGTCTATCCTGGTCCAATCGTAGACGTTCTTGCCGTTTTCGACTCGCACCGTGCCCAATACGTCATGAAAGATCGCGTGGAAACGAATATATCGGAAGCCGAGTTCGTCGACGGCCGTCTTGAGCTGAGCTTGGCAGTCGTCGCGAATGAGTGTGCCCGGATAGTCGGAGCCCACCGACAGGTCGAAGAATCGGTCGAGCGGTTTGGAGGCCTTTGCCACATCGAGGTCAATATGGCGCGATGCGGGGGCGGGGGCCGCCGGATAGACCATTGTGAGAAACGTCAGGCAGCGGCAAGCGAAGCCTGTTAGACATCTGATGCGTGAATTCTGCATGTTGATTTCCTTGGTGAATCCCATTGGCGTGATGCCCTATTGAACCGCGATTGTGACGTTGGCCTGGCTGGTGACGCCGCCAACGGTGATGGTCACTGGGACCGAGCTGCCGGGGTTGATCGATTCGGGGACCTGCACGTTCATTTGCAGGACGCCGGCGGTGAAGTCCGGAGCTTCCCCGCAGTAATTCACGTTGGCTGGCTGGCCTCCCATGGTGGCCGAACAACCTGCCTGTGCCTTGGGCAGCGGCGAGCCGTGGTAAGCCGACACCCGGCCATCGACGCCGGGTGGCGTGGTAATTCCCTCGCCGGTGGCATAGATAGAAACCCAACTACCACGGGCGGCGGGGCTCCCGGCCCCGTTGACCGACAAGTCCTGATTCAGGATTGCCCCTTGCTCCGTGCCGCTTCCGCTGCGCGTGAAAATACCCGGACGGGCGGCGGCGATGGGAATCGCGAACGGCGCCGAAGCGTTGCCCTGGTAGACCACGACTATCATCGCGCTGGTGTCCGACGCCACTTCATACGGCACAACTGCGTTGACCTGGCCCGGACCGGCGTATATCAGCGGCGCGGGATTGCCGTTGATGAAGACCTGCGTGCCACCGAGCGAGGTTTCCACCAGACCGTTGGAGTCGAGCGTGAGGTTGGCGCCGGCGGAGGGGCCGAGACCGGCGCCCCAGATGGCGACAATTTCGCCGGGGGCAATGGCTGTCGTGTCGTAGGACGCGCCGCCCGTAACGGCGTTGACCACGGGCTGCGGGACGGCCATGGCGCTCTGCGCCGCCGGAATCACCAGGAGCGTGATGGACTGGGCCGGGAATGTCGCGCTCAGGCTGCTGCCGCCCACGTTGAGGCCGGGCTGACGCACAATCGCACCCAGGTTTGCGCTGCTGTACTGCCAGACTTGGGCGGCGCCGGCGGGCGTAAAGTCGGCCAGGCCGATAGAATCGGTGATAGCGCCGCTGGTCTTGTTGAGCACGACAATGGTCAGCGCAGAATCGTAGCGCAGGGCGGCGAAGATGGAAAGCGAGTCGGGATCGCTGGATGTGGCGGAGACGCTGGTACCCCCGAAGTGGCTGCCGTTGCCATCGTAGTTCAGATACGTCTGAAAGGCGAAAGCGGCGGGAGTCGTAGGCGAGAGACTGGTCCACACCGTCCCGTAGTCGAGTTGCTCGCGGCCGAAAATGCCGAGGATGTCAGCCTGCGCGATCGCGCCGGTGATTACGTCCGGCGCACCCCAGTTGTATTCGGTGATGGCTGTCATGGTGCCGGGGTAGTTGTCGGCCACCCACTGGCGCATGCGCGGCACCAGGGCGGGCGCCACCTCGGCGCCGGTGGCGTCCTCATAGCCGCCGCCGGGCACGAGGTAGTTCGGGTCCCACAGCGCGCGCGTCGAGGTCATGCGCAGCGTCTCCATCGCGGCGTCGCCCACGCTGCCGCTCAGGCCGCTCGGCGTAATATAGCCGTGAACGTCGACGATGTCGAGCAGGCGGTAGCCGTTCTGCTGTTCGAACTTCTGCATCTGCTGTAAGTAGTAAGGAACCCAATAAACGCTGCCGTGCGCCTGGTAATCGAGCGGGTTGTCCCAGTATTGGTAGGGAGATTTGGTGTAGCCGTCATCAAAGTCTAGTCTCGAAAACAGCATCCCGCTCCAACCGGCGGGCACGGGGCCGCTGACCAGAGCGGTGGGATCGATGGCTTTCACCGCCTGGGCCCACTTGAGATTGCGCGCCATCATGTCGTCATAAGTAGCGGCTTGCTGATAAACATCGATGTGCACGCCGTACCACCATTCGGGCTCGTTATCCATCTGCCAGATGCGTACGCCCCCCGTGTTGCCTGGGCCGTAAGTGGACAAAAGCTGGCTCAACCACTGCTGGGAGAAAGCCGGCGTCACGGGAATGTAGGCATCGTTGGGATCATTCACAATCTGAGTGCCGTTCAAAAGCACGCCGTTGCCGCAATCGCTATTGTCGGGGTTGGTGGCCTTCTGCGCGCCGTATTTTTTCACGCTGAAACTGCATTCGCCGGAGGATTTCGGCGACCAGTCCATCAGCGAGACCGTTCCCATGCTGACCGTGCCCGCAGCAAGGTTGGCCTCCTGAAACGCGTCGAAACCGGGGCTTACACCGTAATTCTCAAAGCACCATGGGTTGTCGCCGGTATTGTTCTTGACACTGTTCTGCCAATTGAAGCTGGTGGCATCGTCGCCGCCCCATCGCAGCAGCGGTACCCGCATCATCCCGAGCAGTCCATTGTCGGACCATTCATTAATGCCGTAGATATAGGGGCTGATGGCGTGAACGTTGGCCGCGGCGTCGACGGCCAGCACCGGAGTGGACTGCGCGGCTGCGGAGATGGATGCCAGCAGACCCAGGCCAAAAGCGAGAAACGGTTTCATATATCGCCATTCTAATCACTGGCACAAGAGAATTGAGGGCGGATTGCCGCAAACCCGGAACCTCTCGCGCTCCCAGGTAAAGGTCTTTCGAGCAGGTCACTTTGACAGAGCGAAGGTAGCCGGTTCCACCACCGCCCCTATTCTGAGCCGTGATGAAGCAATCGGCCATATCCCGATTTGCTGAGCTTGTCGCGTAGCGACTTCGGCAGAAGCCTTGAAGTCTGCCGCACCAGCTTCGCCACCCGCGGCGCATGAAAGCGCCTACCGGAAGAGCCGAGGTGCGAAGTCGTTGAAGCAGCGCCGCCACGTAAGCCATTCGTGCGCCGTGCCGGGCGACTCGAAATACACATTGTGAACGCCGGCCGCGGTCAGAGCGTCGCTGAATTGCTTCGTTCCCGGCCCTTCGACGGACCCGATTCCGAGGAACAGGACTTTAACCTTTTTGTTGAATGCGGCTGGATCCGCGAATGCGCCACCGCAGGTGGTTTTCGGATCGAAGCTCCCGCCCCTGCCGCCGCAGCTTCCGCTGAATCCTCCCAGATACGCGAACTTGTCGAGGTTGTTGAGCGCGGTCGCAAAGGTCTGCATGCCGCCCATCGAGAGCCCGGCCATAGCGCGGTTCTCGCGCCCCGAAAGCGCCCGATAGCTTCGTTCAATCGTGGGAATCAAGTCGGCGAACATCATGTCGGTGAAACCCGAAAGGTTGAAGCCACCCCGTCCGCCAGGCCCGGCGCCTCGACCTTGCGCGCCCGGTGTGCCGCCGGCCGGGGGAGCCGGAGCGGTTCCCGGACCCGGAACCATTCCGCGAGCTGCAAATAGCGCGGCGCTCTCGCCAGGCTTGACCGCGTTGAGGTTGTCCATCACGATGATCATCGGCTTGGCCTTCTTCTCCGCGATCAGGTTGTCCATGATGAAATCCACATGCCCCTGGGTGTACCAGCCGGTTTCATCCTCGCCCCAACCATGGAGCAAGTATAGAACCGGGTAGCGCCCTTTGACGTTCGTCCCATAGTTCGGCGGTATGTAGACGAAGCAGCGGCGCCACTTGTTGGTGACCGTAGAAAAATACCATTGTTCGCTCACGTGACCGTGCGGCACATCTTTGGCGTGATAATAAATCCCGTCCGCATTAGGCTCAGGAATCTCGATTCCACTGTTCTGCCAGCCCGATCCGAAGAACGTCATGGTCGACGGATCCGCAACAATGGCGCCATCGATCTGCAGGGTGTAGTAGTGGAAACCGACCACCAGCGGTGTTGTGGTGACGCTCCATATGCCGTCCGGGCCTTTCGTCATATCGAACCCGCGGCCGATCCGCACAGTCACGTTTTGGGCATCGGGAGCTATTACTCGGAACATCGCGCGATTGTCTTGATAAACGCACGGATACTTGGCTTCGGGGATGTTCAGCCCTGAAGGCTTGCAGTCATCGGTAGCCTGGGCCCAGCAGATTCCGCAACCCAACAGGACCAAAACAAACGCTGCTTTCATACGATCTCCTTGGGTGCGCGATGCTATGGACTACCCGGCGCGCCCGCACAACGTCATTCGCTATTCAGAGCTCGAAACCGGAATAGCATATGGACACGACGCGGTCAACTAGTCCTCCAAGCGTACATCGATTCATCGCTAGATTCGAAAGCTGGGACGCGCTCCAGGCAATCTTTGGAATCTTTGAAATCGATTGCGTAGTTGCTCGAAGGTTGATAAAATTCAGCCCAGCCAATCCATTTACACGTCCTGTATGAAATTCGCCCTGTTCGCGACAGTTCTCGCGCTGGCCTCCATCGCCTTTGCGTTGGACGGCCAAATCGGCATCCACGACCCCTCCACCGTCGTACTATGCGACGGCAAATACTATGCCTACGGCACCGGCGGTTCTTCGCTGGTTTCCGACGACGGCTGGACCTGGCATCCCGGGACTGCGCTCCCGCGCCGCGGATTGGCCCCCGATGTCATTCACCTTGGGGACCGCTACTACGTGTATGTTGCCGCCAACATCGGGGCTCAGCCGAAAGCCGCCATCAACATGATCTGGAGCAAGACCCTCGATTCGAGTTCCCCCGACTATAAGTGGGAAGAAGGTGGCGTGGTTGCCTCGTCGGATGGCGTCGAAGATTCCAATGCCATCGATCCGGGCATCTTTCTGGATCCGACAAGCGGCAAGCTGTGGCTTACCTACGGCTCTTATTTCGGCTACATTCGGCTGGTCGAGCTGGATCCCAAGACGGGCAAGCGCATCAACCCGAACGATCAGCCCCGCAACCTCGCCATCAACTGCGAGGCCTCCGACATGATGTATCACGATAGCTGGTATTACCTGCTGGCCACCCATGGAAGCTGCTGCCGCGGCGCGGACTCAGGCTACAACATTCGTCTCGGCCGGTCGAGGAGAATTACCGGCCCCTATCTCGATGCCGAGGGCGTCGACATGATCCAGGGCGGCGGCAAGCTCTTGATCGGATCGGGCGGCCGCATGGTTGGTGCGGGCCATTTCGGTTTCCTCGATCTCGGTGAAGGCGTGCAGAAGTTCTCCATGCACTGGGAAGCCGACCTGGACAGGGGCGGCGCCAGCGTGCTCGATATCCGCCCGCTGTTGTGGAAAGACGGCTGGCCCGTCGCCGGCGAGAATTTGAAGGAAGGCACGTATGAGATTGAATCGGTGCACACCGGGACTGCGCTCGAGCTTGCCGTAGAGGGCGTGCCGGTCGGCGGCCCCCGGCCCAGGGGCGGCAGGGGCGGCAGGGGCGGCGGACGGGGAATGTTCGGCGGCACGGGTTCTCCGATCCCACCGCAGGATGCCGCGCAGGTCTCTACGAACTGGCCCTCGGGTAATATTGACGCCCGTATGGCCAATTACCTGTGTCAGGCCCAGCAGAAGTGGGCAATTACAACCGTCCCTAACGCCGGCGGCTATCCCGGCTCGCCGTATTTCAAGATCACCGTCGCCGGCACGGACCGTGCGCTGACGGCCACCGCTGACGCCGAACTGGCCGTCCTCCCGGCGTTTGGCGGCGGGCCCGAACAACTGTGGCGAATGGATCAGCTTGCCGACGGCTCCTGGCGCATCATGCCCAAGTCGGTCCCCAATTCCAAAGAACCGCTGGCCCTTTCGGCTGTGGGCAGCAGTTTCGCGACGCTGGCGAGGTTCGACCCCAAAAGCGACAAGCAGCGCTGGCTGTTCAAGACGCCGTAACCTCAGGAGAGTTTCCCATGAATGCGCTCCGCAAGTACCATTTACCGGCACTCGCCGTTGTGGCCGGGTTTGCGTTTCTGGCGGCGATTGCCGCCGGCGCCGCGGCTCCAGTTTCCTGGCCTACGCTGACGAAGCCGGCCACTCCGGAAAAAGCGCCGGACGCCGACGGGTTCCTCCAGCGCTGGCTCTTGCTGGAGCCGATCCCCACTAACGGACTTACCGACAGCGCCGTCCAGGCAGCGGTCAAGAAGGAGTATTTTCCCAACCAGTTCACGGTCATTCCGCACGACGGCGACAAGGTGACCGTGGGCAACGCGGAACTCGCCTGGTACGCCGTCGACACGAAGCTCTACAACGTCAACCTCTATCACTTCGCCCACGCGTTGGGCAAGCCGACGTCCGACGTCTTATTCTGGGCCGTCACCATCGTCAACTGCCCGCGCGAGATGTCCGGCGTGCGGCTTGCAATCGGATCCAATGCAGCCTCCGTCTGGTGGGTCGACGGCAAGGAGGTCGTCGGCATTTACGGTGATCGCCAAACCGTGATCGACGATGGCGTTTCCAAGCGCATTACACTTCAAAAGGGGCCAAACGTTGTGCGAGCGGCCGTGGTGAATGGCGGCGGAGCGACGGACTTTTGCGCCCGGTTTCTCGACGCCGACGACAACCCCATTAAAGGGATCACGGTAACTCTGAGCGAGGTCCGCAAATGACTCGCATCCGCGCAAGCTTCCTGTCCGCCATCCTGGCCGCTGCTCCGCTCGGTTTTGCGCAACGGGGAGCGCCGATCGAGCAGCAGCTCAGCTTTACGCCGTATCACGCCAGCGGCATCTATGACGTCGGCGAAACTGTCGGCTGGACTGTAACGCCAGGTCCGCAGACGCCTACCTACGCATATAAGTGGACCATTCGCCGAAACAACGCCGTAGTGCTCAAAGAAGGCAAGCTCGATCTTTCTTCCGGCAAGGACAAGATCGAAATCGCCGGCGATCAACCTGAAATGATTTACGTCGCAGTGGAACCGTCCGCCAGCCTCGCCGCACCCGACGCACCCGGCGCTGCTCCCGCTTACATCGGAGGCAACACCGGCCGCAACAATGGACTCTACGCCGTGGGCGCTGCTGTCGCGCCGGCGAAAATCGGGCTCTCGACACCGCGGCCCGATGACTTCGACGCCTTCTGGGAGGGTAAGTTGGCCGCCCAGGCCAGGGTCCCGATCAACCCCGTCCTCACACCGGTTCCGACCGACGTGCCGGGAGTCGAATTGAACATGTTCGCCCTCGACGCGCTCGGCTCCAAAGCTCATGGCTACATCGCCATGCCTGCCCGCGAAGGGAAGTTTCCCGCGCTCATCCAATTGCAGTACGCCGGCGTGTACGCATTGAATGCGCGCGGCGCCGCGCAGCGTGCCGCTGAAGGCTGGCTATTCCTCAACGTCGACTCGCACGACAAGCTGCCTTCTGACCCATCCGGCAACATCCCGCAAAACTATCAGTCCATCGGCAACACCGATCGTGAGAAGTCGTATTTCCTGAATATGTACCTGCGCGACTCGCGAGCACTGGATTACCTGCTGACGCGGCCGGACTGGGATGGCAAAACGATCGTCCTCACCGGAGGCAGCATGGGTGGGCAACAAAGTCTCGTGCTGGCGGGCCTACGGCCGGAGAAGATCACCGCTGTGCTGGTCTGCGTGCCGGCCGGCGCGGACACCAACGGAGATCTTCACGGCCGGAAGGCCGGCTATCCCGGATGGCCGCCGTACAACCCCGAAGCGATGAAGACCGCCCTCTATTTCGATCCGGTCAACTTCGCGCCGCGGATTCACGTACCGGTGATGGCTGGTATGGGGTTCATCGATACGATTTCGCCGCCGGCCGGGGTATGGACAGCGCTGAACCAGATTCCCGGCCCTAAAGAACCGCTCCCCCTGATCGAATCGGAGCACGACAACTTGACGCCCCAGAAAGGCCGGGCCTGCCCCGCGCGAACGGGAGAAATACTCAATCTTCTAGTGAAGGGCGGCGAGTTCAAGCCCAACGGACTCAAGCCATAATCGTGCGGGCGAAAATCACTGGCAGGTCTTTCCCGAACAGAGGTTCTTACTGAAGAATGGCATCACGAAGCTCTGGAACCGGACCGCGACGGCGCTGGTATGCGTGCCTGGATAGACCTCAAAGGTGTTCGCGATTCCGTAGCTGTCGAGAATGTCATGCAGTTTCTTGGCGTCGACCCGCAATCCGTCCTGATCGCCGACGTCAATGGCGATAGCTTTGTATTGTTTCAAATTGCCGATGTATTGATCGACAAGAGCCAGCGGAGCGTTGGCCGCCCACTTAGCGACTACGTCCTGCTGAACCTGCCCGTCTTTGGTGGCCATATCGAGATACAGTGGCGGATTCTTGGGATTGGGAGACCAAGCAGCGGCGACAGCAAGCGTAGTGGCGAGGCCCGGAATTTTGGCGGCCTCCTCGGGACTCTTGGCCGCCGCAAGGGATGCGTCCGCTGAGGGATTGCCGCCGCGTCCGGCCCCCCGGGCCGACATACAGCACGGGCTCATGATGTAGAGGGCGCCGAAAACGTCAGGGTGCTTCATGCCGATCCGGCTGGCGCCATAGCCGCCCATCGAGTGTCCCACCAGCCCGCGGCTGGTACGCTTTGCAATGGTCCGGTAGTGGGCATCGATGTAGGCGACCACATCGCGCGCCACATAGTTCTCAAAGTCTCCCGTGGTAGCCGAACTCGAATACATGGAGCCGTTGTAAATCGTCTTCGAATCGGGTAGCACCACGATCGTCTCCTGAGCGCCCTGGGCGAAGGCGCCTTCGATGGTCTGCGGCACATGGATTTCTCCCGTCCACTGTTCGGCGCCGATGAAGAAGCCATGGAGGGCATAGACGACGGGATAGCGGTGCGTCGTATTCACCGCGTAGCTCGGCGGCAGGAAGACGATTGCGTCGCGGTCGACGGCATCTCCTTCGAGATTCCCTTCCAGAGCAGCCCCGTGAATCTTGATGTGCTCTACCGTTGCGGGCTTGGCGCCAGGCACCACTTCAGGCACCTCAGTCTTGACTTGCGCCGGCGCGGACAGCGCCAAGCCCAGTGCAATCGTAAGCGGACACAAAATGTTCGTCTGCATCGTCAACAACTCTCCAGGAGCCCCAGAATAGCATCGATGCGAGACAGATGAACCGATTACACCGCTGGCGGTCGAGCAATCCGCTGACGAGATATTCTGGCGTGGCGAAGGACAGGCGAATCTCGATTCCCACTTATGACATTCGCTCCAGTCTGCTAAGAGTCGCGGTCCGGTCTTGAAAACTGAAGCCCCCACGTTGTCGCCCTGAGTTTCAACGCCACTCCGAGATTTTCCTCGCTTGGTTAGCACGCTGGAGAAAGTGCCCTCAGCGAGTCTCTCCATTCGCGTGTTCGTAGTAGGGTTGCTCTTCGGGAGCCAAATCTTGTCCATAAGAATTCCTCCCAGTAGTTCACGCCGAGCATTTTGTTGAGATGAACTTGAGCGTCTCGGAGGGTGCCCGCCTAAAACGGCCGCGATCCGGAATCGACAGCGTCGCGGCACACCAATGGCACACTCCACTGGGCTGTTCGGCTGATTCTTGAGGGCTTATAGAAGTTAAGACTGATCGGGGTTCAGTCGTTAGTACCGCAATCGCCGTTCGCTGGTGAGCGGGACGAGTGCGCTTCTCCTTTCCAATACTAATCGACCAAGTGGACGCGCCACCCAACCGCAACTCTGAGTGGCGCGTACATGCAATCAAGCTCCAGATGTCATTCAGCCTTAGCTTCGATCAGCAACGCTTGTATCTTTTCCGCGGCGGCGTCCTGCATATGCGGCAGAACATGAGAATAAACGTCGAGTGTAAACGCCACGCTGGCATGCCCCGGCTGTTCACTGATGACCTTTGGGGAGATCCCCGCGATCAGTGAAATGGTTGCAGCCGTATGACGCAGGTCGTACAGCCGAATGGCCGGCAATTTTGCCGACTTGAGCAGCGGCTTGAAGTGGTCCTGCACGAAACGCGACTCGCGGATAGGTCCCCCGCGTCTGGCACGAAATAACAGGAGATCTCCAGGAGACTCCTTTTCCACCGGGACTCGTTCTTGAAGTAGGGCTACGACCCAAGCCTGGAGCTTCACCAAGCGGCGGCTACGTGACCGCTTCGTTTCGGCGAACTGCCAGCCGCCTTTGCGCCATTCAAGTGTGTGAGATGTGTGAGAGACGCTGATTGTTCCGCGATCGAGATCGAGGTCGTTCCGCGTCAGGCCAAGGTATTCACTGGGTCGCATGCCTGTTGTCAGAGCGAGTGCGAACAGGGACCCATAGGGATGACCGGAGATCGCCCTGACGAATGTTCTCGCCTTTTCGACGTTTAGTACCCCGATTTCCCGCCGGTCTTGTCTGGGTAGATCAACTGAGTCTGCCGGGTTTGACAGGATGAGGTTCCAGCGCATCGCCTGCTTCAACGCCGACCGCAGGACCGCGTGGGTATAGCGGATCGAGCGGGCCGACAGGCTCCGGACGAGCAAATCTCGGTAGAGCGTCTGGATGTCGAACGCTGAGATGGATGCAAGTTCAAGCCAGCGGTCCAAGTATTGATTGAGCGTTTGTTTCGACGAGTCGAGCTTTCGCCCGCGGTCTCGCTTGCCAAGCATTTTGTTGAGATGAGTCTGAGCATCCCGTAGTGCGCCGTGGATGGTCTGGTTTAAATACGTTCGCTTCTTGGTTTCCAAATCGCGGCCGGTGTACACGCGCACCAGCCAGGTAGAACTGCCACGTCGGACGATCTGGCCGACTTTTCGTGCCATAGGGCACCTCCGCCAGTGCGGGGTAAACAAATGGCACGTTTCTGGGTGGTGCGTATTAAACGAGAGCTGAGCGGGCGCCCCGCCGTCGCGCCAAGTCCGGCGCCGCTAGAGCCAAGGAGGGCCGCGGTCGAATGAGCATTCGTCATCCAAAGAGGAATATAATAGTGACGTAGTGCCCACAACTCACACAACAAAACCAATCCGGCCCAAGGCCGATCCGCATTTGCAGGCGGCAGGAGAGCGGGTAAAGGCAGCAGCGGAAGAGTTGGAACGCCTCGGTATTGCCGATGCAGACGGGAAACGCGTACACACCGATCTTCCCACCGACATGAGGGATGGGGTCGACCGCGATTTCGGCGGATAAGTGGCTCCTCGGATGTTCATCGTCGCCGGCCCACCTGGCGCCGGCAAATCGACAGCTTTCCCCGTGTCCGGATTTGGCGTTGATTTCTTCAATGCCGATGATCGGGCAGCCGCTTTGAACGATGGGTCATATCTGAACATCCCTCGAAACGTCCGCAGCCACGTCAATACTCTCTTCGAATCGTTTGTGCTGGATCACATCGCGCGGCGATCGAGTTGCGCGTTCGAAACCACACTCCGAAGCGGAATCACGTTTGACCAAGCGGCGCGCGCTCGCGAGGCTGGATTCCTGATCGAGATGCGTTATGTGGCGCTCCGCGACTTCTCAAGTCACTTGGAGCGAGTAAAAATGCGTGCCGATGCCAGCGGCCACAGTGCACCCGAGTCTGTTCTGAGGGCCATCTATGAGGCGAGCATCAGGAACGTGCTGCGGGCGATTCGGGAGATGGATTTTGTGCACGTTTACGACAACAGCGCTTGGGGCCTCACGCCCACCGTGTTGTTGCAGGCCGAGAGCAGAGAGGTTGTCTACCTGGCAGAAGACATCCCGCACTGGCTGGCGAAAGCACTCGGGTAGCTTCCGTCGCACAATTGGCAACTGCACTGAGGATCTCCTGGGCACTCCCCAAGCCACCGCCACAGTGGGAACCAGATTAATACTGCGTTTCAAGATTATGCCGTGGCCGTCGCGAAGATGAACATCTACCCTGCCAGCGTATGAGCCGATCAATGGCTAGCTACTCCGCCGGCACACAATCGAGCACACGTAGTCTTTTGCGAATAGCGGCCTTGTGGGGAACTGCCCGGTCTGCAAACTGACCACCAGTCAGTCTGCACACGACGTTGCCAATGTCGACGTCCAGCTTCCCGACATCGCATTCATTTGCAAACAAAGAACATAGTGTTCTTGTTGGTCTCGTTCTGGCGATAGAGAACAATAGAGTTTTCGTCCCGCATATTCAAGCAAAATCGAATAGTGTGTATTTAGTGTGTTGCTGAAGTCCGCTTGACAGCCCGGGTTCGAACCCGCGACGTCCAGCTTGGGAAGTTACCTGTCGTTTGTTAATAAAAGACTTATGCGTCTATGGTGTTGGTTCTTGGCCACCTAACTCACTGATTCCTCGCGCCTCGTCTTTGCAGCCGCGCTTAACGGAGTAAATGGAGTAACGCCAACAGACCGTTTCTAGGCCCACCGCATTTTCAACTGCCGGTACGTTCAGGCGGTCGTAGTTGTGGTTCACCGCGCCGACCCGGGCACCACGCGGCAGTCTGAAGGATCCAAACAAATACCTCCCGGGCTGACCTGTATTTCACCTGTTCTTTACAGGGGGAACGGCAAGTGCACGATGCATTGATCGCCGGCATCGGCTTTAGCCAACTCAAGCCAGTTGACATGGGACAGGGTCGCACGGGAAACCCTCACCGTCGTCGCGTCGGCGTTGCTCCCTGGGGCGTGATCAACCCGGCGGAGATCTCGCGCGCGCTCGTGGTTGGAAGCGGACGGCGCCTCGCGCGAACGACGGGATCAACTCACCCATCCGCATTGTCACAAGCTGGAGTTGTTGGCTTCCGCGCCCAACCAGCTTTGGAGTTGGGACATCACCAAGCTGCGCGGCCCGCCAAATGGACGTACTTTACCTGTACGTCATCCTCGACGTCCTCAGCTGCTATGTCGTTGGCTGGAAGGTGGCGCCGCGCGAGAGCGCCGAACTGGCCAAGAAGCTCATCGAGGAATGGTATCATCGGGCGTGGCAGCAGTGAAAACACCGCGCCGTTGACGGGCGGCTCTGCTGGAACTTGGGGTGCGTCCTGGCGAAAATCCTGCTGCTCGCCTGCTGCTCCCAGGAGGGATCTCGGGCTGGCCATCGTAGTGCGCGAACAAGGCCACCCAGCCTTCCCTTCGCTGACTCAGGATGAACGCCTCGGCCGCCTCCCGCTGCGCATCGAGCGAACTGAACTCCTGTTCCAAACCTTCCTCGGTCGATTTCCGAGTGTAGATCGCACACCGGAGCCGACGGGGTGGCTCACTACCCTTGGCGTCCAGATTACTGTTTCGCATGCTGCCGCTCCTTTCGACTCTTTCCCGCCGTACGGGTGAGGCCAAAGAAGGCCAGCCCGTTGCGAGCAGCCGTCGTAATGGCGCCGCCTGTGCCGGTACGACCTGATCACGGCCATCCCGTGGCACTCCCGCCGAGCGGGCCGGCTGGCTACTTGCTTAGCTCACCCCGTAGCTGCTTTGAAGGGTACACTCGGGCTTGACAAATGGTGGGGAGTCCGTTTCACAGCCGTTATCGTGGGCTCCGGCGCGACGAAACCCTGCCTATTGAATCCTGCTATACTCAACCCGTTATTGGTGCTCCCATGGACGACATAAAAGAGCAGCTAAAAGTTCTCATTCTTAAGAGTTTGCGAATTACGGACGTCTCCCCATTGGACCTTAGCGACGATCAGCTCCTGATGGGCGGTGATCTGGAGATTGACTCGATCGATGTCTTGCAACTCATACTTGAAATCGAGCGGCACTTCGGTATCAAGCTGGTAAAAGGCGGCAAATTCGAAAAGACAGAATGGTCGAGCATCAGGACTCTTGCCACCGCCATCGAGGCCAGACTTGTGGAAGTCGTAGATGGCAAATCTGGTTGATGCAGGGCGAGGCAAGCAGGAAGTGACGCGCTGGTATCAGCACCGATTTCACACTCGTTCTGCGCACGAAGCCGTCTTTGCGATCATACCTAAAGTGCCGCGAATTGTGCACCCGCCCATCGCGGCGATCACGGCGCTCATATTCTATTTTTTGCTCGCCAAAGAGCGCCGCGCTGTAATTCACAATATGCGAGCTATCACGCGTTCCAATAACATTGTATTACGATGGAAGGCGTATAGAGTCTTCTATTCGTTTTGCGACCTTATTGTATCCTATTGCTACGTTCCCCAAGCAAGTCATGAAGAGTTACTCGCCATGTTAGTAAGCGCGGAACGCGGGGTGGATATCATCGAAAAGTGCCTGGAGAACGGAAACGGCGTGATCGTATGGACCGCGCACTTGGGGAATTTTGAATTTGCCTCGAGGCTCCTCGAAATGCACGGCAGGGTGGTTCATGTGGCCCGCGTAGTCGAAAACAACCCG
>Ga0224557_1002371_pt1 | contig 16203 bp, 11 predicted proteins | sample 714S31014metaG_FD_180677 | JGI IMG/M metagenome (GOLD analysis project Ga0224557, IMG submission 180677) | Peat soil microbial communities from Stordalen Mire, Sweden - 717 S3 10-14 | ecosystem: Environmental > Terrestrial > Soil > Wetlands > Peat | place: Sweden: Norrbotten County, Stordalen...
GCTCATGTGGGCAGAAGTACTTTGAGGTTCTGGCACCCCTATAATTGAGGGCGAAAGGGCGCGGTGTTGTAGGTGCGCGTTGAAGGACGATCGATGGCCAATTTAGAAGGAAGAATTGCGCTGGTAACCGGTGCTTCGCAGGGAATTGGGAGGGCGTGCGCGCTGGAACTGGCGCGTGCCGGAGCGACGGTGGCGCTGGCGGCGCGCAACGAAGTCAAGCTGGCAGAAGCAGTGGCAGAGATTGAGGCGGCCGGCGGGCAAGCCGCCGCGCTTCCGCTTGACGTTTCGAGCGAAGAGTCCATCAAGGCCGGCGCCAAGGCTGTTCTGGAGCGGTTCGGCAAGGTCGAGATCCTGGTGAACAATGCGGGCATCACCCGGGACGGCCTGGCAATGGCGATGAAACGCGCCGATTGGGACGACGTGCTGGCAACCAACCTGACGGGAACTTTTCTGCTGACGCAGGCGCTGCTGCGGCCGATGCTCAAGAATCGTTGGGGGCGGATCATCAATATCTCAAGCGTGGTGGGGCGGACCGGGCAGGCAGGCCAGGTGAACTACGCGGCCAGCAAGGCGGGTTTGATCGGGTTTACGCGGTCACTGGCGCGCGAAGTTGCGTCGCGGGGAATCACGGTGAATGCGGTGGCTCCCGGCTACATTGAGACGCCCATGACGGCGGTTCTTGACGAAAAACAGCGGACGGCCATGATGGCGCAGATACCGCTTGACCGTCCGGGGACGGACGCGGACATTGCGCAGGCCGTCTTGTTTCTGGCCTCCGATGGCGCGTCGTACATCACCGGCCATGTGCTTGATGTGAACGGCGGGATGTTCATGGGCGGCTGACGGCCTCTCGTGCCAGCACATTTAATTCACGTTATGCCTGCCTTCTTCCGATAAGACGAGTGAGAAGGCACGTATGGCGACTCTTTTGGCCTCAGCAAATGCTCCCGCGAAGGTTTCGCCGGAGCTTGCCGTCGATTTGCGTTATGTGGCGCGGCAACCGATCCTCGACCTTCATGGGCGGCTGCATGGATACGAATTGCTGTTCAGAAATGGCCCGGGGGTGGCCTTTCACGGAGACGGCAATCTGGCCACGCGCACGATGCTCGACAACTCCGTCGTCTTTGGATTGGGAGCGCTCAGCGGCGGGGTGACGGCTTTTATCAACTGCACACTGGAATCGCTGACGGAAGCCCTTGTGGACGTGTTGCCTCCAAGCATGACGGTACTCGAGATTCTGGAGACTCTGGAGCCAACGCCCGAATTGGTGCGTGCGTGCCGAAGGCTGAAGGCCGCTGGATTCCGCATCGCGCTGGATGACTTTGTGTGGAAGCCGGGGATTGAACCCCTGCTCCAGTTGGCTGACTACGTCAAGGTGGACTTCATCCAAACCGGGCCGAGCGCGCGGAAAAAACTGCTGCGCCAGTTGAGCGATTACGCAGTGGCGCTGATTGCCGAGAAAGTGGAGACCCGCGCGGAATATGAACAGGCGCGCGCGGAGGGCTTCACGCTGATTCAGGGATATTACTTCTGCCGGCCGGTTCTGCTGAAGAACCGGAGCGTGCCCAGGAACCGCCTGTCCCAGGTTGAGATTCTTCGCATGCTGCACGACGAAGCCATCGATCTGCATAAACTGAGCAAGCTGGTGAAACGTGACACCTCGCTCACCTATCGGCTGCTGCGCCTGATCAATTCGCCCCTGTGTGCGGTTCGACAGGAAGTTTGCTCAGTACAGGGAGCGCTGATTGCTGTTGGAGAGACTGTTTTCCGCCGCATTGCCACACTCGCGATCACGAGCGAACTGAATGGCGACCAGCCGGAAGAGGTGTTGCGGATGGCCTTTGTGCGGGCGCGGTTCTGCGAATTGGCTGCCCGGTTTTGCGCGCTCAACTCCGCTGAGCAGTATCTGCTGGGAATGCTCAGCCTGCTGCCGGCCATGCTTCGCCTGCCGATGGAAGAACTGACGCCTACGTTGCCGCTCCGCAATGAGATCAGAATGGCGCTGGAAGGCGCGAAGGTTCCTGAAGGAGTGCTGCTCGCCTGGCTGAGCAGCCACGAACATGCTGATTGGGATGCCTGCGGCTCCATTGCCTGCGCAGGCCGACTGGACGAAGACAAGCTTGTGAGTTGTTATGCGGAGGCTGTGGTCTGGGCCGAATCTGCGCTCCACTTTTTCTAGAGCGCTTGCCTGATCTCGATTTCAGCAGCATTGCCACGCCGGATACGCGAACAATCACCCCATGCGCGGGGTATCATCGAGCCAATCCGCTCTGCGCCACAAGCCCTGGATCAAAGTTATATGATTCTCCGCAGGCCGGCTGGGCTGCTTTCCGGAACAGCCTGGATGAATGCTTGTACCTGCATTCGGCTGGCATCCGCGTGCCAGGCGCCTTGACTGAGTGCATACCGGAGCCTTCACGCCAGCCGATGGAGGAGATCTCGTGATCGATTCAACCAATCCTCATGATTCAGGCTCAACTTCTGCCCCGGCGCCGTTTGACCATGCGCCGCAGGTACCCATGGGATCCGGCGAGCTGCTGGAACGAATCCACAGGCTGTTGCGGTCGCACTTGCGGCTGTTTTTTGGCATTGCAGCGGTTCCTGCGGCTGCAATTCTCTTACTGATCGCGGCAATGTTCAGCTTCATGATTCCCGCAATTCTTGCGCAGGGAGCCGGGACCTCCGCTCCTGCTGGAGCGCTCACTGGCGGTGTTCCCAAGTGGTTCCCGGCGCTGGTTCTCCTCGCCTATCCAATCATCATCGCGGTCTATGCGCTCTACATGCCGGCGGCTAGCTTTGCCGCGATGCAGGCCGACCGCGGTGTCGTGGTGAGCTTCAGGCAGGCATATAGAGTGGCCTGGAGCCGCTTCGGCCGCTCCTTGTGGCTGATGATTCTCATGGTGCTTTGCATCATGATTCCAATCATGGTCGTCGGGGCACTGCTGGCGGGCGGGATGGTTTGGGTGACAGGCGTAAAAGCGGGACCAGCCAGCGCGTTCTTTCTGGTTCCGCTGCTGCTGATGCTTTATCTTGGAATCCTTGTTTATTCAATCCTGATGATGATCCGGCTTGCGGTGGCTTATCCGGCGGCTGTCGAGGAAGAGTTATCTGCCTGGGACAGCATCGTGCGCAGCGTGAAGCTGACACAGAATGCGATGGGCCGCATCTTCCTGGTTTTGGTGGTGGTCTATGCGGTTATTTATGCGGCAATTCTGGTGTTCATGCTTGTTTTTTTCTTTTTAGCTGCGCTTGTGGCCATCGCCGCTGTTGCAACGCACGTGACGCGAGGCTCGGCGCCGTTTCTCATCCTTTCGGGCGTCGGCGTCCTGGGATACAGCCTTGTAATGATGGCTGCCACACTGCTTTCCTATTCCGCCCTGACTACGGCAACGGCCGTGATCTATCACGACCAGCGACGGCGCCTTGATGACCTTTCAGCCATCCAGCCTCTGAGCTGATGAACTATCGGCAACGGCAACCGGCAGTATACTGGTGCGTTCCCGGAGGCATGAGGTTCGCGCCTCTGTGTACCTTGCGCAGTCTGGAGAGATCATGTCAACGACAAGTGGAACCATGGTGAGCCTTCTGGCTCTTTGCTTCGCAACGACCCTCGCAGCTCAGACCACGATTGCCAGTCCTGTGAGAGTGACTTCTCCCAAGGGCCAAATCACTCTGCTGCTGTCAGAGGCTGGGGCTGCCACAAACAGCGGCAACCTTTCCTCAGGCAATTTGACCTACGCGGTTGAATTCCACGGCAAGCGCATCATGGAAACTGCGCGCCTGGGCCTCGACCTGGTGGGTCAGCAGCCACTGGGTCCGGGCATGCGCCTGGTTGCGTCTCAGGCTGAAAAGGCCGACGACACCTATACGATCCCTGTGGGGAAGACCAGCAGTGTGCGTGACAACTACAACGGCGTGCTTGCGGATTTTGCTGACGCTGGCGGGCGCAAGTTGACCATCGAAGTGCGCGCATTCGATGACGGCGTAGCTTTCCGGTATGTTGTGCCCGATCAGCCGGCTTTGAAGCAGGTCCGCATTGCGAATGAGCTGACTGAGTTCGCCTACGTCAAGGACGCAACCACATATCCGCTGATTCTGGATGGATACCAGTCGTCCTATGAAGACACATACCAGCTGCGGGAAGTGAGTGGGCTGCATCCCGACTGGCTGATCGGGCTGCCTTTGCTTGCCGAGGAGCCGGGACTGGGCTGGGTGGCGATCACCGAGGCGAATATCGACAACTTCGCAGGTATGTATGTGCGCAAGGAAAAACAGTTTCTCTCCCATGGCGTTAAAGCGGATTTGTCACCGTTGGCAAATCAAGCCGGCGTTATTCAGCCGGGCGTTGCCGTTGAGACTTCAACGCCGTTCAACAGTCCGTGGCGGGTGCTGATGATCGCGGACGAACCGGGACGCATGATCGAGTCCAACATTGTTCTCAATCTCAATCCGCCGTCAAAGATCGCAGATACATCGTGGATCAAGGCGGGCAAGTCGGCGTGGGACTGGTGGTCAGGAGAGGCCGCGCCCAGCGTGACCTTCAAAACCGGCATGAACACCGCGACGATGAAGCACTACATCGACTTCGCCTCGGCTTCAGGATTCCCATACATGTTGATCGACGCGGGCTGGGCAGCGGCGCCGAACCGGACCGGCCCCGAAGACTACGCCAGCCTGGCAGACATTACGCGCGTGACCCCGGAAATCGACATGCCGGAGCTGCTGCGCTACGCGAAAGAGAAGAACGTCAAAATCTGGCTGTGGTCGCACTGGACCTCAGTGGACAAATACATGGACCAGGCCTTTCCGCTTTTTGAGCAATGGGGTATTGCGGGCGTGAAGATCGATTTTATGAACCGCGATGACCAGTGGATGGTGGGCTTTTATCACAGGGTGATCGAATCGGCTGCCGCGCATCATCTGATGATCGATTTCCATGGCGCGTACAAGCCCGACGGTTTGAGGAGAACCTATCCAAACCTGGTGACGCGGGAAGGTGTGATGGGCAAGGAGTACCTGAAAATGAGCGCGCGCACGAGTCCTGTGCACAACGCGACACTGCCGTTTACGCGCATGCTGGCCGGCCCCATGGATTACACGCCCGGCGCGTTTGGGAACACCAACCGCGAGAATTTTGTGCAGCGGAACTTTATGCCCATGAGCCTGGGAACCCGGGCGCAGGAGCTGGCGCTTTACGTGGTCTTCGAGAGCCCGCTGGAAATGGTGTCGGACTATCCCGAGCACTACGCCGGACAAAAGGAGTTCGACTTTATCAAGCGCGTGCCTTCCACCTGGGATGAAGTTCACGCGATTGGCGGCAGACCGATGGAGTGGATTTCGCTGGCGCGCCGGAGCGGTAACGACTGGTACGTGGGCTCACTGACGAACTGGGATGAGCGCGATGTGAAGGTGCCGTTGGACTTTCTGGGTGCAGGCAAATACGAGGCGGAGATCTATGCCGACGCACCCGATTCAGCCACCGAAGCAACACACACAACTTTGTCGCGGATTCCCGTGGATCGATCCACGGTGCTCAATGTTCGGATGGTTTCAGGCGGCGGAAACGCGATTTGGATTCATCCGGCGGGAAAACCCTAGAAAAACCAGAGACCTAGGCCCATGTGTGCGTAACGATGCATGAATCCTGACCGGTTTTTGGCGCATCTGAGAAAATGATGGCAGTGAATCGGAAGCAACATTTTGGTTTCCGGCGCTTGAATGCGCTGGTCATTCTCGTCCTTCTGTTTTCCGTCGGCTGGGCCGCATCGGCGCAGGCGCCGAATCCTACGTCTGCGGCAAACCCGTTTTTTGGGAGTGTGACGGCGCAGGCGCGCAGCGACGAAACACTGAAGCTTTCGCTCGACGACGCGGTCGCGCGCGGGCTCAAGAACAATCTTGGATTGAAAGAAGCCGAGAGCGACGAGCTGCAGGTTCGCGGAGAAAAGAACGAAGCGATCCAGATGTTCCTGCCCACGATCACTCTGAAGGGCGACACGGGAATTTACCAGCACAACCTTGCGGCGCAAGGATTCGGACCGAGCGTAATCTCCAAGTTCGCCGGGCTCTTTCCGGGCGGGACGATGCCGAAGATCTCGCTGATCACCAAGGACGACCTTACCGACGGGCAGGTTCAATTCGGCGAGATGCTTTTTTCAGGACCGGTGATTGGGGCATTCAAGGCGGCGAGCGCTGCTGAGAAGGCCGCACACTTTGCCAAGATGACGGCGCGGGGCGAAGTTGTGCAGCAGGTGGCGACGGCTTATCTGCATGCGATTGCCGCTCAAAGCGAGGTGGATAATGCGCAGGCGCTGGTCTCGCAGGCGCAGGTTCTGTTTGACCACGCGCATCAATCGCACTTGGCCGGTGTGGCTGCCAACATTGATGAATTACGGGCGCAGGTGCAGTTGCAGGCGCAGCAGCAGGCGCTGATTTACGCACAGAATGCGCTGACGAAAGACTTGATCCTGCTGAAGCGCGAAACCGGGATCGATCCCGGCCAGAACATTGCACTGACCGATGCAGCACCGTTCAGCGATCTCGCCGAGCAGACGCCAGAAGAGGTGCGCGCGGTGGCTTACAAGAATCGGCAGGACTACCAGAACCTGCAGAACCAGATCGTGGTCTACAAGGCGCTCCACCAGATCTCGAAGTCGGAACGACTGCCGAGCTTGATGTTCACGAGCTATTACGGAACCAGCACGGTGAACGGGGCGGGGACGCACGGGAACTTTATTGCGATGGGCACGTTGACCGTTCCGCTGTTCCGCGAAGCCGGCTTGCGGGGTGACGCAGATGCGTCGGCGGCGCAGTTGAATGCCATCAATGCGCAACTGGCTGATCTGCACAACCACATCGACGAGCAGGTGCGGTCCGCGTTGCTTGACGTGAACGCTTCAAAGCAGTTGGTTGACGTGGCGCGATCGAATGTTGACCTGGCTACGCGGGCCTTGAGCGATGAAACAGACCGCGTGAATGCGGGGGTTGACGACAACCTTCCGCTGGTGACCGCACAGGGAACCCTGGCCTCTGCCGAGAACAATCTGGTGGAGAGCCTGTACCAGTACAACGTGTCAAAGCTGGCCCTGGCGCGGGCGGCAGGCGTTCTGGAACAGCAATATAGGGATTATCTGGGGAAGTAATCTTCAGTTGCCCGTTGTCAGTTCTCAGTTTTGAACGCTCAGCTCTAAACGAATTCTGGATTTTTGCTTCGTTCGAGAAAAAGCCCTCCGATAATTACTGCGCAATCGCTGCGAAACCTCCTAAAAAACAACGGCTACAGCAGATTCTGAAATGGTGGAGACCCTTGGGCTGCGGAAAAAGCGCCCTTATTTGGAGCAAGCCTACGGTTTTCAGCGAGTTACCAGACATTCCGTTCGCTGGCTTGGAATCCCCGTTCAGGCGGGGAATCTGCCGTTCGCTGCATGGGGATTGGGTTGACCGGCAAGCGCAGTTACCCTAGGAATGCAATTTCAGCACCTGATTTCCGCTCGTGAATTCGAGACAGGGCGCGGGCAAGATCCGCCGGCCAATCACTCATCAAGAGAAATCTGAAAATCTGAGGAGAACGCACCACATGCCAAAAGCCGTTAAATATGTAGAGAAAGCCGCCGTATACGCAGCCAAGGGAGCGTGGGTTGTTTTTGAGAAGCTGAACCGGATCAGCCCCAATGACGCATTCACGCCGAAGTGGAGCGACAAGCCTCTGCAGAAGAGCTGGCAGAAGGAAAAGCCTCCTCTGGGCTGGCCGCGCACGACCGATTCGCTTTGCCCCAAGTGCGTACCTGAGATTCGCCAGCAGATTCTTGACGGCAAGCTGCCGCACGAAGTTCTGCTGAACGAAAAGGTGGGCGAGATCAAGGCGCAGATTATCGAGCGCGACGGCCAGATCCTGATGGTGAAGGATTGCCCGAAGCACGGCCACTTTGAAGACGTGATGTCGATCGACACGGCGTTCTTCAAGCACCTGGAAGAGAGCTTCCCGGGACGCGATATGCGCGCGCATGGCGAAGGCGACAAGAATCTGCACAATCACGGCACGTCGACGGTGACGCACGGACGCGGCTCGGTGCTGACGATCGATCTGACCAACCGCTGCAACATGATGTGCGATCCGTGCTTCATGGATGCCAACCAGGTGGGTTTTGTTCACGAGCTGACGTGGGACGAGATCAAGACCATGCTGGACAACGCCATCACCATCAAGCCGAAGCGGCAGATGAGCGTACAGTTCTCAGGCGGCGAGCCGACACTGTCTCCGTACTTCCTTGATGCGGTTGCCTACTCGCGCAAGGTTGGCTACAACAGCGTGCAGGCGGCATCGAACGGCATTGAGTTCGCGAAGAGCAAGGAGCTTTGCCGCGCGGCTGCCGAAGCGGGCCTCCGGTATGTGTACCTTCAGTTCGATGGCATTGGCAACGCAGCCAACTCACACCGCAAGGTGGGCAACCTGTTTGACGTAAAGCTGCAGGCGATCAACAACCTGCACGAAGCCGGCGTTGAAATTGTTCCGGTAACGACGATCATCAATGGCATCAATAACGAGCAGGTGGGCCACATCATCCAGTTTGCCTTGGCGAACCCCAAGAAGATCAGCTTCCTGAGCTTCCAGCCGGTGAGCTTTACGGGCCGCGACGAAGCCATTACCGACGAGCGCCGTATCGCGCAGCGGTACACGCTCTCGCACATGGCGCACGACGTGAAGACGCAGTGCGGCATCGGCGAGCCGGCACGCGACTGGTTCCCGATCAGCTTTATGAGCACCTTCTCTGACTGGGCCGATCTGATTCACGGGCCGACGGCGGAGTGGGGCCAGCTTAGCTGCGGCTGCCACCCGAATTGCGGCATCGGCATGGCGCTGATGATCGACAAGGAAACGAAAGAAGCCGCTCCTGTAACCGCCTTCCTCGACATGGGGCAGGTGGCCAAGGATCTGGCGAAGGTGAATGATGCGGCACGCGGCAAGTGGCTCTCGGTGATCGGTCTGGGCCTGTCGCTGATGCGGAACTACGATCCGTTCATGTCGCCCACGCACTTCAAGATCACAGACATGATGAAGAAGATGGACAAGACCTTTAACGCGACCGGCAAGAACTATGGCAGCGTGAAGGGCGACCGCACCATCGAGGACATCAAGATCCGCCGTCAGGATCGCTGGAACTTCCTGTTCATCGCAGGCATGTGGTTCCAGGATCTGTTCAACTACGACTTCCGGCGGACCGAGCAATGCATTATTCCGTATGCCACGCAGGAAGGCGAGATCAGCTTCTGCGCGTACAACACGGGTGTGGGCTGGCGGAACATTATCGAGAAGATGCACATGACGGCCACGCTGACCAAGTGGTACGAAGAGCACGGCCGGCACGAGATTTTTGCCGGCGGCAAAAAGGTGGGCATGAGCCACGTGGGTCACGACCTGGCCCTGAACATGGAGCATGTGAACTCTGAAGCCAACCACACGCTCGATAACCTGGGCATTGCTAAGAACGCCCGCGAAGAAAAGATGCGCGCACGCGAAGACAAGCTGAAGCAGGAAGCAGAGAACGCGCAGATGGCCAAGCTTTATCGCGAGCATGTGCTCGGCGAGAAGCCGGTCGAAGGGCTGGTAAGGCTGGACGCAATTCGGCCCGCTTCAAACAACGCTGCTTCGCCGATCAACAGGCACACGGAGACGGAGCCTGTCGCTGGCGACTGATTGCTTCAACTCTGGTTCTCTCGCAGTACAAAAGGCCGTTCCGTTCCGGAGCGGCCTTTTACATTCTCAGCGTTTAGCAGCAAAAACAAGGATGGGTTTCCCCTCTGCGGGTGGGAGTCCACTGACCCCGACCCGTGGGTGGCTCCGCCTCCAAAAAACACGCGACGTTCAATTTGGCTCAGCAACCCTTGGCCGCTTTCAGCAATCATAGAAGTTAGAATGAAAAATTTACTATTGCAGAGCCTCCGATGCTTGTCCCTCATCCCCGTCCTCTGCTGCGCCGGTCAAGTCACGGGCCAGGGCGCGGGTAAGGTCTCAGGCCAGGGCGCAGGCCAAGCAGCAAAACAAGACGCAGGACAAGCACCAAAACAAGCCGCAGCACAGGCGGCTCCCGTTCTGGTCCGCCATGTCGTGGGAACCATGCACGGCTTTCTGGATCTGCGCTCGGAGGATGGCAAGGTCGTCGCCTCAGGAGACCTGGTTCAGGTGCCAAGCGGGGGCAACATTTCGGCGCAGTTGACCTTCCATTTTACCGATGGATCCATCGACGATGAAACAACCGTCTTTTCGCAGCGCCACACCTTCCAGCTCATCACTTACCACCACATTCAAAAAGGTCCAACCTTCCCTCACCCAATCGACCTGATGATCGACACCCGCACCCAGCAGGTCACTGTGCACTCGCAGAGCAAGGATGGCAAGGACGAAGTGAAGACCCGCCACATGCATCTGCCGCCGGACCTGGCGGACGGGCTGGTCTCGGACATCATCGAGAACATTCGGCCGGGCGCCGCGGAAACGAGAATTCCCGTGCTGGCAGCCACACCCGATCCGCGGATCGTGACGCTCGTGATTGCTCCCCGTGCCGAAGATCCCTACTCGTTGGCGGGTTCCTCTCGAAAGGGGATGCATTACGAGATCAAGATTGAGATTGGTGGAGTCGCAGGCATTGTGGCGCCCATGATCGGCAAGCAGCCGCCGAATATTCAGGTATGGATCATCGGCGGCACTGCGCCTTCGTTCCTGAAAGAGCAAGGCCCGCTCTATCCAGACGGCCCAGTCCTCACAATGGAACTCGTGAGCCCCACATGGCCTGACGCAAACCACTCCGGCAACTAGGGATGGTTGCGTAAATGCGACGGAACAAGTGAAGAACATCCCTCAGGGGCTAAAGGCCAGGTCCTTTTTGTCGTTTGCCTTGTGGCGCAGCTAAAGCCGCGCCCTTTCAAAGCCAGATCTGTGCGGCCATCTGTAGAACGGCTGTCTTTCTCGCATATCTTCGTCACCTCCCGTGGCTCAGGACTATCATGATCTGCAGAGTCCCAAGGCACGCGAGGAGAAATCCATGAGCAAACACCCGTTCGCCGACCACCAAGACCGTCGTGAGTTTTTGAAAGCGGGGGGAGCCGTGACTGCCGCATTCCTGGCGCCCGCAGCGCTGTCCGCCGAGGTGCCGCACACTCTTCCCGGCCTTCCTCTGAATCCCGTGACCACGGGCGCCATGCCAACGCGCAACCTGGGTAAGACCGGCTACAAGGTGGGCATCTTCTCGCTGGGCGGGCAGGCAGCGCTCGAAAAGGCGAATAACGAAGCGGTGGCCGTGCCGATTATCGAGCGCGCTCTCGACCTGGGAGTGAATTATGTGGATACGTCGTCGATTTACGGCGGACCTGAACGCTGGAGCGAGCAGTACGTGGGCAAGGTGATGGCGCACCGGCGCAACCAGGTCTTTCTGGCGACCAAGACCAAAGAGCGCACACGGGACGAGTCGCTCAAGATGATTGAGAAGTCGCTTGAGCTGCTGAAGACCGATCACGTGGACCTTTGGCAGTTGCACGACGTGGGCACGCTGTTTGACGTGAACGAGATTTTCGCAAAAGGTGGCGCGATGGAAGCGCTGCTCGAGATGAAAGAGCAGAAGGTGGTGCGGCACCTTGGGCTGACCGGCCACTACCGGCCGGATGCGCTGATGGAGGGCATTCGCCGCTATCCCTTTGACACGGTACTGCTGGCGATGAGCGCAGCGGATCCGCACCACTTCAGCTTTAACGAGGCGCTGCTGCCGCTTGCGGTGGAGCGGCAGATGGGCATTATCGGGATGAAGATCCCGGGGCGCGGACGGCTGCTTTCGAATTGGACGCCGCAGCCGCTCGACGTGCAGGCGCACATGTGGGAAGGGATGGTTCCGGCTCCGACGCCCGGCACGCTAACCATGCGCGAGGCCATGTACTACACGCTGTCGCGGCCGGTGAGCACGATCATTGTTGGTTGCGATTCGATCGCGCAGCTCGAGGAGAATGTGGGCCTGGCGCGTGAGTTTACGCCGCTGAACGACAAGCAGGCCGCGGAGCTGGTGGCGCGCGCCGAGCCGGTGGCGAAGCCGTCGCTGTTCTTCCGGTTCTACGATCGGCCATAGGCACCTCACCTGCGCGGTGTGCGGCACCTGCGGTGCGGCAGACGCGCTTCGCGCCCTTGTGCGAACCCGCGGGGCAGGTCTCGTTACAATTCTTTACGCAACTCCCTCCGAGTGCCTGTGTCTACACAACCACTGGCCAGTCAGGCGAGATGGCCGAAGGGAGAACAGGACAAATGAACATGACATCGAAGGGAACCATTCTTTTGGGCGTACTGCTTTCAGCGGGCATGTTGCTCGCCCAGGCGCCCGACGCCAACCAGGCTCCGGCTGTGAATCAAACGCAAGCGCAGCCCGGCCGACCGCACCGCGATTTCGATCCCAACAAGCAGGCCTCCCATTTAGGCCAGCGGCTTGGGCTCTCGAGCGACCAGGTGGCGCAGATAACGCCTATCCTGAGCGCGCGCCGGCAGCAGATGCAGACTCTGCGGGCCGATGCATCGCTTGCCGAACAGGACCGCCACGCCAAGGCAAAGGCCATCATGCAGGACTCGAACAGCAAGATCGAAGCCCTGATGACGGACACGCAGAAGCAGCAGTTTGAGCAGATGCTTGCCGAGCGGCACAACCACCAACACCGCCAGCCGCAGGCATAACGCGGATGCGGGAACAGGGTTCCCCACGGATGAAGAGGTCCCCAACGAGTGAATGATTGCTCGTTGGGGGAAGGGGAACGATTGAAGATGGTGGGCTGAGCGGCCTTTATATTTAAGTGATTCAATTCAACAATTACGGACGCGATTTTTTATATTGCCGCGAGTGTTTGCTGTTTCTGTGCGGGTACGTTTGAGTGGATCCTTTCAAAATCTCAGCGACGTGAAACTATAGCGACGATTCCCTCGGGAGCTAAAGCCCAAATCCGTCTTTATGGTTTGCATAGTGGCACAGCTAAAGCCGCGCCCTTTCAAAACCCGAACTGTGCGGTTAGTTCACGAAGCGTTTTCAAAACCCGGCCTATGCGTTTAGTTATCGAAATCGACGATTCTACACTTCCACCACGTTGATGCGCTTTGGATCGTCTGTGCCGAGATTATGAACGGTGTCGGCGGCCGTGTGTATGTAGCGCGGAGCGCGGCCCGCTGCCTCGAGCGTGGGAAGACCCGCGGAGATGCGCTTGCGGTTGAGCATTTGCCAGGCGGTGTGATCGACGGCCACGCGATCGTCGCCGATGATGAGGGCGTTTGGATACCAGAGGCGGTTGGGATGAACGTCGGGTCCGCCATCGTAGATGGAGGAGAGGGCGTCACCGATGGTGATACTGGTTTTGTCGCGCAAAGCGGGGATGCAACTGAAGTCCGCGACGGCGGGATCACCGTTGTTGCTGAGCGGCACTGGATGTTCGGCTGCGCTGAAGAGATTCATCATGGAGAAGGCGACGCCGGCCTTGTTGTGATCTTTGAGGATGGGCACGTTGATGACGAGAGCGCACTCGCGGGTAAGAATCCTGGATAGGCGGACGCGCACGGAGCCCCAGGTGTCGTCGTGATCTTCGTAACCGGCGACATCACTGCCGAAGCAGCGGATGCTTTTGTGGTCAGTATTGATTCTGAGGCCGCATGCTTCAAGGTTGCGCGCGTTCGAATCCCAGATGACGATGTTGCCGGGGCTGACGCCGGCTTGTTGCAAGCGTTCGCAGATGGACCTGACAAGCGCGGCGTGAGTAGCGCAGCCGCGGCCTGAGGAGCCGTCGACTTTGAGGCCGATGACGCGGTTCTTGTAGATGTGCGGGTAGCCAATGAACCGCCATGCTTCGACTTGATTTTTACGGTCGGTGGCGGTGAGGATGGCCTTGTCAAGCAGCGCGAGCACGCGGGACTCGGTGGGGCTTTCGGCTTGGAGAGTTGCATCGCGGGCTACGATGACTTTTGTTTTAGCGGCAGCGGGGCCCTGGGCCATGAGCGCGGCCACGCCGAACCTGCTCTTCATGCTGAGAACAGCCGCTGTGCCGGCTGCGTGCCGGAGAAATTTCCTTCGATCGAGCATCAAGTTCATACCCTGTTTGACCGGGGCTCGGCCTGGTGGCCTAAGCCAGGTGATTGATGAGCGAAGCGATGCAGGCGGCGCCGAAGCCGTTGTCAATATTGACGACGGAGACGTTGGGCGAGCAGGTGTTGAGCATGCCGAGCAGAGCCGCAACGCCGCCGAACGACGCACCATAGCCGACGCTCGTCGGGACCGCAAGCACCGGCGCGTTCACCATTCCGGCGACAACGGTCGGAAGAGCGCCCTCCATCCCGGCACACACAATCAGCACGCGTGCGGATTGCAGCGAGGTCCTCTGTGCCAACAGGCGATGGATGCCGGCTACGCCTACGTCGGCGATGAGTTCAGTTGTGTTGCCCATGAGGCGCGCAGTGACGGCGGCCTCTTCCGCGACGGGGAGGTCGCTGGTTCCGGCGCAGACCACGCTGATGGTTCCTTTGCCGGGGACGGGCGCTGTCTGGTGGAGGGTGATGGCGCGGGCGGTCTCGTGATATTCAGCGCGGGGCTCGACAGCGTGGACGGCCTGAAATGCTTCAGCGTTGGCGCGGGTTGCGAGGACGTTGCCGCCGGCCTGGGCCATGCGCGCGAAGATGGCGGCCACCTGCGCGGAGGTTTTGCCCTGGGAGAAAATCACCTCGGGCATGCCGGTGCGCAGGGCGCGGTGATGATCGAGCTTGGCGAAGCCCATATCTTCAAAAGGCAGTTGGCGCAGGCGTTCGAGGGCGTCGGTGACAGGAGTCTTGCCCTCGCGAACATCGTTGAGGAGCGACTCAATCGCAGCGGGATCCATCAGTGTGCCTCCGGTGTTGGCGCCGCGGGATGTGTGGCGGCAAAGGCCTGCATGGCCTCCTGCATCACCTGCTTCAGCGGCACCGCGTGGGCGGTGGAGAGCTGGCGGCAATCTTCGTACTCGGGCGATGCGTTGGCGATTTTTCCGTTGGGCCAGCGCGCCACCTTGATGTTGACCTTGCCCCAGGGAGTGGAGACGGCGACAAAGTCGCGCACCAGCGAGAGCTTGTTTTCAAGGCGCCAGTGAAGGCCGATGGTAGTGGTTTCGCGGAACATGATTTCTTCAAGCGCGGGCACCAGGTCAGGGCGGCAGAGCACGGTGATCTGCACGCCGGTGCGGCCTTTCTTCATCTGCACGGCGATGCGATAGACGTCCCATGCGCCCGCTTCGAGGAGCAGTTCGCTGACGTAGGCGAGGACCTGGGGATTGGAGTCGTCGATGACGCACTCGATGACGGCGAGTGGCTCTTCAGTGGAGGCGGGAGCGGCGAGGTCTTTGACTTCTCCCACGAGCAGACGGAGCAGGTTGGGCTCGCCGGGAGTTTCGCGGCCGCCCGCGCCATAGCCGGTGGCTTTGACGCGCATGGCGGGCAGGGACTGGTACTCGACATTCAACATGCGGAGCACGGCTGCGCCGGTGGGAGTGACGCGCTCCATGGGAGAGCCGGCGGAGTAGATGGGCGCATCGCCGAGTAGGGCAAGGGTGGCAGGCGCGGGAACGGGAAGGGTTCCGTGCTGGCATTTGACGGTGCCGCTGCCAACGTTGAGGGGCGAGGCGAGCCAGCGATCGATGCCGAGAATCTCAGCTCCGGCGGCGGCGCAGACGATGTCGATGATGGTGTCGACCGCGCCTACCTCGTGGAAGTGGACGTTCTCAACGGGGATGGAGTGGATGGCGGCTTCCGCCTCGCCGAGGAGTTGAAACGCGCGCGACGAGCGGGCTTTTACGGCATCGGATAAAGGCGCTGCCGCAATGATCTTGAGAATGGTGGAAAGGTGGCGATGGGGCGCATGGGTGTGGGGCTCGCCTCTGCCGTGGGTATGCGCATGCGCTTCATGCGAATGGGCGTGCGTGTGACTGTGGCCGTCGTGCGTGTGCTCGTGAGAATGAGGCTCATGCTCGTGCGTGTGGGCATCGGCATGCGTGTGGGTGTGGGGTTCATGTTCGTGCGCGGACTCGGGGGAGTCAGGCGTAATGACATCGACTTTTGTGCCGGTGAGACCGCCGCGGACCACCTTGCGGACCTCAAGGCGCGCGCCCACGTTGAGCGCCTCGGCGGTCTTTGCCAGGGAATCAAAGGGGACGCCCGCATCGACCAGCGCGCCC
>Ga0224557_1002372_pt1 | contig 16194 bp, 13 predicted proteins | sample 714S31014metaG_FD_180677 | JGI IMG/M metagenome (GOLD analysis project Ga0224557, IMG submission 180677) | Peat soil microbial communities from Stordalen Mire, Sweden - 717 S3 10-14 | ecosystem: Environmental > Terrestrial > Soil > Wetlands > Peat | place: Sweden: Norrbotten County, Stordalen...
TTTCCGTTCAGCGGCGCTGCCTTCTCGCCGGATAGCACCTACGCCATCACGTCGCCCGACCCGTCGTTTTTCCGCGACCTGCCACCGGGCACTCCGGTCGCGACCGTCACCACCTCGGTCGACGACGCCATCATGCCCATATTCCGCTACCAGCTCACCTGGTCGCAGCGCACCAACAACCTCTGGACGCTTCCCGCCATCCTGCGCAGCGAGACCCCCGGCGGCTGGCCCGTCCCGGCGCGGCACCGGCTCGCCCCAGGGCGGCTGGCCGAACTTGAATCCATGCAACGCGAGTGGATGGTCGAGGACCTCGCGCGCTGGCGCCCGCGCCTGGTGCTGGTTGCCCGCTGCCAGGACCCCGCGGTCCATTGCCAGGAACTGGAGGACCGTCACGACGATCTGCTTGCGTTCTTCCTCGCCGACCCGTCCTTCCGCGCGATCTGGCAGCACTACCGCCCATTGCGCAGCGCCGGCGCCTACGATGCATACGTCCTGGCCGATCAGTGAGTGCCAGAACAGCGCACGATGCGGAAGCCGGGCTCGGACGCGCCGCTGGGCAAGGTCGCCGCCCAGGCCGACGCATCGCTCCAGACCGAGTCCATCTCGCCCACGGCAAGGTAGTCCGCTCCAAATTGCCGGCAATACTGCTCGGCCCACTGCGCACTCTCCGCCGGTAATTCGTAAAGCCGCTGGGTCGAACTCTCGATTGCAGCGCAGAACTGCGATTCTCCGCCAAACTGGGCCGGACACCGTGAATCGGCGCTCACCATCTGACGGTTCGCATTCATGATCAGGGATCGGGCATAGAACGCATACGGCGGGATCACGTCGCCGCGAATTCCGGGGTGAGGATCGTATGGATTGAACTCCACGATCGCCGATCGGCTTGCAACCTTGTCCAGTTCGGCAAACGCAGTGCGGGCCTCAAAGACTTGCGCGGGGAGACCGGAGAATCCGCTATCGGGACGGCCGGCTTCGAGCGGAATGAAGACCCGCAGCAGAACCATTTGATAGACCGTCCCAGCAATGCCAAGCACGATCAGGCCGTAAGCCAGCCTTCTCCGCCCGGCCATCGGGAGCACGACCGCGTTGCGGCCTTCGATCCACCACGACCCCAACAGATCCGCGGCGAGGACGAGCAAAAAGAATTGCGGCAGCATCGCCACGCGATAGCCGAAGTCGTTGTTGCCGATCACCGTGGACCGCACAAACAAAGCCAGCAGCAGCCCGCATCCTGCCAGGTACAGAGCCGTGCGCTGCGGTCCGTCTGCGGAATAGCGCTTCCGGTGTCTTCCATAGAACCACAGCACCGCCCCATAGAAACCCAGTTCCAGCGCCAGCCCGGGCAACAGCAGAAGCAGGCGCGCAGCCTGGTCCAGTAAAACAGGATGGGCGCTGTTCCACGACGCAAAGATCGGCAACCCGGTAAGCAGAGCGGGATCAATCAAGCGGCGGATGCTGAACGCGAAGAGGTGGGTTGCCCCGGTGTGGCTGCTCAAATCCGAACGCGAAGAGGCGCTGAGCAGCTCCGCCAGGAACGGCGTAAGCAGCAGCGCACCCAGGATTCCGGCCGCCATCACCTGCAACGCAAGGGCGAGATTCCTGGGGCGGCTCACGATCAGCCGCGCCACCCAGGCCAGCATCAACAGCGCGAAGCCGAAGCCGACGTAGATCGACAGGCCGAAACTACTGGCAACCGCAGTTGCCGCTACAGCAATCAGGCTCACGCGTTGCCATCTTCCAGCGGCGGTCCGTCCCATCCAGAGCAGCAGGAAAGCCACCAGACAGCACAGCAGCGACGAAACGTGATGCGGAACCCACAGCAACGAGTCCGCCCAGGAGGAGATTTGATCGTTCGACCACCACTCCATGTCCCCGTTGAGCGCGGTCTGAAGGAAGATGTTTCCGATGGCCGGGAGCAAGTCCGCGCCAGTCACCGCAAGCAATGCAATCGCGATCCAGGTCTGCCTGCGCACGCCTTCGACAACCCCGAGAAAGTGGCGGACATACAAGGCGAGGATCGCGGCCATGCCAAAGCCTGCCCAGGCGCTGCTTGCAATGAATGCCTGCCGCGCAGTCACATGGCCGATGCGTGCCGCCATCGCGCAGACCACGTACCAGAAGTAGTAGTAGCGCATCGGCTGCGAATGACCGGGAAAGTAGAGTGGGTTTGCAGGCGGAACGCCAGTGCGGAGAACGGAGTCAGTAAACGCGACGCGGTAGGTCTGATCATCCAGGACCACGCTGAAGTAGAGCTTGTGCCCAACTTGGATATCGACCAGCGAGAAGACCACGAAGGCAACCCATGCAAGCGCCGCGCAGGCGATCGCGGTCTCACTCCGCGACCATGCAATCCGCGACCATGCAAGTTGATGGCGGTCCCGCCACAGCAGCACCAGCCACACCAAAGCAATCCCCAGCAGCAGCCCGCAAGCGGCGTTGAACCCCGCATACCTCCCGGCCAGGTAGCCGGCAATGGGCGTCACTGCGAAGGAGAAGGCAATCGCCCACAGGGACCGCTCGCAAAAGCTCATCTTGCGGAAGCCGAACAGATTGGCCGCATACCCCAGAACGTAGCCCGGGACGTACAGGGCAAGGGCAAAGACCACCACTGCAACGGCACTGCCCGCGACATCCTGAAGAGTGAAGTTGCTCATTCGCCCAAGTCCCCCAAAGTGTAGCATCGGCTTTGGCTTCACTCGTCGGGGCACACCGCGTTACGGCATTCACCGTCTCCCCGTACAATCGAGCGAGATACCCACCCAGGAGACTTGATCCCGAGCATGGCCCGCCTCTACCCGTTCCGCGCCCTTCGCTACGACACATCCCGCGTCCAGATGGAGGACGTGGTGACCCAGCCTTACGACAAGATCACGCCCGAGATGCAGCAGCGCTACTACGAGCGCAGCCCCTACAACCTGATCCGCGTCATCCTGGGCAAGCCTGAGCCCGGCGACACCGAACCGCAGGAGTTTCTGCCCCCGGGTGAGCAGGCCCACAACGTCTACACCCGTGCCGCCGAAGCCCTGAAGCAGTGGCGCGCGGAGGCGATTCTGGCCGAGGAGGCCGAGCCTGCGCTCTACGGATACTCGCAGACCTACGTCGTCCCCCACTCCTCGGAGGTTCGCGAACGGCGCGGCTTTATCGCCCTCGGCCACCTGTACGACTACGCCGACAAGGTGGTCTACCGGCACGAGCAGACATTCCCCAAGCACAAATCGGACCGCATGGCTTTATTCAAGGCGACGCGCGCCTACTGCGAGCAGGTGTACATGCTGTATTCGGACCCGGGATTTACCGCGGAGAAACTGATTTTCGGCGTAAAGGGTCAGGGCGGGAGCGCGAGCTTCGACGGCAGGGACACTCGCCCCGCCGACCTTGCCATCACCGACGAGTACGGCGTGGTGCACCGGGTTTGGAAGGTGACCGACCCGGGCCTGATCAACCTGATCGTGACCGCGATGGCGGACAAGAAGCTGATCATTGCTGACGGCCACCATCGCTACGAGACGTCAGTGGCGTACGCCAAGGAGCGCTCGGCGCAGCTTCGCCTGCCGCTGGGCGAGCCGCTCGATCCGGACGAGAAACTGAGCCCGAGCCACTTGCCCGTGCCGCCGTTTCCTGAGGCGGCGATGATGATGACCTTCGTGAATATGGACGCGCCCGGAATTACCATCCTGCCCACCCATCGCGTCGTCTTCGGCCTGAAGGACTTCAACACCGGGGAGTTCCTCGCAAAAGCGGAGCCGTTCTTCCGCGTGACGCCGCTGGCCTCGGCGGACCTGCAAATCTTGACCGCGTCGCAGGGCACCGCCTTCCTGGTGGTCACCCGCGACGGCAGCTACCTGCTGCAGGCGAAACCCGAGGCGGTCCGGGAGGCGCTGGCGGGAGTTCCCGCACGCCAGGCGCAGCTCGACGTGGTGCAGCTGCACAGCATCCTGTTGGACCGCATCCTGGGCCTGTCGCAGGAGAGGATCACCCAGCTAGGCAACGTCCACTTCATCCGCGAGGCGGCGGAGGCCGTCGAAATGGTGCGTTCCGAACAAGCCAACGTCGCGTTCCTGATCAAGCCAATTACGCTCGATCAGTTGCGCGATGTCTCGCTTTCCGGGGACGTGATGCCGCAAAAGTCGACGGATTTCTACCCCAAGCTGCTCAGCGGGCTGGCTATCTATGCGCTGGACTGAGAACGCTGATTGTCTGCCGTGGGCGCCGGTCGCCGGGCGGACGGCAAAGTTTCCCGCGACCGTGACGCCGCCGGTAAAATGAATCGAATTCACCCACCCCTTTGAAGCCGCGACCAAAGAACCTCGCTGCCGTGCTCGTTGCTCCTGCAACGATCGCGCTGACGATTGCGGCGTGGGCGCTGCTCGGCAGGGCGCAACCGCAGCATCCACCGAATCCCGCGACGCCGCAGCCGCCTGCCGCGCCGGCAATCGGACAGATGAACCTGAACCTGGTCGTGCTGGATCCTGCGCACGGAGGGCCGGATGCGGGCGCCATACTGGGGAGCAATGTGCTCGAGAAGGACATTACCATGGCGATGGCGGTGCGGCTGCGGGCGGCGCTCGGAGCTGCGGGTTTTACCGTGATCGCCACCCGGGACGCAAACTCTTCCGACCCGCTGACCCAACTTTCCACCGACCAGCGCGCGGCGATTGCCAACCGCACCCACGCGGTAGCCTGCATCGTGCTGCACGCGACGAACACCGGATCGGGGGTACACATCTATACCTCCGCCTTGTCTCCATCGGACCCTGCGGAGGAGGCCGACGTCGATTTTCCCTCTCCGTTTGCCCCGGTGCCGTGGGAGTCGGCCCAGGCAGAATCGGTGCAGCAGAGCCTTCGGCTCGCGGACGACATGAGGACCGCGCTGGCAGCGGGCAATTTGCCCGTCGCGGTCGGCAAGGCGTCGCTGCGGCCGCTGGATAACCTGATGTGCCCCGCAGTCGCGGTGGAACTGGCGCCACTGGCCGCTACCGGTGGCGCCACGCCTGTCACCGACGCGGGCTATCAGCAGCGCGTAGCCGTCGCATTGGCCGCTGCGCTCCAGGCCTGGCGCGCCCATGCGGTCCCTCCGGCCCCGCCGGCGCAGGTGCCGCAGTGATTCCCCGCTATCAACGCGTTCTCTTCTGGGTCCTCGCCGGCGCCAGCCTGCTGATGGCGCTGGTGCTGCTGCACGGATGCGAGCAAGCCCGGGAAAAGCTGACCCGGCATCGCAATGAGACGCCGCTGGCTGCGCCGGTCGCCGCTCCCAGCCAGACGGTTCGCCTTGCACTTGCCAACGACAACGACGGCTCCATCAGCCTGGTCGAACGCGAAATCGCGCTGCCGGATGAGACGACCGCGCGGGCGCATGCGCTGCTGGCCCGGCTGATCGCCGAATACTCGTATAAGGATTCCGCTCACCCGATCGAGAGCGGCCCGGCGGTCGACGATGTGTTCCTGCTCGACCTGCCGCTCAATCCACCCAACTCAGCCGGGAGCAAGACCGAAGCGGACGACAAGGCAGCGGCCGCGCTGGAGCTTTCCGGGAGCGCGGAGGACAGCGCGGCGAAGGGCACCGGGGATTTGACCGCCGAGCCCTCCGTTCCCGGTGGACAATTGGCGGTGGTCAATCTCGACGGGACCTTCGCCGACCATCACCCGTCCGGCATTGGACCCGAGACGCTGACCATCGAGTCGATCATCGGCACGCTATACGTGAACTTTCCGCGCATCGAGGAGGTTCGCTTTCTGGTCGACGGCCGGCCCCGCGAAACCCTGAACGGACACGCCGATCTGCTCCGCACCTACCCGGTCGTGAACACCGAGACCAAACCCGCACAGGAGGCCCATTAATGGACGCGACTTACCCGCGGGTGACGATCGGAGTTTTCGATTCGGGCTTTGGCGGCCTCACAGTTCTGCGCGAGTTGCTGCCGCTGATTCCCGGCGCACATTACGTCTACCTGGGCGACACCGCTCGGCTCCCCTATGGCTCCAAGTCACGCGCAACCATCGCCCGTTACGCCGTAGAGAGTGCTCGCTTCCTCGAGTCCCACGGCGCCAACCACCTCGTCATCGCCTGCAACACCGCATCCGCCCTGGCCCTCGACGATATCCGCGCCGCAGTGAAGATTCCCGTCACCGGCGTAATCGAGCCCGGCGCCCGCTCGGCCTGGGCTGCGCTCGCATCGCGTGCCATGAACCAAACTGGAGTCGACCGGCCACAGGATCATCTTCGCCCCGACCATCGCGACGTCCTGGTTCTCGCCACGCAAGCGACTGTGTCGTCACACGCCTACGATCGCGCCTGCACCGCACTCGGTCTCCGGGCCGTCGAGAAAGCCTGCCCCCTCCTTGTGCCTCTGGTGGAAGAAGGTTGGATCGACCACCCCGTAACCCGGGAGGTAATCCGCATCTACCTCACCGAGGCGATCGGCGACGGCACCCCAAACGTTGTCTTGCTCGGCTGTACCCACTACCCGCTCATTAAGCATGCCATTCGCGCCGCATTGCGAGAACTCGGGCACAGCATCGAGGTCATTGACTCCGCCCGCGCCACCGCTTTGGTCGTATCGCACGGGATCCAGAACCGCATCGACGCCAATCCCAGCCGGCCCGACGCCAGCTTCGAGTGCTACGCCACAGACTCCACCGAGAAGTTCGCCCGCCTCGGCAGCCAGTTCCTCGGCCAGCCTATCCCCCAGGTGAAACTCCTCGACCTCGGAGGCTAGCACTTCTTCGCCCTTTCGGGAGACAATTCCCTTACTCTTTGACTCAACCTGGATGTTGACACCGCGTAGACTGGAATCGTCTTTCAACTGACAACCAACAACTGGCAAATACCAACTTCTCATGCCTTATCTGCTGAAGACCGAACCCACCAAGTATTCGTTCGACGACCTGCTGAAGGACGGCGAGACCATCTGGGACGGCATCTCGAACCCCCAGGCCCTGCTGAACCTGCGCAGTATGAAGGCTGGCGAGAAACTTGTCATCTACCATTCCAACCAGGGCAAGGCCGCCGTCGGAACCGCGAAAGTAGTGTCGGTGGATGCGGCCGATCCGAAGAATCCCATCGTTCGGATCAAGCCCGTGAAGCGGCTCAAGCGGGAGATTCCGCTGGACGAGATGCGCCACGCTGGCATCTTTCAGGGGTCGCTGCTGTTTCGCCAGTTCCGGCTCTCGGTCGTCCCCCTCACCCAGGAACAATACGACTGGCTGGTCGCTGCCTAGCGAGCACGCCTCGGCATTGCGCGCGATAATCGTTGCCCTACGACGGTCCGCCTGACTACAACTTAAGTGCCCTTCTTTGCAGACTTTAATCTGGCTAGTATTCAGACAAAGGTTGGGGCACGAATGTACGTACTCTCATGGTTGGACAATCGCACATTGATTGCATGCGACTTCATGCTGGCGGTAGCGTTCGCCGTCGCGTTTTTCAGCCTCAAACGCACATACCCCATTCTGCGTGGAATCAATACCATCGGGATTAGCTTCCTGTTGGGTGTTCCCGGCACCTTCCTGCTCGCCTCTCACGGGTACATCCCGTACTTCCTCTCCGTCACGGTGGCAAACGGCTTTATCTTTTGCTCCTTTATCTTTCTTTACCGTGGCATCCTCCGCTTTCTTGGCAGTCGGCGCACTTCCCTGGTGCCGGTAATCGTGTCGTGCATTTCGCTGGCAATCCTCTGCTATTACAGCCAAATCCAGGACCGAATTGTCCCCCGCGTTGTTGCCATCTCAGCCACCATCGGATTCGTGCGCGGCCTTATCGCGCTCGAGCTTTTTCGCAAGTCCGAGACCTTTCCCAGTCCCAAAGCGATGCGCCTGTTTGCCGCGGCCATGTCGTTCTTTGCCGCTGTCACCGTACACACCGGCGTCATGACCCTGCTCCACGGCGTGCCCAACCACCAGGCGATTGAGAGCGCTCCCTCCGGAAGCGGCGCCCTGTTGCTTGGCGTAGTGTCGGTGTGCGTCACCGGCCTCTTCATCCTGGTGCTTGCCAGCAGCGAGTTGATCGCGCGCAGCCGGGACGAGTCGCAGAAGGACTGCCTGTCCGGGGCCTTCAACCGCCGCGGCATTGAGACCAAGCTCGCCGCCGAGCTCAAGTACATCCAGCGCGGCAAACACCGGCTCTCGGTCGCCCTTATCGACGTCGACTACTTCAAATCCATCAACGACATTCAGGGGCACGCCGCCGGCGATGCGGCCCTGCGCGAGGTCGCGGAGACCATCTCCACCCATCTGCGCGGGCGCGATTACCTTGGCCGCTATGGCGGCGACGAGTTTCTCCTCATCCTTCCCCAGACTCCCTGTAGCGTTGCTCTAGGCGTCACAGAACGGCTCAATCAGGCCATAACCAAACTCAGCCTGGCTACGGGCAGCATGCCTCTCACCCTCAGCATCGGGCTCACTGAAGCCGTGGCCGACGACGATGCGGTGACCCTGATCGCGCGCGCCGACAAGGCGCTCTACCAGGCCAAGAGCGATGGCCGCAACTGCCAGCGAGTGGTCATCGCAAGCAGCGATCCCGCAAGAAGTGAGGCGCCGGCCCTGGGCGCGATCATAATCCCTCCGGTCGAATCCTCTCTGCTTCACCGCTAGTGCGGTGTCTTGAAAGTTAGCTATAAAAATGAAGTGTCATCCTGAGCGGAGATTGGCGCGTATTCTGCGCCAATCGCAGTCGAAGGACCTGCGGTTAGGAACCTCGACGTATGCAATGAACTTCAGAGACATGCCGCTAGATCAATCCCCCAAATCCCCTCAATCGAGCCCGGCGGAATCCATCTCCGCCCGGCGTATGCTTCTGCCTCAATCGGCTGCTATCCTAAACCTTAGGACAATCGGAGCATCGTCACAGACCAAGAGGGCTGCGCGAGGACCCGGGTGCGCATTGCTGCCGGGAGGTTCATGCCGCACCGTCTTTTTGGGCGTCATCCATACTGTGAGGAGTCTCTTGAGGGAGCGTAATGATCGATTTGAAGGGAAAGGTGGCCGTCGTTTTCGGCCTGGCAAATAAGCGCAGCATTGCCTACAGCGTAGCTCAGAAACTAGCCGAGGCCGGAGCGACCCTCGTCCTCTCTTACCAGTCCGAGCGCCTCCAGCGCGAAGCCGAAGAGTTGCTCAACGACCTGGGCCAGACCAGCGTCGGACGAGCCTTCAAGTGCGATGTCGCCAGCGACGAGGACATTGACGCGCTCTTCGCGCAGATCGCCGCCACCTACCCGAAGATCGATATCCTCATCCACTCCATCGGGTTTGCGCCACCCGACGCTCTCAAAGAGGATTTCCTGCTGACCTCGCGCGAAGCCTTCCGCATCGCCCACGATGTCAGCGTCTACTCCTTCATCGCACTCGCCCGCGGCGCGGCGCCCCTCATGACCGACGGCGGTGCCATCTTGACGCTGACCTACTACGGCGCGGAGAAGGTCTTCCCCAACTACAACGTCATGGGCGTGGCCAAGGCTGCGCTCGAGTCTGCCGTCCGCTACCTCGCCGTCTCCCTCGGCTCCAAAAGCATCCGCGTCAACGCCATCTCTGCAGGACCCATCAAAACCCTCGCCGCCCGCGGCATCAACGACTTCAGCCAGATCCTCACCGCGGTCACCGCACGCGCCCCGCTGCACCGCAACGTCGAACAGGCCGAGGTCGGGAATACTGCGCTGTTTCTCTGCTCCCCCCTCGCCAGCGGCATCACCGGCGAAATCACCTTCGTCGACTGCGGCTTCAACATCACCGGAATATAGCGCTCAAACCTCATACCTCAAAGCTCGTTTACGAAGAAACACCATCCACCGCACCCGCTGACCGCCGATAGCTGTCCGCCGATAGCCGGTTCACGAAAACGCCTCCCCAACTCAGATACCTCTGTGTTCTCTCTGCTTCTCTGTGAACTCTGTGATTCGCTCTTGCCTTGACCCCAGCGCATATAATTCTCCGCATCGCCGCGCCACCGGGAACATCCAAACCCTGCGCCACAAAAATCGAACGGAGAATACCCATGACCACCGCAGAACTCCTCCTCCAGGACTACGACATCGAAGTGGCAATGACCCGCAAAATCCTCGCGAGCGTCCCCGAAGACAAGCCCGACTTCAAGTGTCATGAAAAATCCATGCCTCTCGGCAAGCTCACCATGCACGTCGCCACCCTGCCCCTCTTCGGCAAGACCATCCTCACCACCCCCAGTCTCAACATGGCCGATCCCGGCCACAAGTGGCCCGACCAGACCTTCACCACCCGCGATGCCGCGCTCGCCGCCTTCGACACCAACGCCGCCGACTGCCGCGCCGCCCTCGCCTCGCTCTCCGACGCACAACTGGCCGAACCCTGGAAGTTCTCTTTCGGCGACCACGTCATCTCCTCGAGCCCGCGCTCACTCGCCTACCGGCACATGTGCTTCAACCACCTCATCCACCACCGCGCCCAGCTCGGCGTCTACCTCCGCCTCAACGACATTCCCGTCCCCGGCGTCTACGGTCCCTCGGCGGACGAGCCGTTCAACCCGAAGTAATCCAGCTTCCGAGGCCCAGCACGGCCATCATCGCCAGAGTATTCATCCTCATCGTGCTACCAGCCTCCCCGCGGGCCAACGCCCGGAACTGTGCCGTCATCTAACCGTTCATGCGGTCTTACTCGACCGCAGAACGCAATCTCCGTTAAAAGGGCACCCCATGGAAACGACTCGCAAATCCGGCACTCCTTCTCACGACACGCCCAACGCGCTCTCCACCGACGACCGCAAGCACATGAGTGACACAACCTACGCTTTCCCCAAACAGCGCAAGGAACCGCTGAACGACGCGTCCCACGTCCGCAACGCCATCGCGCGCTTCGACCAGGTCAAGGACGTCTCCGACGCCGAGCGCGAAGAAGCCTTCCACCACATCAAGGCCGCCGCGAAAAAATTCGGCGTCGAGATGAAGGAGACGCACTGGCGCGAGCTCGGCAGCAAGCCACACACCGCCAACCCGGAGCACAAAAAAGCCAGCTAGCCAACCCCTCGGCTCCGAAATAAGAGAGAGCAGTATCCCTCGCTGCTCTCTGTGCTCTCTCTTTTACTCTGTGCTCTCTGTGATTCGCTCTTCTGCCCTAGCCCACCTTCTCCGTCAGCTCGGCCCAGCGCGCGTAGAGTTCGTCGGCGACGGTCTGCGCGGCTTCGAGATCGTGCAGCGCGGCAGTCAAGGCATCGGCGTTGGTCGCGACGCTCGGGTCGTCGAGTAGATCGCGCGCCGCGTTCAGGCGCTCCTCGGCGATCTCCACCCGGTCCTCGATGGTCGCGTACTCGCGCGCTTCCAGATACGACAGCTTCTTCTTGCCCGCGTTGGGCGGCGGCGCGGCTTGCGCGGGAGTTGCCGTTGCGGTCGCCGAACTGCCGTCGCTGTTGGCGGAGCCTTGCTCGCGCTGCCACTGTTCCCATTGCGAGTAGTCCGCAAACGTCTCTGCGTTGCCCATCCCGTCGAGTCCGAGGACGATGTTCGACACGCGGTCGAGCATGTAACGATCATGCGTCACTAGCACCAGCGCGCCGGTGTACTCCAGCAGGCTTTCTTCCAGGATCTCCAGCGTCGCGATGTCGAGGTCGTTGGTCGGCTCGTCCAGCAGCAGCACGTCGGCCGGCTCCAGCATCAGCTTGGCGATCAGCACCCGCGCGCGTTCCCCGCCGCTCAACCGTTCGACGGGCTGGTTGAGCTGCTCGCTGGTGAAGAGGAACTTCGTGGCATAACTCGCGACGTGGACCACGCGGCCCTGGTAGACGACCGAGTCGGAGTCCGGCGCCAAGGCGCGGCGCAGCGTCACGTCCTCTTCCAACTCGCGCAACTGCGAGAAGTAGACGATCTTCAGCGAGGCGGCTTTCTTGACCGTTCCCGCGGTCGGCTCGAGTTCACCGGTCAGCAGGCGCAGCAGCGTGGTCTTGCCGCTGCCGTTGGGGCCGACCAGGCCGACGCGCATTCCGTTGGTGATCAGAAAATTCAGTCCCTCCACAATCTTTTTCTCATCCACACCCGAGCCAAAACTCAGCGACACATCCTCGAATTCCACCAGCCGCTTCGTCTGTCGCTCCGTCGCCGCAAAATCGATCCCCGTCGTAGCCGTCTGCGTCCGCAGGTTCACATCGCGCAACTGCCCAATCAAATCTTGCGCGTTGTCGATGCGCGCTTTGGCTTTGGTGGAACGCGCCTTGGGGCCGCGGCGCAACCACTCGACTTCAATCTTTACGCGGTTCTTCAGAGCGTCCTGCAGCTTGGACTGCGCTTCCAGGTACGCCTGCTTGCCCTCGATGAACTTAGAGTAGGTCCCTTTCACGCGCAGCAGACCTTCGGCGTAGACGCGGTTCAGTTCGACGATCTCCGTCGCCACATTCTCCAGGAAGTAGCGGTCGTGGCTGACCATCACGCAGGCAAACGGCGCTTCGTTCAGCAGCGCTTCGAGCCATGCAATGCCGGCGAGGTCCAGATGGTTGGTCGGCTCGTCCAGCAGCAGTACGTCGGGATGGATGACGATGGCCTCGGCGATGGCCAGCCGCTTGCTCCAGCCTCCGGAGAGCGTTGCGGCCTCGGCGGCGAGCGAGGCAAAGCCGGTGCGGCCCGCCGTCTCCTGCAGGCGGCCTTCGTGCTCAGCTTCGGGGACGCCCCCCCGCACCAACGCCGCGTCCATCACCTCGCGCACGGTCAGTCCCGGAGCGAAGTTCGATTCCTGTAGAACGTATGCAATCCGCGTCCGCTTCCGCGTCGCCACCTCGCCCGCATCCGGCTCCTGCTCCCCGGCCAGCACCGCCAGCAGCGTCGACTTCCCCGCCCCATTCGGTCCAATCAGCCCGATGCGGTCCCCCTCCGACACTGGAAAGCTGATCCCCTCAAACAGCGCCACCGCGCCAAATCGCTTCGACAACCCCTGCGCATTCAAAATTGGCGGCATGCCTTCAGTCTACCGTGCCAACAAAACTTAACGCCGATTCACACCGATGACACCGATCGGGAAAGGGAAGAAAACTCTCCATCCGCTTTGATCGGTTCAATCGGTGTCAATCGGCGTTAAGCCTTCAATCCAGATCGAAATCCCGCAGCGGCCGCTCCGTCATCGGTCCTTCCTTGGCCTTCTTCACCGCTTCCTCGAACTTCTTGGCCATCAGGTCGTCCTTGTGCTTATGCGCGTCCACGCTCTGGGCGAAGATTTGGTCCCGGCGGGCATCGGCCTCACGCGCAGCCTTGGCCGCATCGCTGAAGTCCTCAAACATGCGCTTGCGCGGCGCCGGCGTATGCCCGATGATGGCGCGCGTCACCGGATCGACCTTCAGCATCGCTCCGCAATCCGGACAGGTAACCTCAAACGCTTCGTCGCTGATTCCCATGGCCCACGCTCCTTGTCGTCGGTCTTCATTCTAAGACTCAATGGCTGAAAAAGCGCTTTCTCGTTAAGGGCACGGATTTGTAGCCTGTCCTGAGCGAAGTCGAAGGATGCCGTAAACGCCGCATAATCATCGCGGCTGGTAGCCCATGGCTTCAGCCTTGGGTCTCCGCTGAGGCCAATCTTCGTGGCCGCAGACAGTGCCGGACAAACGCCGCCAGAAATCTTGTCAAGCCCCTCATCCTGTGCGAAAGCCGCTATGTCGCACCATCCACACGAGATCAAATTTCCGCCAAAATGGCAGATGAGTTACCCTCCATTTGCTACAATTAACGTAGTGGAATTAATCAGAGAAGGCCCGGCTTCCACGCCGGGTCTTTCGCCATTAAACCGTCAAGGAGCCAACCATTGAACCCCAATCGCCAGCACCTTAGCTGTCAGCTGATAGCTGTCTTAGCTGTCAGCTCTCAAACTTTTGGTTTTTGGGGTAACGGTTGGCCGCCCGTTAACTCAAAAGGGACTCCCCCTTCGCTAACCACATTTGTCTGCAACAAAACGTCGGGCAAATCTGGGGAAAATTCGGATGATCGGACCACGCGAAGCTCAAGCGGCGCGCCGGGCTCTCTGAGGATGCAGCACCAGCATCTGCCCCCAAAAGTTGTCATCCTTGAGCCTGACTTCTATGGGCTGAAGTAGGGACCCCCGCACTGTTAACTCAAGCGGGACTCCCCCTTCGCTAACCGCATTTGTTTGCAACAAAACATAGAGGAAATCTGGGGAAAATCGGAACCGGCGCTACAGCCGGATGACGATGTGGCCGGGGCATTGGCTGGCGGCTTCTTCGACGAGGCGGGCGATCAGTCCAGCGCCGGGGGTGGCGACTTCGGGGCGGGCAGCTTCGCAGGCGGCGAGAAACCAGACGCCGGCGATCACGCGCTCCTGGGGATGGCCGTCGGGGAACAGGTGCAGCGTCATCGCCTCGGCGTGCCTGCGCAGGCCGGCTTCCTTGTTCAGTTCGTAGGTGGCGGCGAGGCGTCGGAGCCGGTCCATCTGGTAGCGCATCTTCGAGGCGGAAACCTCAGCGGACTTGCCGAGGCTTGCATCGAGGGTGCCGAGGTAGTCCTGCGCAGCGGTGAGCGCTTCGTCGAGGGCGTTGCCGGCCGCGGCCAGGCGGCGCTTGGCCTGGATGGGCATGGCGCGCGCGCCCAGGCGCTGGGCGAGTTCCTCCGCCGGGCGCATCGCGTCGGGCAAACTGACTTCGTGCTGCGCCATGATCGCGCCGATGGCCGGCTCAATCAGCGTGGCCGACAGGCGCGGCAGAATGGGCGTGATGCGGCCCAGCGCGCGCTGGTAGATGACGGCGCTCTGCGCAAAATACGCAACCTCAGCCGGGCCGCCGACGTACGCAGCCGTTGGCAGGATGCTGTCCTGAAAGACCGGACGCAGAATTGCGTTCGGGCTCAGCCGCTCCGGCGCCTCGTCCAGAATTGCGAGCAGATCGGCGGCGGTGTACGACTTTGCCGAATTCCCCGCCCCGGCTGCGCCGCCGTTGCCGGCTTTCCAGGTTCCGTCGGGCAGGCGGCGCAAGGCCTCGCGGCTGCTGACGCCCGGGTTGCCTTCGACCTGGCTGGCCGGTTCGCTCACAAGGAACAGCAGCGACGCGCCCGGCTTGACCAGCACCTGCGCATGGTACCCGGCGGCTTCGAGTTCGGCTGCGCGTACGAGCAGCGCGGCTTCAAGCTCTTCGGCGTGTTCGATGGCGTAGCGCAAGGCGGGTGCGCCCAGCGAGTGGAAGTCGCGGCCCGCGGCGTCCATGACGATCAGACCCTGCTCGGCGAACAGGCGCGTCATCAGCCGCGCAAACGCGCCGCCAAAGGTTCGCGCTTCACCGCCCGACGGACTCCCGTAGCACTCGCGCAGCAGGTCGCAGATGGGCGCATGCCCGAGCAGGTCGGCTGCCTGATCGAGCAGCCCGTCGATCTGGCCCCCGAGAATGACGTCGCCTACGGGAACGTCGTGGTGAGGAAACTTCGCGCCCAGGCGCAGCGTTTCAACAGCTGTCTTGGTGAGCAGCGAGACCTGGTCGACCTCTTCCAGATCGTGGTCTTCGGTCGCCGTCCAGAATATCGGCACATGCTCCACGCCCGTCACCGAGGTCGCCTGCCGGGCGCGGACAATCGCCGTAGCGGCCTTCAGCAGCGTCAGCAGCGGACCTCCCAGCAGACCCACCTGCTGCCCGGTGACCACGGCCCGCGCCCCGCTGCGCAGCTTTGCGATGTTGGCGAGAGCGGCGGGTGCAGCGCCGAAGATGAGGCTCTGGCGTTCCAGCGCATCGGCCAATGCTCCCGCATCCGCACCGGCAGCAGAGGTTCCCATCCATGCCCGGCCCAGCGGCTCAGCCCCGTACCACGCGCGCACCGGCGAGGAAGCGCCAGCATCGCCCATCGCGAGGTAGTCGCGCAACAGCCTGGTGGAGTGTGGCAGCGTTGCGATGGGATAACACTCAGTGCTCATCAAAAATCCTCAACCCGGAGCCGGAATCTATGCGCCACAGCAGGAGTGGGAACTCGCCGCAACTCTCGTATCGATTGGAACATGCCTCCAATTGGATGCGCTATTTCCAGCCCCGATGCAGGATGATACCGTAGACCCATGGCAGCCAAGCGAACCCAGAAGAAGAAGTCCAGCAGCAAGGCCGCGACCGGAGTGAAACGCGCCGGCAGTGCTAAGGTTATCTCGTCCAGGCTCAGTTTCAAAGGCATGGTCTTCAACGTGTTCACCGACACGCTGGAAGAGCCGGACGGACATCGGCACATCAAGGACGTCATCCGCCACCACGGCTCGGTGGTCATCCTCGCG
>Ga0224557_1002378_pt1 | contig 16148 bp, 12 predicted proteins | sample 714S31014metaG_FD_180677 | JGI IMG/M metagenome (GOLD analysis project Ga0224557, IMG submission 180677) | Peat soil microbial communities from Stordalen Mire, Sweden - 717 S3 10-14 | ecosystem: Environmental > Terrestrial > Soil > Wetlands > Peat | place: Sweden: Norrbotten County, Stordalen...
ATGAATACTATTATGAACGTCCGAGCCCAGAAATCGTCCAACAGATCAAGCAGCGCCAGCGAATGTCGCCGGCTCAATCACTGTCTTAGATCGTCCCGAAAGGGTGCAGTATGAAACAGACTCTTTGCTTTGTGGATAATACGGGCTGGTCCGCACATGGGTCATGCCGCTGAGGCGGATGAATTCCTTGAAGTCCCGCGCGATGAACTGGGGCCCGTTGTCGGAGATGATCCGCGGCCGGGCCTGGGGATGCTTCTCCTTGGCGCGTTGGAGGATGGTCTCGATGTCGGCCTCTTTCATTTGCTCCCGGATTTCCCAGTGGACGATCAGGCGGCTGCATCCGTCCAGTACGCTGCACAGGTAGTAGAAGGTGCCACAGATGTTGATATAGGAGACGTCTATGTGCCAATGCTCGTGCGGCTGCAACGGCTGGACAAAGCCGGTTCCTTTTTTGGAGGGGATCCAGTTCCTGACCCCCAGCAGCCCGGCCCCGGCCAACACCCGATAGACGCTGGCGGGACTGACCGCCACCACGTCCGCATCGAGCATCATGAAGGTCAGGCGGCGGTAGCCTTCCAGCGGGTTTTTCTGGTGGAAGTCAATGATGGCTTTTTCCTCCCAGTCCTCCAGCCAGTGGTCGCGTGGAATCCAGCCGTTGTGCTCGTTGACCTTGCCGTAGCGGCTTTTCCAGTCGAAGAACTTGCTGCGCCCCAGGCCGGCCCAACTGACCAGGCGCGCGGCGGGAATTTCCGTCTTGTCCGACCAGCGGCGGACAAAATCCACCACTTGGTCGCGCAGATCGTGCGGCACCCACTTCTGTTTTAACTCTCCCCAAGACTTTTTTTTAGCGCCACATGCTCCTCCATCAGTTCGGAGAGGACCTCATTCTTGCGGGCCAGCTTTTCCTCCAGGGCCGTCACCTTGCGCTCCAGATGGGTGGAGGGTTTTTCACCGCGGCTCTCGAAAACGAGGCCACCCCGCTCGAAAAACTCCTGCTGCCAGCGGTAAAACTGGCCGGGCTGAATGCCGTGCTGATCGCACAGGTCGGAGATGGGCTTCTTGTCGACCAGGTGGGCTTTGAGGATGGCGATCTTCTGATCGGGCGCCAGACGGCGCCGCTGCGTTTCGTTCTTATGATCGGTCATATTTTCCGGTCTGGGTTAGTGCTAACCCAAATTGCGGAAAAGTCCATTTTCAACTGAGGCAAGACAGCATGAGTCGTCTTGATCTAAATAACATTCTTGCCGAGCGCGGCATTCCCATGCATTACGGGCAGAAGGACCTCGAAGAAGACCTCGCGTATGCCCGCAGTTGTCAGTGACACCACTGTCATCAGTAATCTGGCCGCCGTTGGTCAGGCGGTACTGCTGCGCATTGAATTTGGAACAGTCTTTGTTCCGCCCGCTGTGTGGCGCGAGCTTCATGCAAGAACAAGCCTGCCCGGCGCGGTGGCGGCAGATTCGGCGCGCGAATCCGGCTGGCTGGTCGTCCAAACGCCGAAGCCGAGCGAGACATTTAACCAATTGTTGGCTGAATTGGATTCCGGTGAAGCGGAAGCGATTGCTCTCGCGTACGAACTTAAACCAGCCACCGTGTTGCTGGACGAAACTGATGGTCGTGCCGAAGCCCGCCGATTAGGTTTGGCAACGATCGGCACCGTCGGCATTCTCGCTGGCGCACGACAATCCGGGCAGCTTCAAAAAATCAAGCCCTTGCTCGACCGTTTGATGAGAGATTTTCGCTTCCGTTTAAGCCGTGAACTTTACCACCAACTCGTTGCCGGAGATGCAGTTGATGGAACGTAAAAGCGTTCGTGCTCCGTCGGCGGCGGCGGCGGCGAATCCGCAGTCGTGATCTTTGGCTTCCGGGTCGGGATTGGCCCGGTATTTGCCGGCTATGTCAGAAATCGTGCGGTGGCGCGAGGCCGGCGGAAGGGTGGCAAGATGTTCCAAAATAAAATGGGAAACCTCGCGCTGTTCCGTCGGCGGCAACGCTTGAATTTCTTCCAAAATGGCCTGGGCTTTCGTACTCATCGTTCAAACTATACCACCCCCAATGAAAACGACAAGCCGCGCAATATGTAATCAAAACCGCCGCACTTATGCCGCCCCCGATTCGAGCCTGTCATGGACTCCAATTCCGCTCGCGCCGGCCTTGACGCTCCGCGCCCTTTCCGGCGGGCGGAAAGGATTTCAGTTTTAACTCGCAAATTTGCCGGATTGTGATAACTTCGCATCAACGCGCAAGGCCGGGAAATGACGTTGGCACTTGCATCAATTTGCAGCAGCGTTTGGTCATCACCGTGCCTTTTGATGCGAAGATGGTGGAAGATATGCGGTTTGCAATGCACTATGATTGGGCAATTTAACGAATTATGAGAATTTTCAGACAGGATTCGATTCCCTTCACCCGCTCCATTGAATTAAGGACTTGGAAGGTGGTGCAGTGAAGTAATGGCACGTTTTACGTTGATGCGTTTGACTTTGATGCGGTGATGCACTAGCATCAGCTTATGAGAACGACTCTGGATATCGAGGATGACGTGCTCCAAGCCGCCAAGGAGTTGGCGGACCGGGAAGGCAGCACCGCGGGACGCGTTATTTCCGCCTTGGCGCGGCGCGGGTTGATGGTGCCGAGCAAGAAGGCCAAACCATCCCAGCCGACACGAGGGGGCGTTCCGATCCTTCCCTCACGGGGCGAGGTGGTGACCCTGGGTCATGTGCGAGAATTGATGGATCAAGAAGGCGTTTAAGCGTGCGGGCCTTGCTCGACATCAATGTCCTGATTGCATTGCTGGATCCGGACCATGTCTTTCATGACCGCGCCCACACCTGGTGGAAGGGCCAATCGAAGAGCGGATGGGCCAGTTGCCCGCTGACGGAAAATGGCGTGGTGCGAATCATGTCCAACCCCGCTTACAGCAGGGCGGCAAAATTCCGGCCAGGCGATCTGATTGAACGTCTGGACCTCTTCGCGAGCCAAAGCAATCACGAATTCTGGCCTGACGATTTATCACTACGAGATAAAACCGCTTTTGCGCGGGATCGCCTGCACGGCTCACGCGCGATTACCGATGTTTACCTCTTGGCGCTCGCCGTGAAGCACCAAGGAACTTTGGCCACTTTTGACCAGGCCATTCCTGTCTCGGCGGTCCCGGGAGCGGCGACCGCAGGCGTGTGTGCGATTTGAATGACTTTCATGTCATGATGTCCAGCCGGGCAAGAATGCCCAGAGCGATCAACGGCCCTGAATTGCAAACAATCCGGCTCACGAGGGGATCGGCTTGAATTCGGCGGCGAGTTCATCCGCATCCCGGTTCACGGCGGGCACGTTCCATTGCGGGCAATTGAAAAGAACAACCATGCGGGAAACTCCGGCCAGTTGCGCTGCTTGTCCGCTGGTCAGCCGCCCCATTTCAAACAGCTTCATCGCCAGCGCCATGCGCGCCTCATTTTCAAACCGTTCAGGGCTTGAACCCGCCGAAGCCGTCCAGGATTCGGGAGACTCTATTTGCATCCCCTTCATCTGAACAACATTCGCGCAATGCGGGCGAAAGAAAGGCAATTCAGGCAGTGCGGCCCTCCTATTCCTCGCCTAACGACCGCAAGCCCGAATGAGTTCGGCGCAAAAGAAGAAACCTCAAGATTCGCGCCAATATAGACAACCGAGTCAACCGCGAACCACGCGAACCACGCGAAAAATCCCGGTCATTCGCGTATTTCGCGTGGTTCGCGGTTAAAAAAATTCCTTAGGCGAGGATTTGGGACAACAGAAATCCCTTGTGGCGATGAGCGCAATGCGCCAAATCACCTGCCAAACTGTTCGCGGCGGTTCAGGGGACAGCAGACTTGGAAGTCTGCGCTACCCCCGTCAGACACCTCGCCCGTTGTGGATTTCAAAAGCTCGCGGTCTATTCGAAAAAAATGCGTGTAAGGAGCAGCCTGCGCTGACGCTACTTTCCCTCGTAAAGCCGCGCGATTTCGACCAGGATGGCTTCGAGTTGGCGGTAGTAATCGTCCTCTTTCAATTCAGTTTTTTTGGAGCGCAATGCGCTGAGGTTCTGCTCCAATTCGTCGCGCCGCGCGCGGGCGGCGGGCGGCAGCTTTTGCTCGGATGCGCCGCGGACCAGGACCATCTGCTGCGCGCGCACACCGTCCACGGATTTCCCGCCCTCGGCGGTCTTGACTGCGCGCACGCCGTGGAACCAATCCGGCGGCGTGCCAAGGCCGTCGCCGTTGTCGTCGATGAGCGAGTGTTCGGTCGCCAGGCGTCCCTGGTCCTTGTAAAACTGCTCCGTCAGCCGCGCGGCCATAAGGGACGCTTCCAGCAGCGAGGTCTGGCCGTCCTTGTCCAGATCGGCCGAGGGGTCGGCGATGGCGCGCGCCAGATAAGTGCCGAAGCGCGTGGCGTTGAGTTCGGAGCCGCTGCGGGTGGCGGTGATGATGACCCTGCCCGGCGCGGACAAGGCGGGGAGAAATGGGCCGCTGGCGGAAGCGCATTGAATGACGGCCAGCGGACGATGACCGGGTTTGAGCGCCGCCGCCAAATCGACCGCGGAGATGTCCGGGCCGCGCAAATTGAATTTGGCGCTCCGCCCGTCAAAGGTGCCGTGCCCCAGAAAGACCAGCCACAACTCTCCGGCGGGCCGCGCCGCTTCTTCAGCCAGGACGCGCAGCAGCCGGGTGCGATCATTTTCGGCGGAAGGCGGGTCCAGGCCAATGACCGTCGTGCGCAACCCGCCTTTGGCGGCGGCATCCTGCCACAGATCAGCGGCGGCGGAAAATTGGCGGGCATATTGAGGCTCGCCCGGCGCGCCGATGACGAGGATCAAGTCACGCTCATCGTTGGTCTGCGCGCGCAGCGCCGCCGGCGCGCAAAGCAACAGCATGGCCGCGATCAGGCAAAGGTGGTGGGCGCGCTTCACCCCAATCCTTAGCGAAGTTCGGTAGGGCGAGGCTCCTGCCGAGCCGATTCCGCGGAAGAAGGCTCCGCGGAAGCGTCGCCCTACCGGCGTTACCTGTTCGGTGAAGGATGCTCCCATTTCGATAAAGATCGGGGCCTTCACGGCAATCCTTTCCAGCGGCGCACGCCCCACTCGGTCACAAAACAGCAGAGCACGGCAAGAAACACCAGGGGCTTCTGCCAGAGAGGGTCGCTGCGCGTTTCGGTAATCGGCGCTGCGCGGCGCGGAAGTTTCTGCACGAAGTCTTTGAGGGCGGCCATCTCAATGACTTCCCCGCCGGTGCGGCGGGCCAGGGCTTCGAGCAGCGCCCGGTTCGGTTTGAGGGACCGGAATTCCTCCGCCGCGGGGTCGGACGCCCATCCGGCCGCCGCGCGCCCGACGCCCTCCCCGTTGCCTTGCGTGACGACCGCCTCCACGGCGTAAGCGCCCGCGTCGCGCGCCACGTACTCCGCCTCGTATGTTCCGGCCTGGCGCGGCGAGGGGTCCGCCGTCAGCCGGATGACATTGGTGAGGGCGCTGGCGTCCGCTCCGCTCTCCAAGAGCCGGACTGGACGGACGGTCAATTGGGCGAGGGCGCCGTCCAGAGGATTAAATTCGGCGTCGCGCGCCTTGACGACGAGGCGGACGCGGGAAGGGTCGCCGCCAGGGGAAGATTCCGCCGTGACGGAAACGCGGGCGGGGACATCGGAGACGAGCCAGCGAACGAGTTGGCGCCAGGATTTGGCCAGGTCCTTTTGCGAGGATTCGTCGCGCATGCCCCAAGTCCACAAATCGCCGAGCATGAGCGCGGCGGAGCGACCGAAGCCGAATCGCTGGGCGGCCAGGGCGGGATAAGTATTATTGTCAGAGTCCGAGACTGTGGCCAGGACACTGGCGCCGGGTTTGATGGCGCCAATGGCATTGAGAACGGTGAACTGCGGGAGGGATGCCAGGCGGTCCTTCTCCTCGGATTCGGTGAGGCGCAGGCGCGTCCACGGCTGCAGCCAGCCTTCGCGGGTGAGGGTGAGATTCCATTGCGAGGGCAGTTTGGGGGCGGCGGGCGCTTCCAGATAAACGGGAAGCATCGAGGCTATGGGGGTGCCGGCGTAGTTTCCTTCACGAAACGATTCCGCGCCGCCCAGCATGAGAAAGCCGCCGCCCCGCTCGGAGACGAAGCGCCGCAACAAAAGGAGTTGATCGTGCGTAAAAAAGTCCGCCTCGACTTTGTCGAGGATCACGGCCTGGTAGGCATAGAGTTCAGCCGCGGTCTTGGGAAAGCCGCCGCGCAACTCGTATTCGTCCCGCGTATTCAAACGCACGGTGACAGGCTGGTCGTAGCGGACGGTCTCCTCGTTCGTATCAACGAAGCCGCCAAAGAGGGGATTGCTGGCCTCGCCGTAGCGGCCTTTGAACTTGAACTTCGGCTCGCGGCGCGCGACCCGGATGAGGGAAACCATGCGGACCTGGGGATCGTCCTGGACGGCGCGATTGAGGAATTTGAACTCCCAATTGGGCCGCCCGCCGACGTAGAGGACGCGAAAAGGTTCCTGGCCCCGATCGACCACCACGACCTGGCGGTTGTTGGCAAGCGTCGCTTCGCGGGACTGCGCCTCCGGGCGGCCCAGTTCATCCGCGGCCCGGGCTTCGACTTCATAAAAGTGAAGGCCGGGTTTGTCGGGTTGAATCTGGAAGCGAAAATTCAGAGCGGCGTCCCCCCCGCCTGCCCGCTGCCGCTGTTCGGCGACCACGTTGGAGGAGACGGAGACGTGAAATTCGACCTGGTTGGATGGCGGGGCGCTCGCGGCGATTTCGATCAACCGCGTCACCACCTCCGCGCCGGCAAAACCGCTCGCGTTGACAGCCGTTTGGATGGTGACCGGAGCGTCTTCGAAGGCCGTCTGGCTGACGGCCGGCTTGTCAAGCCCAATGTCGGGCAGGGCGGCGTCGCTCCCAATGACGACCGGGTAAACCGGCGGGCAGCCATCCAGCGCGGGCGGGTCCGCCGCCAGGTCGGTGGCGTTGCCGTCGGTGAACAGGAGAACGCCCGCCACGGGCTGGCCGCGCCACAAATCGGCGGCGGCGCGCAAGGCGCCGCCCAGGGCGGAGCCGCGCCCCGCGAAATCCAGATCGCCGAAATCGCGGATGTCCTGGAAATGAGAGTCAAACGAATAGCGCCGCGCCTGGAAATTTTCCTCCAGCGCGGCCTGCCAGCCGTCCGGGTCGTTGGTCAGCGCGCGCCGCAGCAGTTCGCCGCGCGATTGCAACCGATTGGCATCGTGGATGCGCATGCTTTGGCTGTTGTCGGCCAGGAGCGCGAAGAGATTGGCGCCCGGTTTGGCGCGCTGGCTCACGCGCACGGGTTCCAGCACACACAGCGCCAGGAGCGCCACGCCGGCCAGTTTGAGCAAGCCGCAGCCCAGCCGGACGGGACGCTCGGCGGCGCCGCGGTGTCCCGCCCAAACCAGCGCCAGCGCGATGGCAACCGTCAAGGCCAGAACGGGGAAAAGCCAGGCGCGGGATGAAAAGAGGATCACCGCCGGACCGGTCACTGGCCGCCTCCCAACTTCTCGTAATACTGGCGCACCAGATCGGAATAGTTTTCCGGCACGGGATCGTGGTCGAGCGGAACAAGGCTGTTGGCGTTCTCCCGCCGCGCCAGTTCCTCGCGCAGCCAGGCGCGCACGTCTGTCATCGGGGCAAGGACTTGCGTGCGGACGGTCTGCGGGTCCGGCTTCTTGCCGGTGCGTTGGAATTCCGCGCGCATGGCTCCGACGCGCTCGCGCGCGGCCGCCAGTTGATTGCGCATGTCGGCCGCGTCCAGGACTTGCTCGACATCCCGCAAACGCTCCGCCCAGGAAGCGTATTCGTTGCCGGTGACAGGGCCGTTTCGGCCGACACCGCCGCGAGCGCCGCCGAATTGTTGCGCGATTTGCCTTAGCGGGTCCCTTCCGCCCGCCGCATTTCCTCCGGAGCGCGCGTCCGGGTTTTCCCCCGGCTGCGGCTGCCCGGAGGCGTTGGCGTTCTCTTCGGCGCCATTTGCGTTTTGTCCCGCGGTGTTTGACGGTTGTCCGGTGGCGTTTGCTTGTTGTCCGGCAGCATCGGCGTTCCGCGCGGAGCCGGTCGGCCTTTGTCCGGTGGAATTCGTATTCTGTCCGGCGGCGTTGGTGGCGCCGGCTCCCGCGGCGTCGCGCCCGGCTTGCGCGGTCAGGTCGTCGAGTTCCGTTTGCGCGTACCGCAGAGCCTGGGTTTCGCTGCCGAGGACGCTTTCCGCGGCGCGTTCGACTCTTTGGCGGAGTTCGGAGATATTGGTGCGGGCGGCGCGTTCGGGTCCGGCGGCTTGAGAAAGAAGGCCGCGATCGACCAGTTGGGCGCCGATGTCCAAAAGGTTGCCGGTGTGCATCTGGCTGGCGCGGCGCACCGTGTCATAGAGTTGTTGCGACAGAAGCGGCTCGGAGTTTTCCGCCTGTTCGGTGACGTTTTCCATGCCGGCGACGAGGTTGGTCAGCGCGCTTTGCTGGCGGGCGATCTGTTGAATGAGTTGTTGACGTTGCGCGGCGTCGTCCAGGGTCTTTTGCTCGGGATGAGCGAGCGATTCGAGGCCGCGCCCGATTTCGCCCTCCTGGCGGTCCAGGTCGCGCGCCTGGCCGCGCAACTGGCGCATCTGGTCGGAGAACTGGCTGGAGGTCTGGCGGCGCATGTCCTCGCGCAAGTTCTGCAATCCCTGCTGCGCGCGCGTGCCGGAGGCCAGGGCCTGGGAAACGGATTCGTCGCCGATTTCCTGGGCGGCGCGCTGGGTGTCGGCGCGGGTCTGCTCCAATTGCTGGCGTGCTTTTGACATGGAGGCGGCGTTGGGGGATTGATCGAGTTGCTGGCGCAATTCGTCCACGTCGGCGAGCATTTGCCGCTCCTCGTCCTGGAGGCGCTTGAGCTGGCGGCGGATGTCTTCGCGCTGCGTGTCGGTGCGGGCTTCCTGCAAGGCTGTTTGCAATTCGCGCAGGCGCTCGTTCAAGTCCTGCTGCCGTTGGGCCAGGGCCTTGAGGCGGTCGGCGGCTTGCAGTTGCTCGCGCTGCCGGGCAGTGGGCGCGGCGGCGGCCTGGCGCTCGGTTTCGTAGCGGTTTTCCTCGGGGGTCATTTCGAGCTGTTCGAGCTGGCCGCCGCTGGGCTGGCCGGCACGGCCGCCGCGGCTGCGGTTGCGCGAGCGCGAAACGGAGAAATCGTGCGGGATCATTTTCAGCAGCGCCTGGTAAGCCGCCTGCTCGGAGGCGACGGCCGCGGGCAATTGCGCCGGCGATTTTTTCGCCTGCTCCAGCGCCGTCTTGGCCCGCTCCATTTCCTTGATGGCCGATTGGAGCGCGTTTCGGGCCTGCGGATTCTCGGCGCTCTCCAGCGCCTGGCGCGCCTGCTCCAGCGCCTGTTCTTGCGCTTCTCCGACGGTGGCAAGGTCGGAAGCGAGGTCGCCGGCAAACAGCGCGAAGGCGCAGAAGCAGGCGGCGGGCACGAGGAATTTCAGATGGATTCTCATGGAGACTTGGGGTTGGCGGACGTGGCGTCCTCTTGTTGCAATTTCCAGGTGGCGATGACGATTTCCTTTTGCATTTCAGCCAGCTTGATGCCCGTTTCGCTCTGTCCTTGTCCCTGCTCCGATCCCTGGCCGGCGTCACTGGCCGCCCCGGACTGATCGGCGCGGAACGTCTCCTCGAACGGGCGGACCTCGGCAAAAAAGATGTCGCTCAAAGTACGGCGGACTCTTCCATCCGGGCCGTAATCGTCCGCCCAGGCAAAATAAGCCAGCACCTGGTCGTCGGCCACGTTGAGGTCTTCGAGCGGGATGAGATAACTGAATTGGCGTTTCTGGTTGGCCGGAGCCGATTGGCCCAGCTCAACCAGATTGGGGTCCTGCCCCGCAAGCCCGAAGCCGACGCCGTATTTGAGCAATCCAAATTCGTCCGTCGCTTCCGCTTCCAATTGCAGTTCTTCCAAGCGGGAAACGCGAGGGTCGCCACGGGGAAAGTCCAACTTCACTTCCGGGCGGCGGTTGGTGAGGACTTGCAGGACAAAGTCGGCGGGGAATTTGTTGGTGCGTCCGGCGGCGTCTTCCAGGGCCAACGCGTAACGGGCGCTGTGAGTCAGCAGGAAGCCGGCCAGCAGGGCCGTGGCGTTGCTTTGCACGGAAAAGGAAATCGACTGCCCGCCGCCCACCCATTGCGCGCGGACCACCGGTTTGTTGAATTGCAGGGTGTAAGTCAGCCGCGTGCCTTCGACGGCGCTGACGCGGCGCGTGTCAATTATGGTCTTGTTGGTCAGGCCCGTGTAATCGGGAAAGCGCAGGAGCGCGTCCGCCCGCGCCAGCGAGGGATAATCGAAAACGCGGAGCTTGAAGTCGCGCGTTTTGGCGCGTCCATATTCAATATGGTAAAATCCCTCCTCCGCGACCTCGTCCAGGCTCGCGCCGAAAACAGGATCGGCCAGATGCCGTTCCAGCGGGATGCGCCGGGTCTTGCCCGAAGCGCCGTTGACGACCAGCGTGGCCTCCGCGGGCGGCGTGCCGCCGAATCGGGCCGCCACCACCAAGCTGGTTCCACGCTCGACTTCGGTGTCGCCTGGAGTGACGGTGATTTCCGGCAGCCTCCACGAGCCAAAAGCCGGACGGTCGCGGGCCCCGGCGTGAGCCAGCGCAAGCAGGACAATCACCAACCCGCCCAGCGCCGCCACGCTGGCGCTCCTGGCGACGGAGTATTTTTGTTCCAGGGCGTTCCCCCAAAACGCGCGCCGCGGATGCGCCAGTGCCTCATCAATCACGCGCAACTGGAGGTATCTCAATTGACCGGAAGCGGGATCGGGTTGCTGCTCCGCCGCGGCTGAAAGCAGGTGCCGCAGTTCCGGAAATTCCCGCTCAATGGCCGCAACGACGGCGCGAGCATCAGGCTGGCGCCGCCGGTGACGCGCCCAAGCCGCGGCGACAGCCGCCAACCCGCCGAGCAGCGGGACCAGCCAGGCAACGGGTGAAGTCCAGCCGGCAAGACTCTGCAGCAAAAGGACCAGGACGCCAAACGCGGCCGCGGCGAGCCAGCCAACGGCCAACTCGCGGCAGAAGCGCGCCCGCCGGAGAGATTTCTCCAAGGCGGCGAGTCCAATGCTGAGACGCGTTTCCATCATGAGATCGCTTCCTTGGTTGTGACGCGGCGCGCCAAACCGCCGGCCAGAAGAATCTCAACTACTGTAATCGCCAACGCCGCGACAATCAACCAGCGCCAGAGTTTCTGCCGGCTTTCAATTTCCGCCCGCTGTAATTGACGCTCGCGATGGAGCTTGGGCGCGCTGGCCGCGTCCGCCGCGGTTCCCAACGGCACACCCAGCCGGGCCAGCGCATCGGTGGGAAGCGGGGCCACACGGCTTTCTTCCAGGCGCAGGTTTACGGCGAAACGCCGCTCTTTGCCGCCAGCCACCGCGCGATAAATCCCCGGCGCATCCGTTTCCAGAAAGGGCGCGCCCGCCGGCAACGTCGCTTGGGCGCCGTCCGGCTTCTGCCATTGCACAGTCGCGCCGGATGAAACGGGTGCGGGAAGCGCCTCACCGGTCCGAAATTGGCATCGCGCCGGGGCGCCGCCCCCGCTCCATTCGAGCATCGTTTCCATCAAGGGCGGGTACTTGCTCGAAACGGCCAACTGGCTGTCCGCCGGGTTCCACCCCGCGGCGAGCACCAGGAGGTTCCCCTTTCCCACGGCGATTTGCGCCAGGGCGGGCGAGCCATCGTCGAATTTTGCCAGCACGCGCGCCGGGGTGTCCGCCGGGATTTCCCACCGCCGGTGTTTCCAGAAATGGATGTGCGTGAAATCATTGAAACGCGGATCGTCGAACGGCGCGAAGAGAGGATGCCGGAAGTCGATCTCCCCAAGCAGCGCGTAATCTCCGCCGCCTTCGCTCACCGCCACTTGGGGCAATCCAAGCAGTGCGGCCAGCGTCGGGCCGCTTTGGGCGTCGGTTAGGACCGCGAGCGCCATCTTGCCGCCTTGCAACCAGCCGCGCACCGCCGCGCATTCCTCTGGAGCCAGCCGGGCCGGCAGGATGGCCAACGCGGCCGATGCCAACAATTCGGGCGCCAGCGTGGCATTCGTTCCGCACGCCAGCAGTTGCACCCGCCGCCGGGGCGTCGCCGGGAAAACCCGCTCCAGATAATAGAGCAATCCGGCCGAATCACCCGCCGCCTCCGCGCCCAGGTAGGCGATCTTGATGTCCTCGACTTCCGGTGCTGCAAAATAGGAAAGGTTATCGAAATCCACGTCGTCGCCCGACAATTGCAGCACGCCGGTTGTCTGCCCGACGGGAAGCTTGGGCGCCTGAAAAGTCCGGGTCTGGCCCGCAGCCAGATAAATCTCCATCGGCAAGCCCCCTTTCCAGCCCACGCGCAGTTTCTCCTTGAGCGAATCCCGCGAGTTGGTCACACGGAACCGTATTTCAGCTTCCGGGCTGGCCGTCGCGGCGGGTTCGACAATTTCCAGGCCGGCGTTGGACTCCGCCTTGCCCTCCACCCGCTCGACGACGACCCGCAGTGCGGCGGGCCAGTCGTGACCTTGCAATCCGTCCAGTTGGGCGCCCTCCTGCAAATCGCTGATCAAGATCAGCTCCTGGCGTCCGGCGGGCGGGCCGGCCGCGGAACTGTTGCGGAATTGATCGCCGGCGGTTGTGAGGGCCAAACCAAGGTCCGTCCCCAACCAGCCGGGTGAATCAGACCCCACACGCGCCAGCGCCAACGCCGCGCGCTGGTCCAAGGGCGACGCGGACCATTCGGAGAAACTGAGCAGCGTGCGTGGCTGGTCGTCAAACGTCATCACCGCCACCGCATCGGCGGGCGTAGTCCTCGCAAGGTATCCTGCCGCCACGGCGCGCGCTTTCTCCCAAAGACCTTCCCGTCGCATGCTCGCGCTCGTATCCAGCAGCAGGACGAGTTGGCGGCCGGCGGCAGGGGCCGCGGGGAGCGTGTTGTCTTTGGCGAAAAACGGGCGCGCAAACCCGCAGGCCAAAAGAGCCAAACAGAGGCAGCGCAGCAGCAGCAACAGCAGATGCTCGAGCTTCCGGCGGCGCACTGTCCGCGGCGGCGTGGGAGCCAGGAACATCAGCGAACTGAACGGCATCCGCTCGCGGGCGGCGCGGCGGATCAGATGAAACAAGACCGGCCCGGCCACCGCCAGAGCGCCCCACAAGAACCATGGCGTCAGAAAGTTCATGGTCCAATTGCCCGCTGCGAACGGCGGCGCACCAGCCGGCCCCGCCGGCTTCGGGCGCGCAGAAAGTCCAGCAACGCCAGCTCCATGGGCCGGTCCGTCGCCACTCGATAAAATGCGAATCCCAGGTTGCGGCAGACCCCTTCCACAGCCTGCCGGTGGCTTTGAAGTTTTCTCTCGTATTCGCCGCGGACGGCCTCCGGGTCGATGTAATAATCCTTTTGGCTTTCAAGATCGCGGAACAGCATGGCCCTGTCGAACCTGAAGTCCAATTCTCTGGGGTCCAGCACTTGGAAAACGACGACTTCGTGGCCGGCCGCAGCCAGGCGCGCCAGCGGGCGTTCCAACGCGGTGGCAGGCGCGAGCAGGTCGGACAACAACACGATCAGTCCGCGTTTCCGGGCCATCTCCGCCACGCGCTCAAGCGGCGCGGCGAGGTCCGTTCGCGATCCAGCCGGTTCGCCTTCCAGCGCCAGCATGATCCGCCGGAGATGCCCCTTGCGATGCCGCGGCGGGAGATACGCGCGCACCTGCTCGTCAAAGGTGAACAGCCCGACGGCATCGCCTTGCGCGTGCAGGAACCACGCCAGCGTGGCGCCGAACGTGCGGGCGTAGTCCGATTTGGAATAGGCCAGCGAGCGATAGCTCATCGAACGGCTTTGATCAATCAGCAGATGGCAGCGAAGATTGGTTTCGTCCTCGAACTTCTTCACGTAAAACCGATCCGACCGCGCCAGCAATCGCCAGTCCAAATACCGCGTGTCCTCTCCCGGCGAATAGGGCCGATACTCTGTGAATTCCACCGAGAAGCCATGATACGGACTGCGATGCAATCCGTTCCAAAATCCTTCCACCACGACCCGCGCCCGCAATTCCAGGTTCTGGATGGCCATCAATGCCTTCGCATCGACAAATCCCGCCTTTGACATGATCGACTGCGAACTTGCGGGCGGCGGCGCGGCCATAACTCTTTCAAGCTGCCCCGGGTTCCGCAACCGTTTCCAGCAGCCGCCGGATGACCCCCTCCACATTGGTCCCCTCCGCTTCGGCGCGGTAATTGACCAGTATCCGGTGCCGCAATACGGGCGCGGCCAGCGTGCGGATGTCCTCCGCCGCCACGTGCGTGCGCCCTTGCAGCAGCGCCCGCGCCTTCGCGCCGAGCACCAGAAACTGCCCCGCCCGCGTCCCGGCGCCCCAACTCACCCAATCGTTGACGAATCCCGGCGCCCCGGCCTGTTGTGGGCGCGAGGCGGCCGTCAGGCGGACCGCGTAGCGCACCAGGTTCTCCGCGATCGGCACCTGCCTCACCAATTCGTTGAACCGCAACACGTCCTCCCCGCTGAATATCGGCGCGATCGGCGCCGTCCGCCGCTCCGTCGTTTGCCGCACGACCGCCACCTCGTCCTCTTCCGGCAAATAGTTGATGACCACGTTGAACATGAAACGGTCCAACTGCGCTTCCGGCAGCGGGTACGTGCCTTCCATCTCGATTGGGTTTTGCGTCGCCAGCACGTAGAACGGCTCTTCCAACGCGTGCCGCAAACCGCCGGCCGTTACTTGATGTTCCTGCATCGCCTCCAGCAGCGCGGCCTGCGTTTTGGGCGGCGTCCGATTGATCTCGTCCGCCAGCAGCATGTTAGAAAAAACGGGGCCGGGCACGAACACCATCTTCCGGCCCTCGCCCGTTTCCTGGAGGATTTCCATCCCGGTGATGTCCGCCGGCATGAGGTCGGGCGTGAACTGGATGCGTTGAAACTTAAGATGAAAAATCTGCGCGATCGATTTCACCAGCAGCGTCTTGGCCAGTCCAGGCGCCCCCGTGATCAGGCAATGCCCTCCGGCAAACAGCGCGATCAGAATCTGCTCAATGACCTCCTTCTGCCCCACGATCGCCTTGGCCAACTCCGACTCGATCCGCGCCCGCCCAGCCGCCAGCCGCTCGACGGCTTCGCGTTCCTCCTGCAAGGCGGATATGATGGGCGGCGGCGGATTGGTGCTCGGTGGCGCGTTCATTTGGCAATCAAAAAATGTCCTTCACTAATACGCCTGCTTGAAACCTTTATCAACCGCCAATCCGCCTCGAACGGCTTCGGGGAGGTGAACGGACGTGGTTGCGGCTTCGCGCCCGAACGCCAATCGATGCCAATCACTTGAGTCGTCCACTCTCCATCAAACAGGATCACAGTCAAACAAAAATACCGCCAACATGCCAGCCCAAAATCGCGCCTTCAATTCACATAACATATTGTACATAAGCATCTTATGTTTTTCGTGGCTCGGCAATAGTATCGCCATCACAGCCTCGGATCAACCGGTTCGCTTTCCAGGGCCAGCACGCCAACGACGGCCTCATGCACGCGGCGGAAATGCGCCCTCTGTGCCAACTACGCCTTGCGTCACAGACGGCCCTTCCGTTTGGCCAACCTGTTCGCCTCAACCCGTGCGACCGTGCGCCTTGCGCGTTTGAGGAGAAGCCCAAGGTCCGCTCCGATGCCGTCCTCCACCCGAAGTATCAGCGCCCTTGTCGGAAAACATTTTACACAATCGAAACGCAACACTATTGACATTTAAGCGGCGCCGGCAGAGTTTTGCGACCGGAATTGAACAACCAATACTGCTTATGAACGCCTCAACCCCCGGCGGAAATCTGGCGCCAAGCCGGATGGCGGTTGCCACCAAGCGCAATTGTTCGTCTGCCCCCTTGAAAATTCAGCCCGACTCCAAACCCATGATGCCGCCGCAGTCCCGGCGCCTCTTTTGGGTGGTTCTTCCCCTGTTCTTATCCTTGCACCTCGCGGCACAACCGGCTCCGCCGACAAATTCCTCAAATCCGTGGCTGAATTCGTGGTCCTTCGCCGACACCAATCGTTGGGCGAGCGACTTGGGCTATTTTCCGCTTTCCTTCACCAACCTGAGCGTATCGACCAACGGACCGGGCAACTCGCTCCTGATCGACAGCAGGAACGAAAGCCAGTTGGTTTTCG
>Ga0224557_1002380_pt1 | contig 16144 bp, 10 predicted proteins | sample 714S31014metaG_FD_180677 | JGI IMG/M metagenome (GOLD analysis project Ga0224557, IMG submission 180677) | Peat soil microbial communities from Stordalen Mire, Sweden - 717 S3 10-14 | ecosystem: Environmental > Terrestrial > Soil > Wetlands > Peat | place: Sweden: Norrbotten County, Stordalen...
AACGCAGTAAACTCGACCTCCTACATCAACTACTCCAGCAATGGATTCACATCTTCGAATCTATCCATGAATAACGGTCCATCTGTGGTCGGTGGGGTACTACAAGTTACTGACGGAGGGGCTGGCGAAGACCGCAGCGCCTGGTTCAAAACCAAGGTTCCCGTAACCTCCTTCATTACCGATTTCACCTTCCAGATTCTGAATGGGGCCGCTGATGGATTTACTTTCACAATTCAAAACGCCCCCAAGGGGATATGGGCTCTTGGAAATGGTGGCGGCGGGCTTGGCTATCAGGGAATTCAGAATAGTGTGGCCCTGAAGTTCGACATCTATAACGATGCAGGTGAAGGCAAGGATTCTACGGGGGTGTACATAGATGGTGCAGCACCGACCCTGCCAGCGACAGATCTGAGCTCGACTGGTATAACCCTGACGAGCGGCGATCTAATCCATGCGCATTTGGTCTATAGCGGATCAACGCTGGCCGTAACGCTGACCGACACGAAGACTGGAGCCACCGTCACAAACCAATTTACCGTGAATATTCCAACTGTGGTAGGAAGCAGCACGGCCTACGTAGGATTCACCGGCGGCACTGGGTCTTACTCTGCAACGCAGCAGGTTACTTCCTGGACCTACCTAACTAAGTAAACAGCATGTAGCTCAAATTGTGAATGAGGGCGGCCGGCCATTCCACTGGTTAGTCGCCCTCAATTTTGTTTAAGCGTCTCGAACAAATCCAGCCTCTTTGCAAGATCGTATGCTGCTAAAAAAGCGGCATCAAGAACGCGGTCCCTGACTTGGCTCAGTCTCTTTGCTCCACATAAGTGGACCGCTCTCGGTAGGTCTTCGCGAATCTGATCTGACATATCCCATCACTATATAGATATCTCCTCCGCAATCCAGACCTTAGGTAAGTAGCCAAGGCGGCAACACTCAATGGGCCCGGCTCCCATTAGCAGATACGGCCTTGAGCCCTCCACCTGAAGATGGAGAATCTCATCCTCCTTCCAGCCGAAGACGCTGCCAGACTGCTCCAATAGCATTCGATTGCCGAACACAACAGATTTTTCCCAACTTACACGGCTAAGAAGGGCGTCTACCATCCTCATGGAATCGCTCAGCGTCGAACTGCATGTCGAACTTTTCGGAGGTCTTCTGATGTATAGGTTCTTTTTCCGTCCAAGCTGCACGGTTGCATTCATGCTCTTGACAACATTGGGTCTGATTCATGCGCAGGTCCCGACAAGCACGCTCAATGGGATTGTCACGGATCCTCAAGACGCTGTGATTTCCGGAGCCCGTGTGACCGCCCTGTCCGAGGCTCAAGGCATTTCTCGTGAAGCCGAAACAAACGCAAGCGGCGTGTATGTTTTTTCCAATCTGCTCCCGGGCTCATACAATCTGCGCATCGAAAAGACTGGATTTGCGCCTTCCGAGCACAAGGATATTCAACTCGAAGCTGGCCGGATTACGACGCTGGATGCAAAGCTAAATGTAGCAAGCCAAGGCACGACGGTAAATGTCGGCGCTACGTCGCAGAGTATTGAGATGACACAATCGATGCTCCAGGGAGAGATTACGTCCACAACCATTGACAGCATTCCTCTCAACGGAAGGAACTTCCTGGAACTTGCATATCTTGTACCGGGCAACCGCCCAGCGCCAACGTTTGATCCAACCAAGACGAACACGCTCGAGGTAAGTTCTGCGGGCGGATTCGGGCGCGGCGGCAATATCACAGTAGATGGCGGCGACAACAATGATGAAGTGGTTGGCGGTACACTCGCCAACTTCCCTGAGGATTCGGTCCAGGAGTTCCAGATTGCTACCGGGCGGTTCACAGCCGAGGTAGGTCGATCAGGCAACAGCATCATCAATATCGTGAGCAAGGGTGGCACGAACAGCTACCATGGATCGGCCTTCTTGTTTGAGCGCAACCGCAACCTGCAAGCTCTCCCTGCCACCTTCAACCGCAGTCTTCCCACGCCACCTTTCGATCGGGAGCAGTATGGCGCTTCGATTGGTGGGCCGGTGCTTAAAGACAAAGCGTGGTGGTTTTCCTCCGTCGAGTATCGGGATCAGAATGCGTCGCTACAAACAGGCACTCGTGACTTCTCGTCCAATCCTCCACAAATTCTTCATACTGCGGCCCCTTCACCCCTCCGGGACGCATTGTGGTCCACCCGTTACGATGAGCAGATTGGGGCGCACAATAGTGCGATGGTGCGGTATTCTTTCAACCGCTCCACCGACATGGCCGAGGCCACGCCTTCACAGAACACGCCTTCCTTTACGGCCGCGGAACGGCAGAACTCCCTTAATCGCTTCAACTCTGTGATCGCAGGATTGACGACGGTATTTTCGCCGACCAAGGTGAATAACTTCTCCTATCACTACGATAACTTCTACAACGACATTCCGCCCTTCGGGCAGGATGCGCCAACGACCAACCCGCAGTTGAATCTGACCAACGAGCTGATTTTTCCCGATCTGGCCGATGGAGCGAACTTCAACCTTCCTCAGGCAACATTCCTTAGCCGCAACCAGCTTCGCGATGCGTTCTCCTGGACAATCGGCAAACACACTCTGCGGCTAGGGGGTGAGCTCCAGCACTATACTGCCCACGGCTTGATCAATGTCTTCGGCACCGGAACAGTGATATTGACTTCAGACTTTGGCTTTGCCGACTTGAACGGCGACGGCGAGGTGAATGATCTCGACATTCCCATCGCAGTGGCCCTCAAGAGCAGCGCCCCTGTCACGCCGGTACCCATTCCGACGGTATTTGATAGCTATGTGGGCGCGTACGTTCAGGACGACTGGCGCGTCAACCCGCGCTTTACGGTCAATCTCGGCTTGCGCTGGGAGTACGATTCGAACCTGACCGGAAACTCCAGCGCCCACGATCCATGCCCTAGCCTCACGCAGGAACCAACGCGGCCATGCACATGGATGGCGAATGTGATCAATCTCAAGAAATATCCGGATAAGAAGGACTTTGGTCCGCGCATTGGCTTTGTATACGATCCGATGGGCAAGGGGCGATCCGTGATTCGTGGCGGATACGGGATCTACTACGACCGAATTATTCTTGAGGCCGGCGCGGAAGAGCTTGTGCAGAACGACCGCGCGCTGACGGTCTCTCAATTCGCCGGCTCTTCCTGCGCCTCACCATACGTGCCTGGCGGGCCAAGCCTCGATGCGTGTTTTGCGCCGCAAGCAACATTTGCTCCCGGAAGCCCGACGCTTGCCAGCCCGTTCAGCGGGCCAAGTGGTGTGGGTGGCGTCGGCATTCTGGCCATGGGCCCAGATGCACATCACCCGCTCTTTCAGCAGTTCTCGTTGGGAGTGCAGCAGCAAGTCGGCGATAACTGGCTGATCTCGGCCGATGGCCTGCATGTCTTTGCCAACCGCCAGATCACCGGCCATTTTCTACGCAGCACCGACTCCACTTCACCCTACGTAAATTGCCCAGGAGACAATATTCCGTGTTCGATTACCGATCCTCTGAGCGGTATCTCGGATAACATCACGCTTCTGCAATCGCAGGCCAAATCATGGTACGACGGATTAATTGCCAGCATCGAGCACCGCCCTGCCAGGATGGGACACATCGCCTACCAGTACAACATCAGCTACACGCTTTCAAAGACTTTCGACTACTCCGATGATGATCAGCTTGAAGCCAATGGTGAGCAAGTCGATCTCGTAGAAGGCATCAACAACCTGCGCCTGGAAAAAGGCTATGCGGTGACCGACGAGCGGCATCGTCTCACCCTTTACGGAGAAGCGCAGTTACCATGGAAGTTTTCACTCGCTCCCATTTACACATTCGGTTCGGGCGTTCCCGGGGATACATTCCTGCCCGGAACCGCAAATCAGCAAACTGGAGCGAGTGGCTCGCGTCTGCCTTTGCTGCCTCGTAACGCACTCGCCCGCGAGGTGAAAAACAGCAGTCAGTTGAACGCGGTGATCGATCGTTGGAATGCTCTGCCTGCGTGCCCAGCCGCGTTTCCATGCCTGGCGGGCGGTGCTTTGCCGCATGTTCCGGACGGAATCAACTTCTTCAGCCCTTTCAGTTCACTCGACCTCCGTCTGAAAAAGGACATTCCAATTCGCGAACGCATGACCCTGAGCATGGTTGGCGAAGGCTTCAACCTGTTCAACGAGACCAACATTCGCGGATCAAACAACGCTAACTACTCCGGACGCAATATTGCGATCGGTTCGAATGTTGCGCCTTTCTATTCAGCCGTCAGTACAGCAGGCGGATTCTTCGGTTCGGGCGGTCCCAGGGCATTTCAGTTTGCCGCGCGTCTTGCGTTCTAAACGTCGGTCGGGACAGCCGAAGAATCTACCCGTCCCACCCGTCTCTTTCATTCAACGCTGGAGTATGTATGACTAGCCCCGAATACGAGTTCCTTGCCCAACTCGCGCGGCCTAACCCGGAGCAGATTCGCACAAACATTCCCGTTGTGGAGGAAGGCGAGGCTGAGGGCGCGCTGCTGGAGGCATACGAGTCCTTCCGCAAAAACTTTGGGCGGCCGCATGTTCCCGGGATTCTCAAGTGTTTTAGTTCGTCGCCAACACTGCTCACAGAGATCATGGCGATGTCATCCACTCTCCTCTTTTCTGACGGTCACCTGGGGCGGCGTCGGAAGGAGATGATCGCCAGCTATGTGTCGAAGCTGAACGAGTGCCCTTATTGTCTCGACAGTCATGCTTTCTTCCTTTGTGTGCATGGCGGCGGCGCGATGGTGCAACCCATTCTCGACGATCGACTGGATTCGGTCGAAATCAGCTCTGCGGAGCGGCTGCTTCTCGAGTTTGTGTCGAAAGTGAACTCCGCATCCAACCGTATTTCAATTCAGAATGTGATAGCGCTTCGAGATGCGGGTTGGAGTGATGACCAGATCGCGGAGGCAGTTCATGTTGCTGCCATGTTTTCCTTCTTCAACCGTGTGGCGAATGCATTCGGATTGATCTCTCAAGGCCTGCTCAATCTCAGGCCGGCGGTAGTCTCCGAAAACAACGCCAACTCGTTTGAACATTGATGCGCAAAGTCAGGCTCATCGAGAAACAAAATACAGTTATCGTGAGATCAACTCTTGAGCCGATCTCCCAGCACCTATTAAGAGTCTTCGCCACTATGTAAAATGAATGGCCGACAAAGGCTATGAACGGGATAAGGTGGATATAACATCCATAATGAGGCAGACACGATGAGAGCTTTCCCCGGCAGGTTTGGAATTGGCTTTTTTACAGCTCTTCTATTTACGATAACTGGACTTGCCCAAGAGACCGCGCCTCCGGAGCACCTGTTTTTTCACGTGAAGCTCTCCGCGAACTTTGACCGCCCAGCGTCAGGACGGCTCATGATCTTTGTGCAACATGCGGTGGGCGCGAAACAAGTGGACATGAATCAGATGGACCCAACCTCTGTATACATTGCGGCAAAGGAGGTGGAAGCCTGGACACCGGGCGCAACGGTTGACATCGATGCTGACGATCTGGTTTCCCCGAAACCGCTTTCCACTGCGCCAATAGGAGACTATGAGGCTCAGGCAGTTTTGGATGAGGGTCACACGTATAACTATGCGGGAAGAGCCCCTGGTGATCTCGTCAGCGAGGTCGTGCGATTTGCAGCCTGGAGCCCTCGCCGGGACAGCGGCCCAACGATGACCCTGAGCGAAACGCAGCCTGATGCTTCGCCGGTAACGAATCTAGCGACGGAGGAGAAGGCGGGCTTCGATTCATCCATTCATCCCATCGACTTTGTTAGCCCCGTCCTGACGGCATTCTGGGGCAGACAGATCCATATGAAGGGTTGGGTGCTGACGCCTCCGGGTTACGGTTCGAACGGCCACTCACACTACCCGACCGTCTACTTTACGCATGGATTCGGCGGCACGTTGAATGGTCTGTGCAATCGATATGCTCCGGTGTTTTACGACCGGATGATTCATAAGCAAATGCCGGAAATGATTTGGGTGTTGCTCGATGAAAGCAGCCCAACTGGGACACACGAGTTTGCCGACTCGGTGAACAACGGTCCGTGGGGCGCCGCACTTACCAATGAACTAATACCTTTCCTTGAATCGCAATATCGCATGGATGCCCGTGTGTCTGGTCGATTTCTGCAGGGCCATTCCTCGGGTGGTTGGGCAACGCTCTGGCTCCAGGTTACCTATCCGAAGATCTTTGGCGGAACGTGGTCCACATCTCCCGATCCCAGCGATTTTCACGCATTTTCCACTGTCGATCTTTACGCCCCGCATGCCAACTTCTATCGCAGCCCAAGTGGCGAGGCGGTTCCGATCATCCGCGATCATGGGCAGGTTCGAGCCACAATGGAGCAGTTGGCAAAACTTGAACGGGTTACGGGAAACTATGGCGGCCAACTCCGCTCATTCGAGTGGGTCTTCTCGCCACGCGGCGTGGATGGAACTCCAATGCCGATATTCGATCGAGAAACTGGCGAGGTGGACCCGGCAGTTGCTGCCTACTGGCAAAGCCATTACGACATCGCTCATCGCATCGAAGAGAATTGGCCCTCTCTCGCGCCTGACCTCCGAGGAAAGATTCACCTGATAGTCGGCACGGAGGACACATTCTATCTCGACGGCGCGGCTCATCGCTTGGCGCAAGTCCTCGATAAACTGGGCGCGGAATCGCATGTTATCTTCCTGCCCGGCAAAACCCACTTCGATTTGTACCAGACTGGTAACGATCGGTATGCGCTCTTTGACACCATTGCGGCAGAGATGTATGCCATTGCAAGACCGAGCCACTGATCCTTGGCGGCGCATTTGATTTTGCCGCAAAGGCGGTACGCACGAAATCAAGCAGCAGGTGACCTGGTAGTGGGGAACATGCCCGGCGAGGCCAATCGCGACGGCGAAGGGAAGTATCCTATAAAGCAGCAAGGATTAGTGCAAATTATTGCTCTTAGGACCTGACATCGGCCTGCCGTTTACACTCTAAGCTCTGGTCTTAGACCAATTGTTCACAGAAATTACGAACCTGTCACCGGCGCGTATATTTATTCCGTGGCCAATAAAGCAAAATGGGGATGCTGGATAAAATGCCAGCTTCCCGACCTTCGGCATGATTCGGCTGCACATAAGCCATGCGCGATTTAGCTCCATCCTTGCCGCCTGGTCAGCCGGACCCGGAACTCGTGCGCGGTCTGCTCATCTTTCAGCGCGTGTGTCTTGTGCTGGTAGGGCTCATCGCAACCTCTGCGCTGGCAGTCTGGATTTTCAATCCGCAGGGTGCGCCCTTGCCTGCCATTGCGATGCACTTGAGCATTCCGATGGAAGTGACTACGCTCATTTGCACACTCGGCCTTGCGCTCTCTGAACCGGGGCTTCCGAGGCCTATACTCCGCCTCAGCCGGCTCCTCGACACGCTCGGGGTGGTGGTTGCCTCGGCTGTTCTTGTGGACCGGATCTTCCACCTTTCCCAAGCGGCGAACGCGTTCCTGGGCTTGGGACAAACGTCTTCAACTCCCGGCAACTTGCCCCTGCATCCGCCGGCAGCGTTCATCTTTCTGGCCGTAGTCATGATTCTTATTCAAGAGACCGGCCCATTCTTCAAACGCGCGGCGGATCTGTCGGTTTCATGTCTCTGCCTTCTGGCGATGATTCTGGTTTCTGAGAGCCTCTTTGGTGCTTGGCATCTGTTTGGCGTGTCTAACACGGGTCCTATTCCGGCCCATACTCTCGCTTCACTGGTGCTGCTCACCATCGTTGTAACGCTTCGCCACGCCCCAAGCGGCATGTTCTCGATCTTCCTGGGACGTGGCATCGGCAGTCGAATCGCCCGGGGATTCGCTCCCATTCTCCTTCTGCTGCCGTTTCTGTGGGAATTGGGTAGAGAGACGGTCTTCGCACAGATGATTCCGCCGCAATACGCCACCTCGGCTCTCATCTCGCTGGTTGCCGCGTTGTCGATTGTTCTACTGATATTTCTCGTCTGGCAAATCAACGACATGGAACAGGAAATTCATGACCTGACTATTCGCGACGACTTAACCGGCCTTTACAACATGCGAGGTTTCAACCTTCTTGCTGAACAGACCCTGCGCTTGGCGCAACGAGCGCAATTGCCGTTCTCGGTTCTATTCATCGATCTTGATAACCTCAAGCAGATCAATGACAAGATGGGACACAGCGCGGGATCTGCATATCTTGCAGAAACAGGCGAGATCTTGGACGCATCCTTTCGCGCCGGAGACGTGAAAGGGCGGTTTGGCGGAGATGAATTCGTTGTTGCGGGCCAGTTCAGCGTTGTTGGCATCGAGATTGCGGCGCACCGGCTTGCAGAAGCCGCTGCACAGCGGAATGCCAGCGATGGCCGTCGGCTTCCCTTGAGCTTCAGCATCGGCTATGTCACCTGTGAATACTACTCTGAGGAAACCCTTAAAGAATTGGTCGTCAAAGCGGACGAAAAGATGTACCAGGACAAGCGGCGCAAAAAGATGCAGGCCGCCAAGTAAGCTCAATCTTGACGCGCAAACAGGGTGCTCTAGAGTCTGTTGCTAAAGATAGGGATGCGCCTTCTACGGCGCGGTCGGAAACAAATGATCGCGCGGCCAATTCATATCGCACCGGATTCGAGGCCAGTAACATGCCGGTGGCCGGGTCGATCTCCTGCTGCTTGATGCCGGTCCAATAGCTTCCATAGGTCAGCCAGATTCTCTGATCGGTATCGATGAAAATACGAAAGGTTCGCATGATTCCGAGGCGGCGAAGTGTGGCTCTCGACAACGACAGTGGGTAGTCGAAGAACGAGCGCATGAAGTAGATGCGGCTCTTTCGCGGTCTGACCAGCATCACGCAGTCCGGGTCTCCATCGTAACCGGACTCACGAACAGAGCGACCGTCCGACGAACACGAAAAACGGACCAGGCGCCGCTGATTCTGGTACCGGATTGAAAGCGCTTCGTCTTCCCCCGAATTCGCGATTGGTATGACGGTCGTCCACCAGTCCATCACTCGGTCGGATTTCGAAAAGAATCGGTGACCGCCGATGTCGATTCGATTGTCGTTGTGCCCGATCGTGCATGACAGCCTGTCTATGCGGTTGCTGGCTTCAACGACAATAGGCTTAATCGAGGGTTGACGGCAAAATTCGAGTGCGGCGGTTAAACCGGCAGGCCCGGCACCAATAATGATCGCAGTCTAGTTTTGATTCGTCACGCAAGATATCCTTGGTCATTTTCATCCACAGTTCATCGGTTGCGCGATGCGATCTTCTCCCTCGTGCTCTCCTGAAGGCTCGAGCACCTGCGTGAGCAGGAATGAGCGGTAAGATTCGGAATCCGCGCAGGAAGTTGTCCGATGGGCGAGGTCCGACCCTTGTGTCAGTTAGCTGAAGACTGCGTTAGACAGGGCTTCCGGCATGTACTTGCGAAAACTCGATCTGGCCTGCAAAAAGCCATTTTTCAATGCGATGAGCAACCGAGTCGGCTTGGAACGCCAGCGGTGTTGCGATAGAGACGAATTAAGGTATCGAGGATACAACCTGATTCCGAAGGATCAAAAGCGATAGCGCAGAGCCAATTGCGTGAGTCGCGGAGGCATGGCACTTACAGCCTGGCCGAAGCTTCCGCTTGAAATGTTCCCCTCTATGGCAGCGCCTCCGAAAAACTGTGCGTGATTGAACAGGTTGAAGGCCTCGACGCGAAATTCGACTGAGCGATTGTCTTTCACCAGGAAGCTGCGCGAAAGCGTGGCGTCGAAATTTTCAATGCCGGGGCCTGAGAAAAATCGGCGCCGCGCGTTGCCCATCGTCCCCAGCAGAGGCAGCGTAAGCTGTGATGCAACAAACACAGGCACTCCGCCGCGGGGATTCGTGTGTATGTTTAGCGATCTACCGCTCCACTCCGGAGTATCTACGCCATTGTTGTTAATCCCGTTTGGAATGGTGCCGAGCAGCGACGTGTCGTTGTTGTTGAGCAAGGTCACCGGCAGCCCCGAAGTAAAGCGCGCAATGCCGGCCACCGACCAACCGGAGGCCGCTGTGTGCAGCGGTCCTGTGGTCATCGCCGTTGGCAGTTGATAGTGGAAGCTGCCGACCAGATTGTGCCGCATGTCGAAGGCCGAGAGCCCGCGGCTGAGCGATGGGTCCACTGGATTGACGGGCTCCGGCAGTCCGGAAGATTGATCGATGGATTTCGACCACGTGTAACTTGCCAGCATCTCCAACCCGTGCGACCGATGATTGATCGTGGCTTCAAGCGCGTTGTAGCTCCCATTGGCAATGGTGCGCTGCAACTCGACGCTGCCGAACGCGGGGCCAAATTGTGTACGTGCGGTCTGCTCATTGAATGGTCCGCATGCAGATCCAAGACTCAGGCAGAGGTTTGGATCTGCGGGGTTAGCCTCTTCCAGCGCCAATAGATGATGCGACGAAGCTCCGACGTAACTGAGCGTGACCAGCGAGCCGGTTCCGAATTGCCGCTCCACGCTTGCCATCCAATGTTCTGCGTACGGAGTGACATCGTTCGAATCGACAGCAGGAATGCCAACCAGCGGCTCAAACTGACTCCAGTCCACGCTCGAATCAGGATGCGCGCGGCTAGCCCCGTAAGCCACCTTTTGCAGTGGAAAGCGCTGTCCCGCATTCGCGCCTGTTGCCGCAACTGTGAAGGGCGACTCGAACAATGGCGGTGCCGCTGATGTATAGGTATAGCCGTAGGGAGGATTGGCGCTCATGATGCCGGCGGAGAGCCCTTCGTACGCGGTGTAGAAAGTGCCATAACCGAGCCGGATGCTCGTTTGCCCCATTGGCCCGGTGAGCCTGTGTAGCCATGGCGTTGAAAACGAGGGCGTCCACGCTGCGCCAATACGCGGAGCAAAATTGTTACGTGCCGGCGCCAGCGAATCGGGCACGCCAGGATCGCCGGGAAACACCAATCCCTGCGGAGCTCCCGGATACACTTGCGATTGCTCACCTTTCACCAGTGTCTGCAACTGGTTAAACTTCTCCTGCCACGGGCGGATGCGGTCCCAACGCACGCCATAGTTCACTGTAAGCTGGCTGGTAACTTTCCAACTATCCTGAACAAACGCAGCCACGTAAAGGTTGCGGTTGTAGAAATCGCGCGCCTGCCCCTGCGTATAACTTGAGGGCACGCCGAGCAGAAAATCCGCGAAGTCCAGCCCGGTCTCCGAACCATTGAAGGCGAAGCTCCCATTGAAGATTACGTCGGGATGCGTGTTGATCTGGTTCGCGTGAACTTCTCCGCCGATCTTCACACCGTGTTTACCAATGATGTGTGAGAACGCCTCGCTGACCTCATAGATGTTCTCAGCCTGCACCAGTGCCGTGGTATCTACGCCCAGCGTGAAATCGTTGAATGCGATGTTCTCAATCCCCTCGGTCGAGGGCTTCAGCGCCACGATGCCTGAAAATCCTTGTGCCGCAAGCGACGGCCCCACTCCGCCGCGTGGCTGGCCCTCCGCGTTGGCGTTGCGCATAAAGCTCAGATGAAATTCGTTCAGCGTCGACGCGCCGAATGTCACGGTGTGTGTCATGCTGGCCAACTGCGCTCGCCCATTCGAAGTGGCATCGAAGCCCGGCACGGTCGCCCCACCCGTTCCCGTCGGATAAGGATTGTCCAGCGAGTAATCATCCAGAAAGTAGTAGGCCGTCAGCGTTCCCTTGCCGTGAGTCCAGTCTGCGCGTAGAGCGCCTTTGTTGTCAGTCAGCGTCTCGGCCTCGGCCGATGTGGCAAATAACGCCAACCCCGCGTTCGGCTGCGGAATGTAGGTCAGCAGATTCTTTGCCGGCGCCGACCATGCGGCTTGCGGAATCTGGCCATCGGGGAAGACGGCGGAGTACGGCTCGCCCGCAGTCACGGTTCGGCCCAGCCGTGCGCTTAGCAGCGTTGCCCAGTTGTCACCGTTCACGCTGCCGTTCAACGCGTTTTGGCTAAAGTCACCTTCGCGTTCCGCCGCCGAAGGAACCGCAATGTTCCCAGTGTCGATGCCATCCGTCAGCCGCGTTCCCTGGTAGTCGGCGAAGAGTGTCAGGTTTTTCGCAGCGAACGGTGTGCCGCCCAGCGTGCCGCCAAACTGGTTTTGCCTGTAAGCGGCGCGGTCCTGCGAAAGATAATTGCGCGCATCGAGGGCCGTGTTACGCAGGAACTCGAACGCCGATCCGTGCGTCTGCGCCGTACCGGCCTTGGTGGTTACCAGCACCTGGCCGCCGCTCGAGTTGCCGTACTCCGCGTCGAAGTTCGACGTGAGTACGCGGAAACTGTCGATAGCGTCAAGATTGGGCAGGATCGAGGTGCCCATGTTTACGTCCTCTTCCACATCGCTGCCGTTCACGCGAAAGCCGTTTGACGACTCGCGCTGTCCGCTGATCGAGAGGTTACCGGGATTCGCGTCGCCTGAGGGCGGCGTCGACGCAACACCGGTCATGATCACCGCACCGGGCTGTGCCGTGTTCTGCGGAACAATACCAGGCTGCACCGCCATCAGGTCCGTAAAACTGCGCCCGTTCAGCGGCACCGCTTCGATCCTTTTTGTGTCCAATGATTCGCCTAGTTGTGTGCTCGTTGTTTCGGCGGCCAGCGCGTCGGCAGTTACCTCGATCGTCTCGGAGTTAGCCTCCACGACGAGTCCAATTGTCAGATTGGCCGAGGGCGCGCCGGATGTCAGTACGATCTGAGTCTGGTAGAGCGTAAAGCCGGCGGCCTTGATCTCAACTTGATACGTCCCGGCAGCCGGGAGCGCAATGGAAAACACGCCTTGCTCATCTGTCTGGGACGACCAGGTGAGGCCGGTTCCAGGCTCGCGAACCGTTACGGCGGCTCCTGGAATCAGGTCGCTGGTCGCGTCACGGATCACCCCCCTGGACTGGTATGGCTCAGCCGCCATCGTGGCCGTGGTAAGTACTGAGAATAAAAAGAGATGCGCGATGAAAACGATAGAGAATCTCATGGCAATTCCTAGCATCGGTTCCAGGATTTCGGTCGTAGCGGAGGAAGCTTATTTCCAGCAGAGCCTCGAATCCCGACCAATTTGGTCTTTCTTATATATACGACAAATTAAGTCCTCGTTCTACGCGGTGACGTGGGTCACACTGTACCAAGACGGAGAGTTCACCCCACCTGGTCATACGAGAACAACGAATGCCTGACGTTGGCTATGAAGAGATCGGGCTTGAGGTCAGCCCACATCGGTTCCAGGTGTCAATTTGCTAGACAATACGGCGCACCCCCGGCAATCGCACCAGCGGATCGGCGACCAGCCAGCAGCAGGCGCAGGCCAGCAGGCCGACGACGCCCCATTTCAGCAACGCAGGCGCCACCCAACCGCGCAGCAACAGGCTCACGCCCACCAGAACCGGCGGATGAATGATGTAGACCGCGTAGGCGCGCCGGTTGAGCCACGGCCAAAGCGGCGAGGGCTGGTTCATGTACGCGCGGAAGATGAGCAGCCACGCGGCGATCAGACCCCAGGCCACGAAGGGTTCCCAGAAGGCATAAAGGATGGCGGGCCAGGAGAGGCCGCCGGAGAAGTTTGATTTTCCCGCTCCGTACATTGTATGTGCGACCAGGATGCCTAGCGGCAAGCAGGGCCATGCGGCAGCAAGTGTAATGATCCACGGCCGTGCATGGCTCCAATCCAGTTGGCGTAGCCAGTCATAACGCCAGGCGGCAATGCCCACGGCGAAAAGAAAAATGTAGGACGCAAAGTAGCCGAGTTGCAGGCCGATGACATTTTGACCCGTCGGTACCACCTGGCGAATGGCCAGCGCGACGGCGCCTACGGCAATGGCGCTCAACAGCCACCATCCGTAGGCGGGCAGGGGTCTGGGAGTGCGTGTGGACTCCAGCCTGGGGCCTCCAAATGCTGCGCGCCAGGCACTGTACGCAAGGCTGAAGATGAGCAATGCCTGCGTAAACCAGAGGGGCCCGTTGACAAACTCCTTATCCTGCCACAGAGAGACGATCTCGGTCCAGAAACCGCGCCCATCGGCGGCTGTGACCATCGCAGCAGTCATCGGCCCGAGAATCAACCCGAAGGCGAGCAGGGGCAGGCCGAGACGGAGAAATCGGTCGCCGATGAAGCGCGCGTAGCCCTTGCGCTCAAGGGATGCAGGCGTGAAATAGCCTGCCAGCAGGAAGAAAAAGCCCATGAAGTAGGCCTGATTGGTGCCGCAGAAGAGCGTAAGCAGCAGGCTGGAGAGCGAAGCGGAAGACTTGACCTCATGGTAGAACCAGCCGCCGGAGCCGCCGTAGGTGATGGCGGCGTGGAATACAACGACCAGGGCGGTCATCACAGTCCGCAGTCGATCAATGTACAGGTCGCGTTGGGCCATGAGGCATGATACGTCGAGCCGCGAAGGCAAGTTCACGGCTCGACCTAGTGCAAGGCGAATTAATACTTGACGATGGCGGTGAAGGAGTCCGGCTTGAGGCTGGCGCCGCCCACTAGCGCGCCGTCAATCTCCTCCTGGCCGATGAGGGCGGTGGCGTTGTCGGGCTTGACGCTGCCGCCGTAGAGAATGCGGATGTTGGCCGCGACTTTTGCACCCAGCAGTTTGACCACTTCAGCGCGGATGATCTTGTGCGCGTCGACGGCGATCTCGGGGGTGGCGGTCTTGCCAGTGCCGATGGCCCACACCGGCTCATAGGCAATGACGATGGGCGCGGCGGCTTCAGGCGTGATGCCGGCGAATGCGCCGGTGATCTGGGTCTTCAGTACGTTGGCAGTATTGCCGGACTCGCGCTCGGCGAGCACTTCACCCACGCAGACGACGGGAATGACGCCATGCTTGAGGGCAGTGTGGAGCTTCTTGTTCACGATCTCGTCGGTCTCGGCAAAGTACTGGCGGCGCTCGGAGTGGCCGATCAGGGTGTGCGTTCCGCCCACGGCCAGGAGCTGGCCGATCGAGGTTTCACCAGTGTAGGCTCCTTCTTCGGCGAAGTGGATGTTCTGCGCGCCGACGGCGACGTTCGAACCTTTGGCGGCGGCGATCACCGTGGGCAGCAGGACAGGGGAGGGAAACAGGGCAATCTCGTCACGGGTGTGGCCGGCAACGAGGGGCAAAAAGGCATCGACAAACGCCTTGGCTTCCGCGGGCGTCTTGAACATCTTCCAATTGGCGGCGATAAGAGCTTTACGAGACATTTTTCAGGGTTCCTCGACTCGATTCTAGTGGATCGAAATCGGGGGGCGGGGTGATGACGGGCACAAGGCGAAGCGGATCGAGGCTCTTTCGGGAGATGTCTTATAGCCTGTCCACAACTTGAAAGCAGTGACGGTGCGGAAACATAGGGCCGGCATCGGGGTGGGTGCCGAGCACAGCGCGGCGATAGTCGCCGGCTCGTGCCACCGGATATCCCCCCTCCCCCCAATTCTGTGAGTAAATTATTGATCTTAATGGACTTAGCGATTAGGGGCGGCGCTAAATTCTTGAGAGCATTGGAGTTGACCGCAGAATATTCTGTGCAAAGGACTTACGGCGACTATTTTGAAGAGTCGTTCGTTCGGCCTTCTTTTTCTTCTTCTCCATTGTGCAAGAAGCCATGGAAATAATCTGCAAAGTCACCTTCGGGAGCTTGCGAGTCGTAGGTCAGGAGCAGGAGACGGAGCACGGGGCCGGAGGATTGAAGTTCGAGGTGGTTGAGGTTTGCGGCCTCCTACCCTTCCACGATGAAACTGTGGAAGGGTAGAGCACCCGCTTTTGTGGCTTGATTAGGGTGGGCCACACGCCCTCCGACCGGACATTGGTTGCGTTGAATGCTGGATTGGTTTGCCGCAATTTCGATTTTCAATGTCATGCGCGCCAATTTTTTTCCAGCCGCATTCGCATAAACATTTATCGAGACGCAATGCTGCCGCACGAACAACCCGCGGCCATCGGTTCGGCGTCAAAGCCAACTGAATGCCGGTGTGGGCAAACGACGTTTCGGGAGGTGAAAGATGCTCTGGACGATTTTTGTAATCCTCTTGGTTCTATGGCTGTTGGGAATAGTGAGTTCCTACACGCTGGGCGGATACATTCACATACTGCTCGTGATTGCAGTAGTAGTGTTGCTGATCAAATTGATCCAGGGCCGCAGGCCGGTTGTCTGACGGCATGCAGAGTCGACTCGATTCGGTTGCCGCGAAAGTGT
>Ga0224557_1002382_pt1 | contig 16141 bp, 14 predicted proteins | sample 714S31014metaG_FD_180677 | JGI IMG/M metagenome (GOLD analysis project Ga0224557, IMG submission 180677) | Peat soil microbial communities from Stordalen Mire, Sweden - 717 S3 10-14 | ecosystem: Environmental > Terrestrial > Soil > Wetlands > Peat | place: Sweden: Norrbotten County, Stordalen...
AGCCCGCAACGATCCCAATGGCTTTTACGACCGCATGACCGTCAAGCACGGCGGACAGCAGTTCGTTCTCTGCGGTCCCGAAGTCCAGATTGTTCGCAGCCAGCACGAGGACATTTCCGTGCCACAGGTTCAACTCGCCCTCTTTTGACCAGTAACCAACCGCAACAAACCCACGGAGACATCCATGCTAGGACACAGACTCAACCCAACGATTCACCGCTATGAAGACGTGGAACTGATCGAAGTCCACTCCGAGTATCTGGAGTGCAGCTTCATGGTTGCCAAAGACGAATGGGAAACCGGCAAGAAACTGCTCAACATTTTCAGCCCCATCGACGGCAATGTGCTGGGCTTCCCGCACTATCGCCTCCACCGCGACAACATCTCCGCCACCGGACCCAAGTTGCCCGACGGAACCACCGCCCAGCCCGGCATGGCCGAAGCCATCGAGATACAGCGCCAGGCTGGACACACCATCTACGCCGAAAATCTCTCCGCCATGCTCTACGGAACTGGCCCCAACCCCGCGCGTTCCTGAGATGCGCAACACGGAAAGGAAATTATGCAAATCACAGTTTGGAGCGTGGCAGCGGACGACGACAACGGCACCTATGCCAGCGTCCATGAAACCGAAAGCGCCGCCTACCGGCGCTTGATCCAGTTGACCGTCGATGCCGACAACAAGGACGACGTGGCGAAGGCTGAGGCATTTATGGAGGCCGAGGACTTTGACAGCTTGGACGAATGGATTCACGAGGAAGTGATCGAGCCGCTGAATACCTACAGCGTGGACCAGCACAAGATTGATGTGCCGACAACCCCTTCGTCAGCAGACGACGGCAAGCACATCACGCGCCGCGAACTCGCCAGCGTACTCCACGGCTTGCGCCTCATGCAAGAGCAATGGGAGCCGAAGATGCACGGCTGCATATCCATCGGCCTTCACGATCCACTGGAATTGAGCGAACCCAACTCCTGCGACCATTTCTGCGATGAGGAGGATTCTCCACTTGGACCAGCCGAGATCGACGAGCTTTGCGAAAGACTCAATATGGGGTTCTGCAACTAACCGGCTCTAGAAGAAGGGCGAGAAAGCGAACGGTTCCCATCCTTCAAGGGGCAGCTACTCGCCCGACTCCGGCGTGGACGATTCCTTTGCGCACCGCAGCGCGTGTTGCACGATTCGCTCCGCAGCTTCCTCCCCAATCAGCGCGTTGACAAACATGCAAAATTGGATGGCTCTCAATGATAGAGGTTCCACTACTTTCTTGAGGTCCGCTTCCGACAGAGTGTGAAGATCGGCAATCGCTGTTTCCGTATCAAGATCACAGAAAGCCCATTTCAAGGCAGAGATCACTCGCCAGACATATCTCTCTTCCAGCGGCAGCGCGGCTAACGCAGCCAAATACGGTTCGGTATCCTGCCCGGACATCTGCGCCTTCAAGATAGCGAGATACGGCTTCATCTTTTCAGAACGAACCAGTTCCTGGGCACCGTCTTCGGAATGAAGCTCGCTAATGGGGACTCTGCTGATCTTTCCATCCGTCATACTTCCTCCTGATTAAAGATGCCGCGCCGTGCTCCTGAGAGAGCCGACAGGCTCGCCAACATTCTAAGGCTACTCCACTCGTGTTTCCAGAGGGCAGAACAGGCGCTTCCCAACAACCAATAAAGGGTAAACTGATCCCTCACAGAGTAGGCAATTCTGGCGGCCAGGATAGCCCTTCCGTCAAACCAGGGCTACGGGGTTCTCCATTCGGCCTACCGTGCTGATCCCTCCATGACTCAATCTGCATCAGAAGCCCATATGCTGATTTCCTACGCTTCGGATCATGCTGCACCATTGCAAGTAATTTATTGCGAATGGCATTGGAACTGCGCGGAACTACAGTAAACATATTGGCAAACTCCCGATATGCCCGTCGCTCCAGGAAGGCGTCTTCAATACTGCGGTGTAACTCATACGACGCCGAGCTTGGTCCGTCATCGCTCAACAAATCTAAGGCATGAAGCAGAGCGTCTGTGCTTCCCAGTTCCAACAGCACCTTGCCCAGCAGGGAAATCTGCGTCGGGTTGAGCTGCGAATGAACCAAGGCAAACAGTTTTCGCTCCGCTGTTGCATCGTGGCGGACCAATTCCGCCAACCGAAGCACCAAACGGTCCTCTCGTCTGCCAAGCATCTCTTGAGGAAGTTGGGGCAGAGTGGGATCGACGAAGCCCCAAAGGAGGTCATGCCCTTCCTCGGTATCGAACTGAGCGATGGCATCCACCCAGGTGTCACCGAGATTGGGCACTTGTATCGTTCCATCGGCAAACTCGCGCAGTAACCCAACGGCCCCATCGGCGCGGCTTTGCCCCAAGGCGCTTACTAGCCGTCCGATTCCTTCTCCAGATAGGCGATCCTGCTGCAAGATTTCTCGTACCCGTGCGATCTCCATTGTTGGTCTGTCAGTAAAGACCAGGATGCAAAGTGTATGTGTCAGCAAATTCCATTGCTGCGTGTCCCAACGATGCGCTCGAACGTGATCGACAATCGGTGCTAGGATTTCCCAGGTCTTCTCGTCGGGAAGTACGACGCCACGCACCAAAAGTGCTTCTAATGCGTTGATCTTAGTCCACCCGTCATAAAGGGTCTTTGCGGTTTCCGTGAGGCACAGTATTTCCAGCACAAGATCGGACGATGCCTTTCCGTCCAACTCCGCTAGAACAACGGCAAATTCCTTCAACCACCAAGTGAAGCCCTGGGGCTGCTGCTCTTGCGAACGCAAGGCCAGAAGAGACTCGATACGCGCTCTCAGCACGGAAGCAAGCTCTGTTCTCCGCGATTCGACAAAGATCGATCCCGATTCACCTGCTCTTGCAGCCCAGATCAGTTCGAAGCCCTTATTGCGCATGGGCCAATTTCGCGGCCATTGCTCTAGGGATGGAGGCTCTTTCCGCGCTAACTGAAACAGCGCCCACGCTGCATCCAGCTCATAACCTGGTGCGCTCAGCAGGCGAGCCAGAAGACCCCGTGCATCGTCCCGCGCAAGATAGAGAACCGCTTGGGTGTGCCACACCGCCCAACTCATAAATGCGCCATTTCCTTGCTTACTCTGACGGTAAGGTCGCCCCTTGCGAGCCGCTTCAATATCCGCCGCACGCGCAATGCGTCCCGTGCGCAGTCGTTCGATATCGGCTTGAATGAGTTGCTCTAATACCTGTAAATCCGCAGGGTCTCCTATCTGAGCAAGCACCGTCGCAAAGTAGCCTTTCAATTGGCCGCTGAAATCGTCCTGGGAGAGTACAATCCCTAGCACTGACTTGAGATATGTCCGGAATCTCTCACGTAATTCCGGCGCAAGCGCTTCCCGCAACGGTGGCCCCTCCCGGCCTGCAATATGAAAGAGATCGATAATGATCTCTAGTTGTCCGGCATCGGCCTTGTCTGCGACCTCTTCGAGAATGGACGCGATGACTAAAGTAGTTGGGATCTCCCGGAGCATGGTTTCCAGTTGACGAGATAGGTCAGATTCCGCGCGCTTGTCATCTCCGGGACGGCTTTGCGCGATGATCGGCTTTAGTTCACAAATGCGCCTAAACAACCGCTTGACGATATCCTCATCGGCAAACTTCTTCAAAAGAGGAATGATCCCTGGAGCATTCTTGGTTCGCAATTCTTCTGCAGTGACGCGATCTAAAAGGGTCTCCTTCAGGGTCGCAGGGATGTTGGTTACCATGCGCAACCAAACATCTCCATGCACAGTTCCCGACAAAATCGTTTCTGTCACCCATGCCGATACCCACTCTGCATCTGCATTGCGAAGTAGATTCAACGCCGATCCGGGTTCTCCACGCTCCAGACGGGCAAGATGCTCCGCGTTCGACAAGGGAAGTTCTTGCTTCAGTCCTTCTAGGGCTTTGCTCTCCCCCAACTCGGCAGCCTTTGTCCAGGCGTTGAAGCGCACACTAGCGTCAGCGATTTGTTCTGCGCGCTTCATGTAGATGGCCGCAGCTCGCGGACGCATTGCTAGGGGTATGAAGCCGATGGGTACATCGTCCAATAGCGAGAAGAAACGGTCATCGTCAAGTGTCATCGCAAAGCGGGCGAATTCCTCTGCTGGCATGACATGCCAAAGCGCCGAGAGCGGCATTTCACGTATGTTCGCGCTCGGATCGGCGAAGGCGAAGGACATCACTTCATCACGCAGCGCATCCTGCTCCAGGAACGTGGATATGAATTCAGCTCGCGCCCCCTCGTTCCACTGTCGTACAGTCTGCTTCCAGTCTGGGCCGAGAATCGAGATGGGAAATGGCTCCAAGGTCCGATATACATCTAGTCGGATGGACTGATTCTCGGACGAGAGAAGAGGAACGATTACATCTCTGAAGTCCAGCGAGCCAGTCGCCACCATGCCTGTAAATCCTACGCTGCGGCAGAACTTGCTGGAACTCAAATAGAGCTGCCGCAGCCGGGTGCTGACAGGAGTCCGCACAGAGTTCCACACCGCCGAACCGCAGAGCCTTGCCAACTCCGATGCGAAGACCGGGTCTACAGGGAGAGCCATTTCCACCAGTGCAGCCCCAATAGCCGTAGCGTTCAGTGTCGGTTTCTCGTTGGACTCCTGCCCGATAAAACCAGCCAGCATGTATAGTGGTTCCGACCACGCCGGTTCGTTCAAATATTTCGCTGTAAACTCCGCGCGTCCGTTTCCTGTGGCAACTACTGCGACCAGTTCCCGCTGTAATCGCAGCGCGGCAAACAGCTCCTGAAACTGCTGATGAAAGAACGAGAAGTTTACATCGGGATAAGTCGAGCGTTCGAGAACATCGTGCGCAGTGAGAGCCGCAAGGAGGTCGGCGGGCTCAGGGACTGCGGTGAGTTGCCCTTCATTCTCTAAATCGCGCGCTATCCTGCCAACAACAGTACGTGCCTGTGCCTCGGGAATCTGCACGCCGCCGCTAGCGACCAGCCAGCTTCCAAGTCCCTCCAGGTACCGCCAGCCCAGGCCCCGAAGCGGCGGGCTAGCCAGCGCCTCCGGGTGTACTCCGGTTTCTTCCATCAGCCGCGTTACGGCATCAAGGACTCCGAGCTTGCTTGGTGGGATGTGTTTGTTGGCTTCAAAGAGCGATGCGACCTCCGCAAGTACGAGCGGAGTAGTGGTCAGTTCCTTCAAAACTGAGCTAGCCCTCAACTGGCCCAGCAGCTTGTGTGCCCGGTCCCCGAGGCGCATGGTGAGATACGCATCGCGCTCCCCGGAGGTTAGTGTCAGAATCTTGAATCGAGAACTTCCAGGCAGGCGCGGAGTCAGTGGATGCGCTCGGGTCGCAATGGCAATACCCGACTTCACAAACGAACGCTCTAGTTCTCGAATCCGGCTTGCGGCGTCTGCGGACTCGGCTGGCGCCAGTTCGTTCCATCCGTTCAACAGGAACGTCAATTGCTGCGACCGGTAGAGACTGGCCAGCGCCTGGGCGGAGATGCCGCGCAATTGAAATTCTGGCATTCCGGCCAGGAAATCGAAGATGCCCACTTTTCGTCCCACCCATGCGGGCAAATCCACCAGAAAGGCGAGTCGTCCGGTCTCTTGGTTCTGCCGTGCCAATTGAATCAGGGTCGTTGTCTTTCCTCGTCCTGCTGGTGCTTCGATGACGACTCGCCGATTCTCTCGCAGCAATAGATCGAGACCAGCGAGTTGAACCGTTTCCTGCGTCTCCGCCCCCTTGTCATCAAGTAGCACTAAACGCAGGTCGATCACCGGCTTTCCCTCTGTCCACCGCGACCAGCCATTTATCACGTCACGGTTAGCCGCAAGGATGGTATCGAGCAGTGCGGCCACAACGGGTTCGGGCGCAGGCACGGGAATTCCCAGATGCGCATTGCACAGGCTTGCATTCTCCGGCAGTTGGAGAGACGTGATGATGTCCTCACGGGACATTACATGGAGTTCCCAACCAAACTCCTTCGCAATTTCTTTCTGCCAGCTCTCCTCCAACTGCTTGCTGACTTTGCCTGCGGTTGCGAACACAAGAACCTGCACGTCGCGGTAGTGTTCCTTGGCACGGCGCGCGTCCGTCTGAATCTTGTTCAAGGTCGGCGTGATCGAACAGGCAAGTCCCTTGCCCAGTTGTCCGGGAGAGAGACTGGACGGAGCATAGGCATCCAAACCAAGATCTTTCTGGCGTTCGCACGCGATGAATTCGGGCCAACGGAGCTTTGCCAGAACCACAGCGAGTCCCTGAAATCGCATCCCTTCCTGGTTGGACACGAGTTCATCCAGTGCGAGTTCGACCACACTTCGCAAAACGGACATGCAAGTTCCTGTCTGCCTGCTACTTAGTATAGAGTCTCAGATTTGAGTCTGGTAAACGACATGGCTGGTGCCTCCCGTTCAACTGGACACTCCCCAGGTGCCACCGAATGGCAAACTTGAGGCTCTGGAGAACGGCAGCGTGGGCAGAAAACGGTAGCCGTTTACTGCGCCCCGGCACCCGACCGTACGAGCCTGTTTCTGCCCGCACTGTCCTTCCGCCTCTCTTAGATGGCCAGTTGCGCAGAAACAAATGCCAGAATAAATCGTAAATAATACACGACTACGCCAATTAGTATATTATATCTGCGTGTACCCTCTCTATCGCGAGGCGGAAATGCCACAAGTTCGTCCAATTCAGCAGTCCCTGTTCCCGGAGTTGTCCGGCACCTTCCGGGAATCCGAATCCTTCGCTACACTGAACCAGGAGACACGACATGACTCCCATCGACGCATCGAGCACCATCCCCGCCAACCCCGACTCCATTTTGGAGTTGATGCAGCTCCCAGCCTTTCAGAACCTGCTCGCCAAGGTGGAGACGAACTTCTACCGGAACCGCCCCAAGGAAGCGGCAGAACTGGAATTGGAGGGGACGATCCGCTTTACGCTACAGGAGCGAGCAGCCCAGGCTTGGGAGATTCTCAAGGAAGCCCGTTCGTCGGGCCTGCCGATGGATCAAGCCCAGGAACTGATCTCCGAACTGGTCTACCCACCGCTGGAGTCGGACGAAAACTGATACTCGAAGGCGATACCAAAGCCACCCAGTTGGACTTTGGTATCGCCTCCGACGACTCCGCCGAACCCGCAACACCCAAACCGATTCTTCCGCCCGATCCGCTCCGCAACAGCCGCAATTTCCGCCTCAATGATGATGTGGCCTCGCATATCGCCGAGGGCGGGTCGAAGGCGCGCATACAGCACAACCTCGACATCCTTGAGCTGCTCAAGTCCATCCAGGCCGAGCAGCGCGTTGCGACCGCCGACGAACAGAATCGCATCGCGCAGTACATCGACTTCGGCGGATTGCGCGAGTTGTGGGATCAGGGTTACCGCTACTATGAGGAGCGCAATCGCCTGGCCGAGATCCTCACCGAGGACGAAATCGATGCCGTCAAGGAAACGTCCCTCAATACCCACTACACAGCCATCGAGGTCGTTGACCAGATGTGGGCGGCGGCAAACCGCCTTGGCTTCACTGGCGGGCGCGTCCTCGAACCGGGCATGGGAGTCGGCAACTTCTTTGCCCGCATTCCCGACCAGCTTCTTCATGAGTCCGAACTCTTCGGGGTCGAGAAGAATCCCCTCAGCGGGGCGCTTGCCTCCATGCTCTATCCAGATGCCAAAATTCTCGTTCAGCCGTTTGAAGACACCCGTCTGCCAAATAACTCCTTCGACATGGTGATCGGCAATCCTCTCGCGCTCGAAAAGATCAAGCTGGAGTACGAGATCAAGAACCTGACCCTGCTTGCCCGCTCCAACCGGCTCGACCACTACAACAACCGCCAGCAACTACTCAACGTCGAGTACCGGATCGCGCATCTCCAAGACAGACTGCCCCAGCTCAAGAAGGCCAGCGAGACCTTCAAGTCGCACGAACGCCGCGACGACGAAGGCAAACTCCTCAGTCTCCAGGTGCGCTTCAACGGGCTTGAATTCACCAAACTCAAAGACGCCAATGAATACCTGCGAACTGTGACCCTCGACAGTACATCGCAGCTCACCGTCAACGGCCTCGACATTCCCCTTGCTGTCAGCGACGCCCTCATCAAGGATGAACTCGGCACCATCACGGACATCACGGCCGTCCGCTATAACCTGGCCGGCGAGTGGTTCGACGTGCCGCGCCCGGAAGCCCACATGGGTTTGCCTTCAGCCCAATCCCTGCTAACATCCGTCCTTCGTCGCGGCGGCGACCTGCCGTCGAAGATCCTCGAAACGGAAGCCACCATTCAGGGAAGCGAGGCAACGCTTGCCCGCCTACATTCCGCGCTCAACTATGAAAGCCCCTACGAAGCGAAGCTCAAAGAGTATGAGCAGCGTTTGGCCGTGATCGACAAAGAGTTGCTTGGTAAGACGGAAGAGGTCGAGGAACTTGTCGATGCAGAGACGGAGGAACTGCCGTTAGCAAAAGCCCTCTCGGTCGAGCTTGAATCCACGGACAGCGAAGAGCGCACTCCAGAGGAACCCACCGAAGACCGATCTGCAACCCAGGTTGCCGTAGATGATGCCCCAGGCGAAGCCCTCGAAGTGCCCGCGAAGCAAACCCCGCGCTTCAGGAGAAGGCAAGCAGCCGATCGAGGACGTTAAACAAAGGAGGGAAAACCTTGCAAACAATTGCTGAATTCAGCCCGGCGCTCTCACACCCCTAGATCTCCTCGAATTAATGACTCCAGTCCGGCTATGATTTCTACATATAGAAGCGATACTCTGGGCGAACCTTTCTTCCGGGCGGGACTTCCGCCAACACGTGACCAACACGTCTTGAGAATGCGGTCGTTATCGGATCGCTACCGGCATAGTCTGCCGTGTTCCAGTTCATCTTTGTAAGCGAAAGAATTTCACGGAGAACGGTATCCCAAGGGCTATCGCCTATGTGTTCCAGAATTTCAATTGGCTGAGGAACACGCGCACCAGGATAAGTGCGCAAATAAGGAACGTAACCAGAAGTGTAGAGCAGAAGATCAGACTCGCTAAACTTCACATAAGTTCCGCGTAGCGGTGGATAATCGCCAGCGCGATAAAATTGAAGGCGTCGCGAACCTAGAGCTACGAAGTCTTTCCTGGGAATCATGCGACATGCTTCTTCGAGCCCTTCAATTTCCTCAGCCCAGAATTTCGATGTCTTATGAACGACGAGGCGACTTGGCAAACTTCCACGATTCTGTTTCTGATACAGTTCAATTACATCGCGCAGGAGGTTGGCAGAAAGGTTCTTGTCAAGATGTGGTGACCTGCCCAATTGGCGCTCATCCCATTCAAACGCTTTTCCTCGGAGCACGTAACCGTCACCGGCCGCAGTAAACGCCTGAGCCATACTGCTGCGGATACGGGAATTGTCTTCGAAGAGTTCCTTGTAGAAAGAAATACCAACAAAACAGACACCCGCTTCCAGTTCGGCCAGACGCCAGGGTACCCCACCTGCTTTGTGATAAATTGCGGTGCAAAAGTTCCAGGCACGGGTCGATAAATCCTGTACGTGCTGAGATCCTGTTGATGGTATCCCAGCTAAACGAAGTGTTCTGGGCCATACTAACTGAGTAGGTAGACCGAACTGCATGGCTTCAGCTTTAATACCGCGGCGAAGGTTCTGATGACCATACTCCTCGTCTTCCGTTCCGGGAGGGCCGTCAAATAGGTCAAAGAAACTCATTTGGGCCTGATTCGCAGTTCGGTGTACCCGTGCAACTGTTGACTTTTTTGGTCGTGCTCTCTTTCCTTTTTGGACAGTACAGGAATCCACAACTTCCTGCGGAATGCAGCAAAGAACAACCTGAGGTTGAGGGTCACGGGCTGCGATGGTTTCCAATGCCTCAGCATACAGTTGAACCACCTGCTTGACACGATCATAGAAATCCGGCGCGGCAATAGCCGACTTAAAGACACTGTCTTTTATCGTCTCCCGCCAGGTGTCACCGTAGACAAATTCGCATTGAAATGGTGCATCTTTGTGAAATCCGGGGAAATGCGGATAAAGAAATGGCTGGCTGCCATCATTGGTCAGTATGCCTTGGCAGGCGTGAAGCCATGCTTCTGCATCAGCAATCATTGAGGCTGGGCCAACGATTCCAATCACGGCACTGCGAAGCGTCGGTGATGTCTGTCCAATTAAACTGTACGGGCCATAAAGGGAGAGACCTGTCTTAGGATCTACATGCTTATGCTGCCCACCAAAAGAGAGCAACGGTTCTGCAATTGACCCGGACTCAAAATTCGGAACGCGCACTAAGGGGTTGCCAGCATGGCGGCGAAGTTGTCTATTCTGCATTTGCATTCTCCATGTCACCCTCAAATTCCTCGATCTCGGTATTATCTTCGGAGGGTTCGTTTGGAATGCCTTCAGACGTTGCATGGTCAGCCTTTTCTTCCTCTTCTGCTGCAATCAACGGTGCTTCTTCATCGAGTAAGCGCATAAGATCTCTTTGATCACCATCGATACCGTAAGATTGCTGGATCAATGCTGGAACCGTTGCAACCTCAAGAGACTGATCGCCCGCCCATATTGAAATCGGTCCAGCTCTTCTATTGCGCAAAACACTCGTCCAGAAGCGCACGTGGAAGAGTACTTGGAGGTTGCGTTCGGGGTTCGTCCACTTCGATACACGCTTGCCAATATCAGGGCCTCCGCTTGGGGTTCGTCCATCATCTGTGATGACCCATGTGGGACTGATCTTCAGGTAAAAACGCCCTACCAAGAAGATCACCTGCAAGTAAGCTCCTAGATGTCTCCAGAACAAGGTCTTGCCATCTTTAACGACTGGCTTAGCGACTGTGCGTGAAGCCCTCTTTTTTCGTGGTGTCCACGTAATCACATTTTCTCCTCCGTCTTTAGAGGGGAAGAAATAGCGTCCAAGTTTTGAGTCATCTGCACAAAGCCCTGCATGTACCATGTGCCGAGCGAGGGACATATTGATAAGCGATAAGAGAACTTTGCGCAGTTCCTCTTCACGCACAAAGGTGGGGATGTCTAGAGCCTCAATATCACCTTCATCCACTACTGGGGACAAGGGGCTTTCAGAGGACTCAAGGTCGTGAAAGGTAAATAATCTGTCCTCAAACAAACGAAATGCCGGCATATAGAGGTCGGAGCTACCCGTGTTTTCCCTGTATGCACGAATAGCATTTTTGATCTCTGACTTCGATGGCATTGAAAGTGAGCCATCTTTTCTTGTCCGCATCAAATCTGGAATAATCGAGGCGCTATATACATACTGCGGGAGGCGCTCGATCGGTAGTAGGTTGCAATAGAGCCGCTCCGTAACTACGTCTGGATCGGCCTGCGGGACTGCGCGTTCGGCAACAAGTGTCGAGCGCGATATTCTTGATCCGCTCGTAATCAGTTGGCCACGATGAGAAATTGGGCGCGGCAGTGGCTCATCTCGTAAAACTGCGAGCAATTGCTTGAGACCATGCTCATAGTGATCAGCACGAAGGTCTATTGCATAGAGATGCCGGAGTAGCATTGGGATATAAGGACTATCTTGCATTAGCAAAGGGATGATACGTGCGCTTCTGTTGTCGGGATCCTGATATAGAGCGGCGTGCCATTCTGCATCGGTCCATCCAGTTGCGGATGGATCAAAATAGTCTGGAGTCATCACGAGGCCGATAAACCGGCTACTCTCCAGCCCCGAATTTACCATCGCGGGGATGCTCTGGCCGGGGCGGATTTCAGCTTCGTCGAGCCATGTCAATAGTGTTCTTCCCTGGAATCCAGCCGCCTCAATATCGCCGGCCAAATCACGCGCCAGCGGTTTGTTAACAGTGCGATGAGATAAGAAAATATCTCGAAAAGTGTTGGCGACGGAATGTGAACTCATACGGCACCTTCGAAGTTGAACCTTGAGAATTGATATGGCCGGAGCAAAGATGCCACCCGAATGAATGCGGGAATAACAAGGCGCATTTCATGCCGCTTTGAGAAATTGAATGCTGTGCCGAATTGATGCCCTACCATCTCCTAAATCGAGCGTCACGTTCCACCATCCATCTTCTGGAACCGAGATGCTTGCTGGAAGCCGGTCGTAATGTCCGCCATAGTAGTGATGACTTCTGCCGTTTCGGAAACTCTGAAAATCCATATCCGACATTAGGCGAATGTTGCAGCGGTGGCTGCAATTGACAAGAACAATATCCCCACGATTAAGGTATTCCCGTTTGTGCAAGAATTGCATTGCGGCTTCTCCTTTACTGCGATTCGGTCTTTGAGGCAATTACGGCTGATTAGACCTCTCGTCCTGACCTCAGTCAATTACCTATACATTCCGGCAGCGCCAATAGATTGTCGTTGTAGTAGCCGTCGGCATGTGTGCGCAAGTACTTGCCATGCTCGTCACTCACAACTCCAACGTCGGCACGTTTCCCGTTCACCTGTGTGTAGAAGGTGTTGCTACCTGCCTCAATTGACTCAATCACTTGTTGTCTTGTCCATTTCCACCCATTGCCACCCAGGTGCGTGATACCGTGGTGCGTGTCATTTCTGGGAATCTTATTGATGCACGTTATCCTTGCGTCTGCCACTGGAACTTCCTCCTTAACTTGCGATAGAACCCTGGCTATTGTTGCCCTTGCCGCGAGTTGCGAACGGCCGTCATTGCGTACTCCGCAGGTAGTCGCTGAGAGAAGTGGCACCACTTTCTTGAAGCAACGTGCCGAGCTTCATGTTGGCGCGGCGGTCGGCGGCAAAATTCTCTCCATACGTCAAACGCAGAGTGCCGATCAAGGTATTGCCATGCTTCCGGTCAATCTCGCCGTTCTCATTGCGATGACGGCCATCAAGGTTCGACGCTTGATTGCGAGGTTTCAAGACCATCTCCTTTCAGGCTACTCCTGTGGATAAAATATACATACCATGTCCGATTATGAAAATCAACAAAAAACGGACATCTGTGGATATTTTTGCCATATTGTGTCATATTCTAACCAGAGATCGTTTTCCACCAGCGTAACCGGATGCACTTGCGCTGGATTGAAGTTAGATGAATATCCATCTTGCTCAGGCGAATGAAAGGCGATATAGTTATTTGCATGAAGAAGTCAGAGAGCAAATCGGGTACTAAGATGTTGACGGTGCAAGAGTTTCGGGCACAGTTTGGCTCCGGCCAGCAGTGTGGCGAGCAGTTGAGTCGGCAGCGTTGGCCGGATGGTTTCAGTTGCCCACGTTGCGGCGGGCCGAGCCGAGGCTATATGGCGGCGCGTCAGGTGCATGAATGCGCTCGTTGCAGCTACCAGTGCTCGGTCACGGCGGGAACCATCTTCCACAAGACGAGGGTTCCTCTAACTGGTTGGTTCTGGGCAATTTATCGACTGAGCCACGACAAGAAAGGCATCTCGGCCATGCAACTGAAGAAGGAGATTGGGGTCAGCTATCAGACCGCCTGGCTGTTGTTGCATAAGCTCCGCAAGGCGATGGCCGACCGTGATCGGGACTATAAGCTCAGCGGTCTGGTCGAGGCCGACGAGGGCTACGTCGGTGGCCGCGAAGAAGGTCCGGGGCGGAGTGGGCGCGGGGCGCAGAGCAAATCAGTGGTCGTTGTGGCGGTGGAGCAGCGTGGCCCTGGCAAGCCGGGCAAGAAGCCGATTCCCGGTTTCGCGGCGCTGGAAGTGATCACAGATGCCGCCGCGGCCACGTTGGAGGAGTTTCTCAAGGCCAGGGTGCGGCCCGGCAGCCACATTCTCACCGACGGATGGAACGGCTATAAGCGACTGAAAAAGAATGGCTTCAATCACACCGCAACGGCCATCTCCGGCCAGGATGCGCCGGCGCACAGTCTATTTCCATGGGTTCACATCACCTTGTCGAACCTGAAACGATTCCTGCTCGGCACACACCACAAGGTCGAGCAAAAGCACCTGAAGCGCTACGTGGCCGAATTCAACTACCGGCTCAACCGCCGCACCATGGAACCAACCATGCTGCCCAGGTTAATCCGCGCCTGCCTGGCAACCCAAACCATCACTTACAAACAACTTGTCGCCACGCCGGAGCTAAGTTGATATTCATCTGAAGTTATTTGCAACATGCTGAATCAGGAGGGGTTAATATGCTAGATGCGGTCCAGCTTGGGAACAATCTGCGTGCCGCTCGCGAACGGCGCGGCTTAAGCCAGGTACAGGTAGCCGAAGTTCTGAATCTTCCACGTACCGCCGTAACCAATATAGAGTCGGGCAATCGGGAGGTGTCCACCCTGGAATTGACCCGGCTCGCGGACCTCTACCGCGTCTCGCCGGGGTCACTCCTGAGTGCTGAACTGGCCGAGGATTTCGCTGTCGTGCGGATGCGCGCTCTACAACAGTCCAGCATTTCTGACGAGATTATGCAGACGATCGAAGACGTGCGTGATCTTTGTCATGAGGGAGCTATGCTGCGCCGGATATTGGGAGGTGAGTTCGAGGAGAACCTTCCGAATAAAGATGTGAGGATCAGCTCGCCCAGCGAGGCCATCCGCCAAGGCGATACCGCAGCGCGGGAAGAGCGCCGCCGCCTTGGTCTTGGTAACGCGCCAGTTGGCAACATCGCCAGCCTGATTGGAGGACTGGGGATTTGGGTAGCAGCGTGCAGCCTTCCCGACGATATGTCGGGGCTTTTCTTGAACGACAAGAATGATGGACTTGCAATTCTCATCAATAGCGGGCACGCTCCTGTTCGACGGAGGTTTTCCTATGCCCATGAATACGGACACGCACTATTTGACCGCAGCGAAGCGGTCCGCCTGACTCAGCAGAGCAACGCGAGCGAGCTTGTGGAGAAACGCGCGAACGCATTCGCCGCGTCATTTTTGATGCCGGCAGACGGCGTGGAAGATCAATTGCGCCAACTCGACAAGGGACGGCCAAGCCGACAAGCGCAGATCGTTTACGATGTAGCGAATGATCGTCAAAGCGAGATCGAGATTCGCCCGCGCCCAGGTTCTCAGGCGATCACGTATCAGGATGTAGCCATGATCGCCCGGCATTTCGACGTTAGTTACGAAGCGGCGGTTTGGCGCCTAAAGAGCCTGGGACATCTAGGCTCTACCGACACCAATGCTCTGATTGAACAAAAAGATTCTGGGAAGAGTTTCACTAAGCTGCTGAAATTCCAAGGATGGAATGAGGACGAGATCCCCGCAGAAGAACGCGAGCAAGAATTGAAAAGCCAAATCGCATGGCTTGGTGTTGAGGCTTATCGCCGCGAAGAGATTTCCCAAGGACGACTTCGCGAGATTGCCGGTAAGCTCCAGGTGCCGGCTGGTGAATTGATAGAACTCGCCGAAGTGGCGCGAAGAGAGTAGCGGGAGAGGGGCGGATGACATCTGCAATTGTTGTGGCGGATACATCCGTCCTCATCAATTTTCTTCGCATCGACCGGATGGACCTGATAGGTCGCCACCCGAAGCGGTTTCTTGCGACGGACCACGTCGGAGCCGAAATCACCAGCAGTTACCCGGAGCAGCAGGAGCGTTATCAAGCGGCCGTTGCTTCTGGACTGCTCGACACTTGCTCTGTCGTCGATCCTGAAGAAGTGGCGCTCTTTCTGAAACTGGGGCCGGGGCAGCAACTCGGGGCCGGAGAGTGTTCGGCCATTGCCGTTGCCATCAGGCGCCGGTATCCCATCGCGATTGATGACAACCGGGCGATCAAGCGAGCAATCCGCGAAGTAGGGGCCAAGCTGGAAGTCGTGAGAACGACAGACTTGATGGTCAGTCTCATACGGGCTGGCATTCTCGATGTCGCGTCCGCAGATCGGATTAAAGACGACTGGGCGCAATATCACAGGTTCAAGATCAAGGCAGATTCCTTTCAAGAGCTGCTTTGACCCCTTCCAGGACCATCAGTTTCCTACAAGCCGCGCGAGGCTGACCGCCAGCGGACTTCAGTCGCATCTCCTCAAGGGTGGGTGGGCATCAGACCGACACGCCTGCACAAAAAGCAGGTCAATTCTGGTGGCTGTAGTGGTGGCTGTTGGTTGCGTACTTTTGAGCAGTTTTCTGCGACGCAATGCAAACCTTTGATATCATGTATCTGTTGTATGTAAAGGAGATATTCTACAGAATGCGTCGAATTGCAGCACGCTGCAAAACGTCTAAATTCTGACTCGAAATCAGACATAGTCGCAAGGCTATCGGGGGTTCGAATCCCTCCCTCTCCGCCA
>Ga0224557_1002383_pt1 | contig 16133 bp, 12 predicted proteins | sample 714S31014metaG_FD_180677 | JGI IMG/M metagenome (GOLD analysis project Ga0224557, IMG submission 180677) | Peat soil microbial communities from Stordalen Mire, Sweden - 717 S3 10-14 | ecosystem: Environmental > Terrestrial > Soil > Wetlands > Peat | place: Sweden: Norrbotten County, Stordalen...
GGCTCTCGGTGCCGCTCAGGTGGTCGCCGACGTCGCCGGCGACCCCGACTACATCTCCTGCAGCCTCGAGACCCGCTCCGAGTGCGTGGTCCTGGTCCGGCGCGAGGGAGGAGTCGTGGGTCAGATCGACATTGACAGCGATGTTCCCGAGGCCTTCACCGCGGAGGACGTCATCGACCTGGAAGAGGCGGCAGATCTGATCGCCCCGCTCTTCTGATCCGGTCAATTTGCCGAGCAGCGTGCGGTCGCGGGCCCCGGGGAGGCGCTCAGCCAGGCAGCACCAGATTGGTGCGCAGCTCGTGGGCACCGTCCTCGCGAGTTGCTTCGTAGTAGAGGCGGTGACCCCCGAAGGGCAGCGCCACCAGGCTCACGTAGCGCAGGCCGCCGGCCCCGTGTGGCGAGACCGCCACCGGGCGGTCACCGTGCGTGACGAGATCAACGGGTGAGGGGCCGGCGGCCAGGCCGGTGCGTTCCTCGAAGTTCTCCTCCGCAGAGGCGCGGCCGTCGTAGAGGGCCATCCAGGTCCTGCCCGCGCGCCACACCGCAGTGATCCGGGTCCCCCTGCGGTCCCAGCCGTGGGGTCGGGGGTGGAGCGCCACGCCCTCCCAGCGCCACGCCAGGCCGTCGTCGCTGACCGCGTAATTGGTCCACATCCTGTCGGTCGCCGCGGGGTCGTCGAGGGGGTGGATGCAGGCCCACATCTGCCAGCCAGACCCCTGCCGGACGATGACCGGGTCCTTCACCGCCGTCCGATCGTCGCCGGGGAGGACGGTGCGGGGTGAGGCGCCGGGAAGATCCTCGAGCGCGGTCGCCTCGAGCACCTCCACCCGCCAGTGCTGGGTGCCAGGGGTGGCGCAGCTCAGGTAGAGACGCCAGCGTCCGTCGAGGGTGCGGGCGAGAGCCGGCCGCTCCAGCGACTCCGCGCCCACCAGCTCCTTGGAGATCGCCGCCACCAGCCCGAAGTGGAGCTGGTCGTCAGAGCGGGCGACCACCACGTCGACGCCCCTCCCCTGGTTCGCCGGACGGCGTATCCGGTAAGCGAGGTACATGGCGTGATCCACCAAGAGCGCGCTGGGCGCCCCCGCCCAGTTGCCCGGGCCAGGACCCGGCGCCGCAACGACCACCTGGGAGCCGTGGAAGCGGGGGATGGGCACGGGAGCCGAGACACCGCCCATCAGCGCTCGCCCGGGCCGGAGGGCGTCACCCCCCCGGGCAGCACGGTGGCGATGAAGGAGGCCACCGCGTCGGGAAGCCCGACGTCGTGGCCAGCGGCCTCGGAAAGGTACCAGCGGTGATCGAGCACCTGGTGGAAGAGCTCGGCCGGGTCGAGCCTTCCCCGCAGCTGACGGGGCACCGCAGCCACCGTTGCCTCGAAGACCTCGGCGAGCCAGCGGCGGGCGGCCACAGTTTGGGGGATGCCGCCGCCGCTCTCGCGCTCCAGCTCGGCACGGTAGCGAGCCAGGTCGTCGAGGAGGCGGCGCGCCTGGTTCTCCTGGACCTCGAGGCCGGTGAGCGACTGCAGGACGCGCACGTGGTAGCCGGGGTCGACCACTCGCGGGCTGAGCCGCAGGCGGTAGGCGCCGTCCTCGGCGAGCACCTCCACCTCCTCGACGGCGAAGCCCAGGGTGTTGAGCCGGCGCAGCCGTCCTCAACGCGGTAGCGCTGGTCGGGGGCGAAGCTCACCTCCTGGGTCAGCTCCGCCCACAGCAGCAGGTAGCGCCGCTCCAACTCCTCGGCCGTCGCCAGCGGGTCCAGGCCGTGCTCGACCCCCTCGGCGCTCAGGTCGAGGAGCTCGCCGGCCAGGTTCTCCCCGGCCACCATCAGGTCGTGGGTGCGCTGCCCGCCGCTGAGCTGGGGGTGGAGCTCGCCGGTCTCGGTGTCGACGACGTAGGCGGCGAGGTCACCCGCGTCCAGGCGGAAGAGCGTGTTGGACAGGGAGCAGTCACCCCAGAAGAAGCCGACCACGTGGAGGCGAACCAGAAGGTTGACCAGGGCGTCGAGCAGCCGGTCGGCGGACCCGCCCAGCTCCGAGCCGGCCTGCAGAGCCCGGCGGTACGGGAGTGAGAAGTCGAGGAGCCGCGTGATCAGGACCGCCTCCAGCTCGAGCGGGCGCCGGGAGCCCCCAGACCGGGAGCCGCGCCACCTGCGGGCGGTGACCAGGGCTGCGACCTCGACAACGGGGATGAGCAGCCGGTCGAGCTCGGCGAGCAGCCGGTACTCGCGCTCCGCCAGCCGCTGGGGGAGCTCCTTGAGCGCGTACCTGGCCTCGCCGTAGCGCACGAAGCGGACCACGTGACGGGAGATCCCCTGCGGCACCTCGACCATGCGCTCGTTCCGCCACTCGCTGAGCGCCAGGTGCCAGGGGAGGTCGAGGAAGTCGGGATGGCCGGTGCGGCGCACCATGGCGAAGCTCGCCGCCGGAGCGCTGCTCATGCCTCACCTCCGGCGGCGAGCCGCGCGGGTGGGCGCGGCCCGAGACCGCGGTGGTCCCGGGCCACGCTTTCCTCTTTGCGTCAGTGGCCGAGCGCGGCTTTGGCCTGTGATTCCATGGTCGCCTCGATGGAGGTGACGTTGGTGGCGCTGGGGTTGCCCACGAAGTTCTTCATGTCACTCCACATGTCGCTCTCCCAGCTGCCCTGGAGGTCATCGAGGCTGAAGACGAAGGCGCTGGCGTCGACCAGCCCCTTGGCGTCGGCCTGCGAGACCGGGTCCGGATAGGAACTCAGCGGCACCTGGCTGTTCGGCGAGGCGAAGCCGCCCGCGTGAGCCCAGATCTCGGCGCCCTCGGGGCCGGCCAGGTACTTGATGAGGGCCTCGGCCTGAGGCGTCTTGTTGAGCATCATGGCGACGTCGCCGGCTCCCTGGACGGCGCTGGCGTTGGCGCTGTCAGCGGTCGGCGCCGGGAAGTCGAAGAAACCGTAGCAGGGGGTCTTGCTGGGGTCGGCCGTGCAGCCGGTCGCGGTCTCGCTGGACACCGGCGAGTAGGTGCTGGAGTTGGCGGTGATCTCCGAGACGACGAAGTCCGCCTCGATGACCATCGCCGCCTGAGGCTGCGTGCCGGCCTTGGGGAAGACCTTGTCCACGCACTCGGGGTAGGTCTGGCTCAGCGCTCCCGAGGTGCCTCCGAGGAGGAAGGAGGGCTGACCCACCATCTGGGCCATGGTGGTGAAGGCTGTGGTCACGCTGGGGTCGGTCCACGGGATGTCGTGGGCGGCCAGCTTGTCGTAGTCAGCTGCACCGGCGGTCTTCAGGTAGACGTTCTGCCAGAGGTCGGCAATCGGCCATCCGACGTCCGAGCAGAGGGAGAAGGGGGTGACCCCGGCGGCCTGCAACTGCTGCGCGTCGGCGATCAGCTGCTCCCAGGTGGTGGGCGTCGAGGTGAGCCCGGCGGATGCGAACTCCGCCGGGTTGTACCAGATGGTGTTCTTGTTGGCCGCCTTGAACCACACGCCGTAGAGGGTGCCGTTGTGGCTCGCCAGGGTGTTCCAAGCGCTGCTGTAATTGGAGGTCAGGCTGCCCAGGACGCTCGCCAGCGGCTGGAGCTTGCCCTGCCCGGCGAGCGTGTTCAGCTCGCCGGGGTCGGGGACCGCAGCCACGTCGGGAGGAGCCCCGCCCGCAATCGCCGAGTTGAGGGCCTGGTCCATGTTGCTGCCCTTGCCGGTGTAGTTGACGGTGATCCCGGTCTCGTTCTCGAACGGGGTGATCGCCGCCAGGAAGTCCTGCTGCTCGGTGCTCGTCCACTCCGCCCACACCGTCACGGAGCCGCCGATGTGCGAGGACGCCGACGCCGATGTCGACGGCGTGGTCGACGAGGAGGTCGAGCCACACGCAGCCACCCCGAGGGTCACCAGAGCTGTTGCGGTGGCGAGGCGACTCATTGGTCGCAGATGTCGCATCAGGTATCTCCTCTTCCGTTGCTCGCGCATGCAACGCCCGCCTCGCGGGCCCGCACCTCTGCGGGGCACCGTACCCTTCGCTCCGCCATCACACTATGAGCCGAAAGGACAGAGAGTCCTGTCCCCTCATTGGGTGATGGGCGAACCACCACCCGTCGGGCTACGATCTGGCGAACGTCGGCTCGTGCAAAGCGTCACCGAGGCCGCCCCGGTGCGGGCGGAACGCGAGCCGCGATGAGCCCGGGGTGAGGAGGGCACGGACCATGGCCACGGTGTCGCGTCGCCGCAGCCTTGTGCTTCGTCGCGCGGTGGCGATGCCACCCCCGGAGATGGGCGGCGCGAGCGTAGATGCCACTGGGCTGGTCGAGCTGGGAAAGCCGCCCGGGGGAGGTTGGAGGAGCCATCTGGGCTCGATCCTCTTCCTCGCCCCGGCCGCCATCTGGCTAGCTCTCATCGTGGGCTATCCGCTGGTCGGGACGATTCGCGACAGTTTCCTTGACAACGCCTCGACGGGCTTCGTCGGACTCGCCAACTACAAGACGGTGTTCTCCACCGCCGACATCCTGATCACCTTCCGCAACAACGTGATCTGGGTGGTGGTCGCCCCCTTCCTGCTCACCTTCCTGGGGCTGGTGTTCGCGGTGCTCACCGAGCGCATCCGCTGGTCGACCGCCTTCAAGACCGTCGTCTTCATGCCCATAGCCTTCAGCATGACCGCGTCCGGACTGGTCTGGAACAGCATCATGAACATCGATCCGCACATTGGGATGCTGAACGCCACCCTTCAGACGGTCAGCGACTGGGTCAGCCCTCCCGGGCTCTACCCCGTCAACACCTCGGCAGGGCAGACCGTCTCCAGCCTGGCGGCCACCGGACTGAAGGCCGGTTCGGGTGGGATGCTGGAGAGCACGGCAGCGGTGGCGCCGGGCGGCACGATCACGCTGGGGATGATCGGCATCAGCCCGGCGACCCTCCAGCTGGTCGGCGCTCAGACGGCGGAGGTGCCGTCACCAGCCGCCGGCGCGGTCAGCGGTCTGGTGTGGCGCGACTTCTCGCCGAGCCACCCCACCACCCGGGGTCGGGTGTACCCGGATGAGGACGGCATCGCCGGGCTGAGCCTCAACCTGCTGAGCAGCGACGGAAGCAGCGTGGGCACGACGCAGACCGATGCGCACGGGGACTTCCGCTTCGCCGGCGTCAAGGCGGGGAGCTACCGGGTGGAGGTCGGCTCCGGCAACTTCTCCTCCGGCTTCACCGGCATCTACTGGCTGAGCGGCACGCAGTCGATCACCCCGACCAGCGGCCTCAGCCAGACCGCCCAGGCGCTGCTCAGCATCCCGCTGGTCGACATGTCGATGATCATCGCCTACCTCTGGATCTGGGCCGGGTTCGCCATGGTCATCATCGGCGCGGGTCTGGCCGCCATCAATCGTGAGGTGCTGGAGGCGGCGCGCATCGACGGCGCCACCGAGTGGCAGACCTTCCGGCGCGTCACCATGCCCATGCTGGCACCGGTGCTGATCGTGGTGTTCGTGACCATGACCATCAACGTCCTGAAGATCTTCGACATCATCGTCAACATGGCGCCGTCGGTGTCCCAGGCGAACACCCTGGCCACCGAGCTATACAACGTGGGGTTCGCATCGGTACCGTCGGCCAACGGGACCGCCAGCGCCATCGCCGTGCTCCTCTTTATCCTGGTGATGCCGGTGATCTACATCAACCTGCGGAGGATGAGGTCATGAGCGCGGCGCAGACCGCCGCCCCGCACCTCAAGGTGAGGGCCAGGCGGCTAGCCGTCCGCTTCCGGCCCACCCGGTTCGTGCTCAACGTCATCCTGGGCCTGATCGCCCTCTTCTGGCTGGTACCCACGCTCAGCCTGCTCATCATCTCCCTCCGCCCCGCGTCGTCCTTCGGCGTGACCGGGTGGTGGACGGTCTTCACCGCACCGACCCAGCTCACCCTGCACAACTACCAGTCGCTCTTCTCCACAGGCTTTGCGTCCGGAGGCATCCTCGACTCGGCGATCACCACGGCCCTGATCACGGTGCCCGCAACCGTGCTGGTCACCGTCCTCTCCAGCCTGGCCGCCTACTCGCTGGTCTTCGGACGGTGGCGAGGGCGCACCGGAGTCTTCCTGGTGATCGTCGCGCTGCTGGTGGTCCCGGTGCAGGTCGCCCTCATCCCGGTAGCGCAGCTGTACAACGCGTTTGGGCATGTGAGCGGGTTCAACCCCTTCGGAACCCTACCCGGGGTGATCATCTTCCACGTCGCCTTCGGGCTGCCGTTCGGCATCTTCCTGATGCGCAACTTCTACACCGGCATCCCCAAGGATCTGCTCGAAGCCGGTCGCATCGACGGCGCCGGGGAGTGGACCCTCTTTCGTCGCGTCGTCCTCCCCCTGGGCCTGCCGGCGGCGGCGTCGCTCGCCATCTTCCAGTTCATCTGGGTGTGGAACGACCTGCTGGTGGGGCTCGTGTTCCTGGGTGGCAACCAACATCACACCCTGACCATCTACCTTTACGGCTTCACCCGGACCCTGGCCAACAACTACTGGGTCATCGCGACGGGCGGGATCATCTCGATCCTGATCCCGCTTGCCATCTTCTTCTCCTTCCAACGCTACTTCGTCCGCGGCGTGCTCGCCGGGGCGGTCAAGTGAGGCAGCTCCCATGTCCCGTGTCGTCCTCAAGGACCTGACCAAGCGCTACGCGGGCGGCAACCTCGCCGTCGACCGGCTCAACCTGGAGGTTGGCGACGGCGAGTTCGTGTGCCTGGTGGGTCCCTCCGGCTGCGGCAAGACCACGGCGCTCAGGATGATCGCCGGCCTGGAGGACATCTCCGGCGGGCAGGTGATGATCGGTGACAAGGTGGTCAACCTGCTGCCCCCTCGCGACCGCGACATCGCCCTGGTCTTCCAGAGCTACGCCCTCTACCCGCACATGAGCGTCTTCGACAACATGGCCTTCGGGCTGAAGCTGCGCAAGACGCCCAAGCCGGAGATCGACAAGGCAGTGCGCGAGGCGGCCCGCATCCTCGACCTGGAGCGCTACCTGGACCGCAAGCCGGGCCAGCTGTCCGGAGGCCAGCGCCAGCGCGTGGCCCTGGGGCGGGCCATCGTCCGCGAGCCCGCCGTCTTCCTGATGGACGAGCCCCTCTCCAACCTGGACGCCAAGCTGCGCGTACAGACGCGTGCGGAGATTGCCCGGCTGCACCAGCGTCTGCAGGCGACCATGATCTACGTCACCCACGACCAGGTGGAGGCGATGACCATGGCCGACCGCATCGCCGTCATCAACGAGGGCGTGCTCCAGCAGGTGGGTACTCCGAAGGAGTTGTACGAGCAGCCGCGCAACCGCTTCGTGGCTGGCTTCATCGGCTCGCCCTCGATGAACTTCGTGGAGCTCAAGATGGAGAGGGACGGAGGCGCCCGCCTGGTCGGAGACGGGGTCCAGGTGGTGCTCGACGACGCCCAGAAGGCGCGCCTGCGCAACCTGGGGGTGGAGGCGACAACGGTGGGCTTCCGGCCGGAGCACCTGCACCTGGGGGAGCCGGAGGGGCCGGGGCTGCGGATCTCGGCCAACGTCGACGTGGTGGAGTTCCTGGGCAGCGACGAGCTGATCCACGCGGTCTCCGCGGGCAGGGACGTCGTCGCCATCGTCGAGGCGGACGCGCGGCTCGCGGTGGGAGACACCGTGATCCTCTCGGCGGCCCCTCGCCATGTGTACCTCTTCAACCCCCAGACCGAGCTCAGCCTGAGCAGCGGCTGAGGCCGACCCTGACGCACGTCCGTTCCCCGCCGGCCCGGGCGGGACTGGTGGGGTGGCGCCCGGCGGCCGGGTCGCGCATGATGACCTTGGGCGCGGCCCGCCCAGGGTGAGGTGATGGAGCCGTATCTGGAGATCTGGAGGCGTTCGGGGCGCGAGATCGCGGTTCTGGGCGATCAGGCGGTGACCATCGGTCGCGGCCAGCAGACGGCGGTTCGCCTTGCTGACGACGCCGAGGTGTCGCGCCTCCACGCCGTCATCACGAGAGTGGCCTCGGGATGGAGCGTCCGCGACCTGGGCAGCCGCAACGGGACCCACGTGAACGCCGAGCGCATCCTCGGCGAGCACGTGCTGCGCCCCGACGACGAGATCCAGGTGGGGGGGGTCCGCATCTTCTTCCGGGCGGCGGATGTCGCCGGCAGCCTGACCGTCACTCAAGCCCTGAGCCGGGCCCCGGTGCTCACCCGTCGCGAGCAGGCGGTGCTAGAGGCACTGTGCCGGCCGGTCGCCTTCGGGGACATGTTCACCGAGCCGGCCTCGGTGCGTCAGATGGCGGCGGCCCTCCGGGTCACCGAGACGGCGGTGAAGTACCACCTGGGCAACCTCTACGTGAAGTTCGGCATTCCCGACGAGGGCGACCGGCGCCGGGTCCGCCTCGCCAACGAGGCCCTCCGGCGCGGCGCCGTCGCCATCGCGGAGATGATCTCGGCAAGCCATCAGGAGGTCGCGGAACCCCGGCGCTCTTCGGAGTCCGCGCTCGCGGAGGTGGCCAGGAGGCGATCCGAGGTGCTGGAGGAGCGCAGTCGCCGGGTCAGCTGACGCGAGGGCGCGGTGCTCGGCGCGGCCACCCCGACTCCTTCCGTGCCCAGCCCGCCTGCGGGATCGAGGGACCCCACGGCCACGTGGAGGGCGGCGATGAAGCCTCCTGCCGTGGACGGGCGCCGGCCCGGGTCGACCGCGAGGCCGGCCCTGAGCAAGGGCTCGAGAGCGGCGGCGATGGCGGGATCGGTGCCCCTCCACCGAGGAGGCTCGCCGAGGCGCGGGGGGTGGCCGAGCAGCAGGGCAAAGGTGGTGGCGGCGAGGCTGTAGACGTCGGATGCGGGGCGCGGCGGCGCCCCCGCCAGCATCTCCGGGGCCATGAAACCGGGACTGCCCACCACCACCTCGACCGCGGCGCAAGAACCGGGGGCAACCTCCTGGTACTGGGAGATGCCGAAGTCGACCAGGATGGCACGGCGATCTGCGGCCGAGGTGAGGATCACGTTGCCGGGCTTCACGTCGCCGTGGACGACCGGGGGCGTCTGGGCGTGGAGGTGGTCGAGGACCTCGGCGACCTGCCCCATCCAGTCCAGCACAGCCGCCCACGGCAGGCCGGGATCGCCCCGCTCGACAAGCAGGCGATCCAGAGGTGTCCCATCGATCCAGTCCATGACCAGGTAGTAGCGATTGCCGAGGATGAAGTCCTCGCGGACGACGCTGGCATGAGAGTCGGGCGTCATGCGCAGCAGGACGCTCGCCTCGTTGAGGATGTCGCGGCGTCGTGAGATGTCGTGGGGATCGAGCTGCCTCACCTTGATGGCCACCTGCCGCGCGTGGAAGTGGTCGAGAGCGCGCAGCACCTGGCCCTCGCCCCCGCTGCCGACGACCTCCAGAATCTCGTAGCGGCCGCGCAGGCGCCGCCGCCGGTTCGGGGGCGTGCCCGCCACAGGGGGGGAGCCGCGGGCCAGGGTCGGGCCGGCCTCGTCCAGGTCGGCGGCGGGCGGCACGGCCATGGCCGGCCCGCCCGTGCGACCGCCTTGAGCGCCCGAACGCAGACGCGTGGGCGCGAGGGCGGCGCCCGCCTGGCGCAGACGCTCTCCCGGCCCGGCGACGGCGCGGGTACGGCGGGGGTCGGCCAGGGCAAGCAGCAGCGCCAGGCCCACCGCCAGGGCGACCGAGGGCACCAGCCACGCTGGACCCGGCAGCCCCTGGCCCGCCGCCGGCGCCGTCCCCGACGACTCCGTGACCACGACCCCCATCACCCAACCCGGCAGGGAGATGCTGTCGTAACCGGCGACGGTGCTCACGCCGTTCCTCGAGTAGCTGGTCGCCCCAGTGCCACCGGCGAGGGCGGCGGTCACCGCCGGGGAGACGATCCGGGTGCTGAGGGCTCCGTCAGCGATCATCGAGGCGTCGGTGAGCCCCGCGTGCAGCGTCGATGTCATCGCTGTGCTGTACAGGAGCAGCTCTCCGGACAGCACCACGTCCACCGTCTCCGTCGCCGTCGCGCCGGGGTCGACCGAGCCCAGCAGGTTGGCCACCTGGCTGGCCTGCAGCGCCCCCACCAGGATGCCGTCGAAGCTGCCGGTGGCCGCCCGCCGGGCCACGAACCACCGCAGCGAGCTGCCGCTCTGGATGATCCGGGTCACCAGGGGGGTCGCGCTCACGTCCGCCAGCCATCCGGCGCCGACCAGGTCGATCTGATCGCCGCTGCTCGCGGCGATGACATTGCCGGCGAGGTCGCTGAACTCGAGAAGGGTGAAGTCGCCGGTGCCGGTGAGCAGGGTCTGGAGGCCGGCGGACAGCTGGGCAGGGCTCTCCGCGGAGTCGCCAACGATGGCCGCGGCATAGTCGTCGAGCTCCTGGTCCACCCGGCCCATCCACGCGGAGATGCGGCTGGTCGCCGCCACCGCCACCACCCGCGTTGCCGCCTGGGTGGCAGTGCTCGCCGAGGCCACGGTGGAAGCCGCGCGGGCGATGCCCAGGGCCCCGACAGCCACCAGCAGGACGGCCAGGAGGCCGAGCACCCAGCGCGACGTGGCCGGCGCATGGAGCCGGCTCGGACGACGCTCTGCCACACCCCCAACGGTGGCGCTGCGAGTCACCACGCAACGATTGTAGGCACACACGTGCCGAAGGTCCTGTTCGCAGGATGAGGCAAAGAGCCTTATGCGCCAGCGTCTTCTCGGTGCCGGGGCGCACAACGGTTCAGAGTCAGGTGCCGCCGAGCCGCGGCACCGATCGTGCAACCGCTCTCACCGTGAGCAACGGGCCCATACCCGTCAGGTACCGCCCACGGTCATTGATCCGAGTTCCGAGCGCCCACCGAATGAGCGGTTGCTCATGCACTTGCCATCCGCTCACCCACTCCGATATGCTGACCCGCGCGCGATGGAGATCCACGAGATTCGCATGTCCGAGCCGGGCGGCCGCTAGATGCCGCTCGTCCCGCTGCAGCGCATCCTGGGAAGGGCGAGGTCCGACGGCTACGCCGTCGGCTACTTCGAGGCGTGGGACGCGTGCTCGCTGGAGGCGGTGCTCACCGCCGCGGAGGCGGAGTCGGCACCTGTGGTTCTCGGTTTCGGCGCCATGATGGTGGACGGGAAGTGGCTCGAGAGCGGCGGTATCGAGCTCCTGGGTGCCATCGGAGGCAGCTACGCGGCGAGCAGCACCGTGGACGTCTCCCTCATCTTCAACGAGGCTCACACCCTCGACCAGGCCATGCGTGGCATCGACGCCGGGTTCAACGCGGTGATGATCGACACCGAGCACTGGCGCCCCGAGGATGCCATCGTCGCGGTGAAGGAGCTCTGCCGCGTGGCGCACCGGTCCGGCGTGGCGGTGGAGGCCGAGCTCGGCAGCCTGGCGGAGGCCACGGCCGCCGGCGTGGATGACAGTCACGCCAGCGCGACGGATCCGGAGGAGGCCGCCCGCTTCGTGGCGGAGACCGGTGTCGACTGTCTGGCGGTTTCGGTCGGGAATGTCCACATCCTCATGGACCAGCAGGCCTCCATCGACATGGAGCGTCTGAGGTCGATCCACCAGCGGGTCGACGTGCCCCTGGTCATCCACGGCGGAACCAGCTTCCCCCCAGCGGCGGTGGCGCCGGCGATCGCCCTCGGGGTCGCCAAGTTCAATGTCGGGACGGTCCTCAAGCACGCCTTCTGGGCCGGCCTGGAGTCCGCGACCCACTCGGCCGGCCCCCGCCCCGATGTGCACCGGCTGCTCGGCTCCCACAAGGATTCCGACGTGATGGTCATCGCCAAGGAGCGGATGACGGCCAAGGTCCGCTCCCTGATCCGGCAGTACGGGGGGAGCGGGCGCCAGGGGCCGGCGACCGACCCGGGTGCCCGATGAGCTCGGACACTCGCGTCCCGAGTGCTGAACCCGGATCGGAACCGGGAACCACCGAGGTCGATGCGTACCACGGGCTGGAGCTCTATCGCCGGATGCTTCTCATCCGACGCTTCGAGGAGCGCGTCTATCTCGTCTACCTGCAGGGGGAGATCCCGGGGACACTCCACCAGTACCAGGGTCAGGAGGCGGTGGCGGTCGGCGTCTGCGACGTGCTGCGACGGACGGACTGGATAACCTCCACCCATCGACCCCACGGTCACGCCCTGGCCAAGGGCGTCGATCTGCGGGCGGCGATGGCGGAGCTCTACGGCAAGGCGACCGGCTGCTGCGGCGGCAAGGGCGGCTCGATGCATCTCGGCGACCCCTCGGTGGGGATGCTGCCGGCGATCGCCATCGTCGGGGGAGGTAACACGGTGGTCACCGGCCTCGGGCTCGCATTCAGGCTGATGCACACCGACCAGGTGGCCGTGTGCTTCTTCGGTGAGGGCGCGAGCAACGAGGGTGCCTTTCACGAGGGCCTCAACTTCGCAGCCGTGCAACACCTCCCGATCGTCTTCGCCTGCGAGAACAACCTCTACGGCGCCTCCACCCCGTTTCATCTGACCAGCCTCGTCCCGGATGTCGCTGCCCGGGCTGCGGCGTACGGCGTGAGGGGAGAGATCGTCGACGGGATGGACGTGCTCGCCGTGCGCGAGGCAGCCGGACGGGCGGTGGCCGACGCACGCGCAGGGGCCGGCCCGATCCTCCTCGAGCTCAAGACCTACCGGTTCGCGGGTCACAGCCGGGGTGACGTCAGAGGCTATCGCAGCCGCGAGGAGGAGGCTCTGTGGAAGGGGCGCGATCCGATCGTCCGCATCCGCGAACGCCTCGCCCTGACCCTCGCGGAGGACGTCCTCGATGCGACGGACGCCGGGGTCGAGGCGGCGCTCGACGACGCCATCGAGTTCGCGCGGCAGTCACCCCTGCCGCGAGCCGAAGACGCGTTGACCGACGCCTACGCGACCGTTATCAGCAGGGAGCCCACCCCATGACCCCTGGAACCCCTCCCGCCAAGGGCGGACGCCGGCTGAACATCGCCGAGGCCTTGCGGGAAGCGATCGCCGAGGAGATGCGCCACGACGAGAAGGTTTTCCTCATCGGGGAGGACGTCGGCGTCCCCGGGGGGTTCGGCGGTGCGTTTGGCGTCTACCTCGGCCTGACCGAGGAATTCGGCCATGAGCGCATCATCGACACCCCGATCAGCGAGAAGGCGATCGCGGGAGCCGCGGTGGGCGCTGCGCTGATGGGGATGCGACCGATCCCGGACCTGCAGTACTCCGACTTCCTCTTCGAGTGCATGGATGAGCTTGTCAACCAGGCGGCGAAGATGCGGTACATGTCGAATGGCAGGTTGAGCGTCCCCATGGTCCTTCGCTGTCCGGTCGGCACGGCCAACCGGGGGGCACAGCATGGTCAGTGCCCGGAGAGCTACTTCGTGCATGTGCCCGGCCTCAAGGTCGTCTGCGTCTCCGATGCGTATCACGCCAAGGGACTGCTGAAGAGCGCGGTGCGCGACGATGACCCGGTCATCTTCTTTGAGCACAAGTTGCTCTACGGCAGCAAGGGACGTGAGCAGGCCGGTGGAATGGACCTCACCGCGTACGTGCCCGAGGAGGAGTACCTCTTCCCGATCGGAAGGGCGGTGGTGAAGCGGGAGGGCACCTCCGTCACCGTGGTGGCGACGCACATGAGCCTCTACCGCTCCCTCGCGGCCGCGGAGGAGCTGGCCCGAGATGGCATCGAATGCGAGGTGATCGATCCCCTGACGCTGCTCCCCCTCGACGAGGAGACCATCTTCGCCTCCGTCAGGAAGACTGGCCGCCTGGTGATCGCCCACGAGGACACGCTGACCGGGGGGTGGGGCGGCGAGCTGGCCGCCCGGGTCGCTGAGGAGTGCCTCTTCTCCCTGGAGGCGCCGATCCGGAGGGTTGCCAGCCACGACGTACCGCTCCCGGTCGCCCCGGTGATGGAGCAGACCGTGGTGCCGTCGGTGGCGAGGATCAAGGCTGCGATCCAAAGCTGCTGCGGAGGCTGAGCACGCGGATGGCGCACCGGATCGACATGCCGTCGCTGGGTCAGACCACCGACGAGTTGCTGATCGTCGAGTGGTTCAAGAGAGAGGGCGACGCCGTCAAGCTGGGAGAAGCCCTGCTCAGCGTCGAGACCGACAAGGCCCAGGTCGACGTGGAGTCGGTGGCCGCCGGGACTCTGCTCAAGGTCCTCCACGCTGCTGGCGACACCGTGCGGGCCGGCTCGCCGGTGGCCTATGTGGGCGCCCCGGGCGAGGCCGTCCCGGTGGCGTCAACCGAAGCCCCGGAGCCGTCCCCCACCCCACGCGCGGAGCCCGGGCGTCATTCCCCGGAGAATGCACCAGGCCGGGTCTCGGCGCTGCCAGCCGCGCGGCGCCTGGCGCACGAGCTGGGCATAGACCTCACCAAGATTGCGGGCACGGGCCAGGACGCTGTGATCACCGTGCGCGACGTCGAGCGGGCCGGGCAGGAGACCTCGGTTCTCGGGGACGACCCCGACCTCGTTGCCGTTCCCCAGCTGAGGCAGGTCGTCGCGCGCCGGATGTCCGCGTCGGCCCAGCGGATTCCCCAATTCACGCTCACCGTCTCGGTCGACGCCAGCGGAGCGCGCGACCTCATCAGAGCCCAGCGCGCGAGCGTGTCGTCGGCTCCCGGATCACGCCTGACCTACACGCACCTGGCCGTCCGGGCGGTGGCCACCGCTCTGCGCGATCTCCCGACCGTCAACCGGCTCTGGGTCGATGACGGGCCGCATTTCCGCCAGCTCCATCGGTCGGACGTGGGGCTCGCCGTCGCCGGCGACGACGGGCTCCGCGTGGTGAGCATCCCCGAGGCCGATCGGGCCCCGCTGGCGGAGCTGCCCGGTCTCCTCGGCAGCGCTGCCGAGCGGGCGCGGTCGGGCTCGCTGCTGGCGGTGGACCGCCTGCCCGTCGCGGTGACCGTCAGCAGCCTGGGCATGTACGGAGTCGAACAGTTCCAGGCGCTCGTCGATCCTGACCAGACCGCGATCCTCGCGGTCGGCACCGTCGAGGACCGGCCCGTCGCCCGGGATGGCACGGTCGTCATCCTGCCCATGCTGCGGGTCAGCCTCTCGGCCGATCACCGAGTGGTTGATGGCACGTTGGCTGCGCAGTTCCTCCGGGCCGTCCGGGCCGCCCTGGAGAGCCCGAACGGCGCGATGAGATGACCACCACCCGCTCCGGGGTCACCAGCAGCTGGCAGGATGAGCAGGCGGACAGCTGCCTCAACGAGCTGGAGCTGCGCGCCTACAGCTCCCGTCTGCTGGGTCAGGATCCCCACCTGGTGCTCCATGGTGGTGGCAATACCTCGGTGAAGCTCACCGAGACCAACATCTTCGGTGAGGCGGAGGCGATCCTCTGGGTCAAGGGCAGCGGCGGGGACCTGGGCAGCATCGAGCCGGCCGGGTTCGCGCCGGTACGGATGCGGCAGCTGCGAGCGCTCGCCGAGCTCACCACACTCTCCGACCTCGACATGGCGCGGGAGCTGCGCACCGGCACCATCGACCCCGCCGCCCCCGCTCCGTCGGTGGAGGCGATCCTCCACGCCATCATCCCCTTCAAGTACGTCGACCACACCCATGCGGACGCGGTCCTCACCCTCACCAACTCGGTGAAGGGAGCCGCGTTGATCCAGAAGGTCTACGGCGATCGCCTCGTCCATGTGCCCTACGTGATGCCCGGATTCAAGCTGGCCGCCCTCTGCGCCCACCTCTATCCGAGGCAGCGTGGTCCCCAGACGATCGGGATGCTCCTGATGAACCACGGCGTGTTCACCTGGGGTGAGACCGCCCGTGAGTCGTATGAGCGGATGATCGAGGTGGTCTCGCTGGCCGAGGCGTGCATCCATCAGCAGGTCCGAGGCCGGCCCCGCCCCGTTTCGCCCGTCCCGAGCTCCTCCCCATACCTGGAGGTCGCCGGCCTTCGGCGGGAGGTCTCGGAGGCGGCCGGGGCCGCCATGATCCTGCAGGTGGACGACGGGCCGAGCGCGCTCTCCTTCGCTCAGCGCGCCGACGTGTCGGCCATCTCTCAGCAGGGTCCGGCGACCCCCGACCACGTGATCCGCACCAAGCGGCTGCCCCTGCTGGGGCGCGATGTCGCAACCTACACGGGCGAGTACGAGCGCTACTTCGCAGAACAGGCGAGCAGATCAGAACGCCCGCTGCACGCCTTGGATCCCGCGCCCCGGGTGATCATCGACCCACAGCTGGGGGTGATCGCGGCCGGCCGGTCGGCGGTCGACGCGTGCATCGCCGCCGACATCTACCG
>Ga0224557_1002385_pt1 | contig 16128 bp, 14 predicted proteins | sample 714S31014metaG_FD_180677 | JGI IMG/M metagenome (GOLD analysis project Ga0224557, IMG submission 180677) | Peat soil microbial communities from Stordalen Mire, Sweden - 717 S3 10-14 | ecosystem: Environmental > Terrestrial > Soil > Wetlands > Peat | place: Sweden: Norrbotten County, Stordalen...
GAAAGCCGCCGATCGGCGACGTCGTAGATTTCCTGCTGAGCGCGGTCGACCACCTCTGCCACGTCGGCGCCCTCAGCGCCGGCGTAGCCGTACTGCACCACCCGCGTACCGGCCTCCACCAGGCGACGCAGCAGCGCCTTCTCGGCCACGATGCCCGCGTAGTAGCCCGCGTTGGCTGCGGTCGGCACCGTCGAGATGAGGGTGTGCAGGTACGGCGCACCGCCGATGCGCCGTAACGTTCCGCGCCGGTCCAGTTCAGCGGCCACCGTCACCGCATCCGCCGGCTCCCCGCGCCCATACAAGTCAAGGATGGCGTCGTAGACGTTCTGGTGCGCCGGCCGATAGAAATCTCCTGGCCGCAGCCGTTCCAGCACATCGGCGATGGCGTCCTTGCTCAGCAGCATCCCGCCGAGCACTGATTGCTCTGCGGCCAGGTCCTGCGGTGGCTGCCGGCCGAGGTCTTCACTGGGGGCCGCGGCATCCATGCCAACGTGCGCCAGATCATCGACCACCGCCACGGACCCTCACCTCATTCCCAACCACGTAACTCCCAACCACATATCCGAACATACATTCGATAACCGCTATTCAGCAGCGTAGGACTCCGCACCGACACCCGCACACGTGGCACCCGTCGTCCCGCGACTGCACGAAGGTAAACGTTGCTGGCGAGTACTCCAAGTGGTGCCTGTTCATGAAGCTGTGCATCGCGTGTGCATATCCGTCGACACCTGTGTTGAGTGGGTTGTGGAGAACCTGTGGATCAATTCGCGGCGTTGCGACATCGGCCCAGTTAAGCGTCATACAGGGCAGCGTATTTTGTGTGGACAAGAATCTCTTCGGCGTGTCGGCCCAGGTTACTGCGCCGGGCGTGTTGGCTTTCGGCCAGATTTTGGCAGCGTTACGTAGGGGTAACGAGGTCCGAACTGGGACACGGTGGAAATAGTTCGCCAGAGCGACGGCTGATACCGGATTCCCAGCGGCCCCAAAGCACGACTAACCCCGGAGGCAGCCCTATCGCGGCCACCACCCGGGTTCAGCAAATATTGCGCGTTTAGCTCTCCCCGACGACGTCGAGGGCAAACTCGACGTTAACTTCGGGATGCAGGTGCACCAACACGGGATGTGTGCCGACAGCCTTGATGTGCGTCTTGGGCAACCGGACGATTCGCTTGTCCAGGTTTGGGCCACCGGCCTTCTTGATCGCGGCCACAACGTCACTCGCGGTGACCGAGCCGAACAGCTTGCCCGAGTCGGCCGCGGTCTTCACCGGCAGCGAGACCGGGCCCAGCGCCTCGATGGCCGCCTTGATCTCGTTCGCGTGCCCGAGGTCGCGCACCGTCTTGGTTTCGCGCGCCCGGCGGATCTCGTCGGCCTGCTTCTGGGCGCCGCGCGAGGCGACGATCGCCAGCCCGCGCGGGAGCAGGAAGTTGCGGCCGTATCCGTCCTTGACCTCAACAGTGTCGCCAAGGGCACCGAGGTGGTCGACGTCAGCCGTCAGAATCAGCTTCATCGTTTTCGTAGCTTTCCGTTGTGCTTCAAAAGTTACCGTCGGCTATCGCGACGCGGAGGTAAAGGGCAGCAAGGCCACCTCGCGGGCGTTCTTCACCGCAATGGCGATGTCCCGTTGGTGCTGCACGCAGTTGCCGGTGACACGCCGCGCCCGGATCTTGCCGCGCTCGCTGATGTAGGTACGCAGCAGAGTGGTGTCTTTGTAATTGATGTTTTGGCCCTTTTTAGAGCAGAAGACGCATTTGCGCGCTTTGACCGGTTTCTCCGGAGCCGGGCGCCGCTTGGTGGACTTGGCCATGTGCTTCTTTCTTTCCGTTTCTTACTGGTGTGAAGTTCTTGAATCAGAAGGGCGGTTCGTCGTCGCCGCCGCCGAAGGAGCCCGACGCCGGGGCACTGCCCCACGGGTCGTCGCCCGATCCGCCGCTCGCCTCTGCCGGAGCCGATGCCGGCGCCGGTGCCTGTGCCTGACGCGATCCGCTGCCGAAGCCGCCGCCCCCGCCACCACTGCGGCTGGCCTTGTTGACCTTGGCAGTTGCGTACCGGAGCGAGGGGCCGATCTCGTCGACCTCGACCTCGAAGACGGTGCGCTTCTCACCCTCGCGGGTCTCGAAGGAACGCTGCTTGAGCCGCCCGGTGACGATCACCCGCGACCCACGGGTCAGGCTCTCGGCAACGTTCTCCGCAGCCTCCCGCCAGATATTGCATCGCAAGAACAGCGCCTCGCCGTCCTTCCATTCCGAGCTCTGGCGGTCAAAGATTCGCGGCGTCGATGCCACGGTGAAGTTCGCCACGGCAGCGCCTGACGGCGTGAACCGCAGTTCAGGGTCGGCGGTCAGGTTTCCGACGACGGTGATGGTGGTGTCACCAGCCACAATTTCCTCCTGGGTCCGCCTTGTGTCTCGACTTGGGTCTCGACTTCGGTCGGTGGATGGTCATGAGCGCGTTCGAGGTGAGCCTACGCAACGGCGACGACAGCGGGCAGCCGTTCGCCGGCCGGCCTGTTAGTGCTTGTCGGTGCGCATCACTTTGGTGCGCAACACCGACTCGTTGAGGCTTAGCTGGCGGTCCAGCTCGGATACCGTCGCGGGCGCGGCCTTCAGGTCGATTACGACGTAGATGCCTTCAGCGTGCTTCAGGATCTCGTAAGCGAGCCGGCGCCGGCCCCAGATGTCGACCTTTTCGACCGATCCACCGTCCTTGCGAACGACGTTGAGGAACGTCTCCAAGGATGGGGCAACGGTACGTTCATCGAGCGTGGGGTCGAGAATGACCATGATTTCGTACGGACGCATGGAAACCTCACCTCCTCTGGTCTATGCGGCCACGGTAGGTCCGTGGCAGGAGAGTCGCCTGCGTCGGCAACCGCCCTAGGCTACCGGATGCCTGGCTGACCTCCAAAAACCCGGGGAACCTGGAAAATCGGAGCAACCAGGCAGGAGGCTTTTCATCGGAGCCCCGAAGCGGTCGACGGCTCGGTTTCGGTCTCAGCCGCTGTCGCTGTCTCTGTCTGTGGTTCGGGCGGCACCGGCGCGACTGGTCGCCGCAGCGTGGCGGGACGCAACCAGTCCGGCAGCCACCCCGGCGGGGCGTCGGGAGCCCGGTCGAACACCCCGCCCGCCGGGTCGTCCACCCGCCCGCCCCAGCGCACCAGGTCCTCGTCGGGCCGGTAGATCTGCCGGACCACCAGCGCGCACAGGGCCACGACCGCGATGTCGCGCAGCAGAACGGTGGTGGTGAAAAACTGCTCCGGCAGCGACCGATTCGGATTGCCGTACAGGTAGTACATCCGCGGCACCCAGACCAACGCGTCGATCGTCATCCACGCCAGCAGGATCCGGCGGTGTGGGAGGGCAAGCACGGCCAGTGGTACCAGCCACAGCGAGAACTGGGGGCTCCACACCTTGCTGGTCAACAAGAACGCTGCCACCACCAAAAACAGCAGCTGTGCGACCCGGGGCCGCCGGCCAGCGGTGAATGCGACATAGGCGATTGCCGCGCAACACGCCACGAACAACACCGCAACCACAGTGTTGAGCACCGTCGGCGGCTGCCAGAAGCCCAGCTTGGGATCGAAACCTCTCCAGCCGGTGAACGATTTCGCGACGCTGTACAGCGAGTCCATGTCATCGCCGCGGCGGGTGTTGAGCCGAAAGAACTCCGACCACCCGCGCGGGAAGAGCAACAGCACGGGCAGATTCACCAACAACCAGGTCAGCGCGGTCGCCGCGGTGGTGCGGGCCAACGCGCCCAGGCGCCCGGTCCGGATTCCGAGCACCAACATCGGCCCGAGGAACAACAGCGGGTACAGCTTGGCCGCGGCACCCAGTCCGATCAGCACGCCGGCGGCCACCGGTTTGCGCCGCGCCCACGCCAACAATCCACCCATCGCGAATGCCGTGGCCAGCGCGTCGAAGTTGGTGAAGATCTGAAAGATCACCAGCGGTGAGGCGGCCACCAGGGCCGCGTCCCAAACCCGGCGGCCGGACAAGCCCGCGGTTGCCCAGACCGTCGCCAGCCACGCCAGCGCCAGCCCGAATGCGGCGACGTCAAAAAACATCACCACCTCGGCGATCACCGGAAGGGGTGTGACCTTGCTCAGTGCGGTGTAGGTCTTGGTCATCGCCATCGACATGTATTGATAGACGCCGGTCAGCACCGGATACTCCATGTATCGCACCGCCGGCCGCCCGTCGTAGCGGGTCTGCGGTGCGCCGGTGGCGTCATTCTCGATCCAGCTCGACTTGTACGGAAACTTGCCCTGGCTCAACAACTCCGCGCCATAGAGCGGGACCGTATCCGAGTAGCACAGCTCGTAATAGGCGCGCTGGTTATCCCAATTGGCAACCCGTTGATCTCCCGGCCCGGTCCCGGTGCTCTGCAAACAGGCCGCCTTGGTTGACCAACCGAGCGCCAGAAATACCAGCGCGATCAAAAACATCACCCGCACCGCGGTCATCATCCGGGCGCGTCCAATCAACGCGTGCCGGCCCACCGGTCCACCGACGGCGTCCGCCAGAGCGACGCCCAAAAAATCGTTGCGGCTAGGGCAATCCCGGTTGTCGGCGCTCCGCAGATCGGCGGCCAGGGGCCGCGGTGAGATGGTGGCGCCTGGCTGTTGGGCCTCGATCACGGTGGCGCGTCGGGCGCGGGTGGACCGCCGGGCGGCGGCGGCGGGGGTGGCGGCGGTCCAGCAGTAACCGTGGTGGGTGGACCGATCGGGATGGTGATGCCCGGCGCGATTTCGACAGTCGGCTGGATGACCGTCTCGGAAGGCGGCGGTGGCGGTGCCGGTGGCGGCGCTGCCGGCACACCCGCGTAGCCGCCGATCTCGGTCGGCTTGGGGAAGCTCTCGTTCGAGGTGCCCTTCAGCGCGTTGTCCATCGTCGACTTCCAGATGTCTGACGGCAGCCCGGAACCGTAAACCTCCGCACCCGAAGCGGTTACCAGCGGCACATTGTCCGGCACGGTGCCCACCCACACCGCCGTCGACAGCGACGGTGTGTATCCGACCATCCAGGCGTCCTTGTTGGCTTCCTTGGTGGCGCCGGTATCACCTAACTGCACCGTGCCGGTCTTGGCTGCCGACGGCCGCCCACCGGCCAGGTTATGGCCGTTCGAATATCCGGCTATCGGCTGCATCGCCGCGGTGACGTTGTCCGCGACGGCCTTATCGATGCGCTGGTCACCGCTTTCTGAAGTGCCCGCGTCGAAAAGCACTTGACCCTCGGCGTTGACAACCTTCTGCACCAGATGCGGCTTGTGATAGACGCCCGCCGCGGCGAGCGTGGCGTACGCCGATGCCATGTCGACGGGGCGAGTTTGATACTGGCCCAGCACGATCCCATCGTTGGGCGGTCCGCCGTTGCCGTCCTCGGACAGCGTGTGCTCGACGCCCGGAAAACTTGTCGCGACGCCGGCCTGGTGCGCGGCGTCCGCCACGGCCACCGGGCCGCCCTTGAGTTTGAGCATCAGGCGGTAGTAGGCGGTATTCAGCGAAAGTTTCAGCGCCTCGGCAATATTGCAGGTTCCACAACTCTCGCCGTCGACGTTGGTGATCTTTATGCCGTTCACCGTTAGCGGCGAACTGTCGATCTGGTACCCCAGGCCGATCCCCTGTTGTAGCGCGGCAACCAGTGCGAACACCTTGAACGATGATCCGGTCTGAAGCCCGGCCTGCGCGAAGTCAAAGCCATTGGCGTCCGTGCCGCCGAAGTAGGCGCGTACGGCGCCGTTGTGCGGGTCAATGGAAACCACGGCGGACCGCATGTCGGGGTCCTGCCCGTCCAGGTATCTCGACACCGCCTTCTCGGCCCCCTGCTGGGCCTTCGGATCGATCGTCGTGGTGATTTGTAGACCCTGGGTGTTCAAGGTCTCCTCGTCGACATTGAACAGCCCCATCAGCTCTTTGGTCACCTGACGCTGGATGAGCCCACTGGGACCGGTGGTCTGGTTCTGCGCGCGAGCCTGATCGGCCGGCACCGTTGGTGGAAACACCTGTGCCGCGCGATCACCCGGCGACAAGACTTTGGTTTCCACCATCCCGTCGAGCACCCAATTCCAGCGCGCCGCGGCGCCCTTGGGATCGACAGCCGGGTCCAGCGTGGACGGCCGGCGAATCAGCGCCGCAAGCAATGCGCCTTCGGAAACGCTGAGCTGGTCCACGGGCTTGTCGAAGTAGGCCTTGGCGGCGGCGGAAATTCCGTAAGCGCCCCGGCCGAAATAGATGATGTTCAGGTAGGCCTGCAGCACGTCGTCTTTGGACCATTCCCCCGACATCTTGGTGGCGATCACCAATTCCTTGGCCTTGCGCAGCAGACCTCTAAGCCCATGCTGCGCCGAACCGACGAGTGCGTTTTTCACATACTGCTGGGTGATCGTCGACCCACCCTGCAGATCGCCGCCTTCCAGGTTGTTCTGCACCGCCCGCGCGAAGCCGGTGAACGAAAAGCCCGGGTTCGTATAAAAATTGCGGTCTTCTGCGGCGATCACCGCCTGACGCACGTGCACCGGCACTTGACTGAGGTTGACGTCGACCCGGTTGCCTTCCGGCGGAACGATTTTAGCGATCTCCGAGCCATCGCTGGCCAGGATCGTCGAGACCTGGTTGGTACGGATGTTTCCCGGTTTGGGAATGTCGACGATGAAGTAGGCCATTGTGAAGGTGACGATCGGCAACAGAATCAGCGCCGCGGCCGCGAGATAGGCCGCTCGTCGCAACCATCGCCAATTCACCCGATGGGTCCAGTCCCGGCCGCCGCGTGGTCCGGCAGCTGTGCCAGCTGGGCCGTCGGGGCCGACTGGCCCGCCCGGCCCGTCAGACGGTGGAGGCGGACGTCCGCTTCCCGGTGGGCGTCCGGTGAGCGGCCGGTCTCGCCGAGTACGCGGGTCGTTCAGCGCGGCCTTGACCTCTTCGATCGAGTCCTGTTGCTCGGCCGTCGACGGCGGGCCGTCCAATGCGGCCTTGACTTCCTCGATCGGGTCGGGCCGTCGAGGCGATCGGTCGTCGACGACCGGCGGCAGGACCGTGGTCAACCGGTCGTCGAGAGGAACCTGGCGGCGCTGGCCGGACGCCGAACCCGGGCCCGGGCGATCGGGGCTAGGGGGACCGTCGGGAATTGCATGCCTGCCAGGCCGCTCAGTCTGCGACCCGCTCGCGTCGCTGGACGACTTGTCCTGGCGCCCTTCGCTATTGCCCGTGTCCCCCGAGTTACTCAATGGCCGTACGGGCGCCGTTGCGCGCCGTCCGCTTGCCCTTCGGAGGGCGCGCCGCACCAAGCACATACGACTTGACCAAGTGATTCCAACTGCACGTTCGGCACACCTCCACTACGTGGACAGCGAACTCGGCGAAGCGGGTTGCCAACAACACCAATTCTTCGGCGGTGCGCGCCGAGCCCGATACCGCACCCAAGTGTTCGCCGAATACCCACGACACCAGCGTGAGTTGCTCCTTTCGGCAGATCGGGCACATCACCTGGCTGGGTTTCCCGTGAAACTTCGCAGCGCGCAGCAGATAGGGGTTCGCGTCACATACCTCGGACACGCCGGTGCGCCCCGAGTACACCTCGGCCAGCAGGGCGCGCCGCCGAAGCGCGTAGTCCACCACCTGTCGCTGCAGTCGCACGGTGACCAGAGTACGTGGCCGCCCGCGGGACCGACATGCAGCGACGCAGTCGCCATACGTGCGCCGCTGCACTCGCTGATCACATTCCGCGGTGAGCTTCTACCATCATTCCCGTGGCGAAATGGCTCGGAGCACCCGTTACCAGTGGGGCAACAACTAGCACCCGGGCCAAAGACAACGACCGGCAAGAAACCTGCAAGCTCCTCGACGACGCCCTGAATGACGGCGAGCTGTCCATGACGGAGCACCGGGAACGGATCGGTACCGCCACCAACGCCGTCACGCTGGGCGACCTGCAGGCCGTGCTGGCGGATCTACAGACCGACAGCACTCCGGTGCCACCCGCCAAGATCAAATCGCCACCGAAGTTCGGCGGTCGAGGCATTCTCGCTGCCGCCTTCGCCGTGTCGGTGCTCCTGGGCGTCGGCATTGGCTGGGGCCTGTATGGCAACACCAGATCGCCACTGGACTTCACCAGCGATCCGGGAGCCAAGCCCGACGGAGTCGCCGCCGTGGTGCTCACCCCACCCACGGAGCTGCACTCGCTCGGCGGGCTCACCGGATTGATGGAGCAAACGCGTAAACGGTTCGGAGACGCCATGGGCTACCGGCTGGTGATCTACCCGACTTACGCGATACTCGACCGCGCAGATCCCTCCAACAGCCACCGGGTGCTGAGCTACGACTACCGCGGCGGATGGGACGATCCGACGAATTCCTCCAAGGGCGGCGCCACCCAGGGCTCCCCGGTCGACCTGAGCCAATTCGACATAGCGGCGACGGTGGGCATCCTGCGCGGCGCCCCACTAACCCTGCATATGAACCCGGCCGACGTCAAAAACACGTACCTGATCATCGCCGCCGCCACTGACCCGACTACCCCAGGGGCGTTGTCGGTGTCGGCGTATGTCTCCGGAGATTCCGGCAGCGGTTACATCGTCTTCGCAGGTGACGGCGCTATCAAACGGGTTAATCTGCCCTCTTGAAACGGGGTGAGTGGCGCTCCCACCGAGGCCGATCCACCGTCACGAATAGCGCGTGAACACTTGGTTGTGTTGTGGCAAATATATCGGCGCGATATAGTTACCCGAGGCGTCGGAACGACCTAACAGATCACGCATAAGGAGGTGAGTCGGTGCTGGAGCTCGCGATCTTGGGTCTCCTGATCGAATCGCCTATGCATGGTTACGAGTTGCGCAAACGCCTGACCGGCCTGCTCGGCGCGTTTCGGGCGTTCTCCTACGGTTCCCTGTACCCCGCCCTGCGGCGCATGCAAACCGAAGCGCTGATTGCTGAGAATGCCGCGCCGGCCGGTACCCCGGTACGCCGCGCCCGGCGTGTCTACCAGCTAACCGACGAGGGCCGTCAGCGCTTCGGTGAGCTGGTGGCCGACACAGGTCCGCACAACTACACAGACGATGGTTTCGGGGTCCACCTGGCGTTCTTCAACCGCACTCCGGCCGAAGCACGGATGCGCATCCTGGAAGGCCGCCGCCGTCAGGTCGAAGAGCGCCGGGAGGGTCTGCGCGAAGCGGTGGCGCGGGCCAGCAACTCGTTCGACAGGTACACCCGACAGCTGCACCAACTCGGGCTCGAGTCCAGCGAGCGCGAAGTCAAGTGGCTCAACGAGCTCATCGCCGCAGAGCGGGCAGCCCCCGGCCTCTCTGAACAAACGTAAAGCCCCCGCACCAAACGAACGCCCGAGAAGCACGCGAGAACACCCGAAACAAATATGTATGAGGTTAGGAGAACGTCCTATGAGTGAGCACAATGTGGCGCCCCAGGCGTCGACGGAGGTTCGGGTCGCCATTGTCGGCGTCGGCAACTGCGCGTCCTCGCTGGTTCAGGGCGTGCAGTACTACTACGACGCCGACGCCAACAGCACCGTTCCCGGCCTGATGCACGTCACGTTCGGCCAGTATCACGTCCGCGACGTGAAGTTCGTGGCCGCGTTCGACGTGGACGCCAAGAAGGTCGGCTTCGACCTGTCCGAGGCGATCTTCGCGTCGGAGAACAACACGATCAAGATCGCCGACGTACCGCCGACCAACGTGACCGTCCAGCGCGGCCCGACGATGGACGGAATCGGCAAGTATTACGCGGAGACCATCGAGATCTCCGACACCGAGCCTGTCGACGTGGTGAAGGCGCTCAAGGACGCGAACGTCGACGTCATGGTGTCCTACCTGCCGGTGGGTTCGGAGCAGGCCGACAAGTTCTACGCGCAGTGCGCCATCGACGCCGGGGTGGCCTTCGTCAACGCGCTGCCCGTGTTCATCGCTTCCGACCCGGTGTGGGCCAAGAAGTTCGCCGACGCGGGTGTGCCGATCGTCGGTGACGACATCAAGAGCCAGGTCGGTGCCACCATCACCCACCGGGTGATGGCCAAGCTGTTCGAGGACCGCGGCGTCCAACTGGACCGCACCATGCAACTCAACGTGGGTGGCAATATGGACTTCCTGAACATGCTCGAGCGCGAGCGGCTGGAGTCCAAGAAGATCTCCAAGACTCAGGCCGTGACGAGCAACCTGCAGCGCGAGTTCAAGACCAAAGACGTGCACATCGGCCCGTCCGATCACGTCGGCTGGCTCGACGACCGCAAGTGGGCCTACGTCCGGCTCGAGGGCCGCGCGTTCGGCGACGTGCCGCTGAACCTGGAGTACAAGCTCGAGGTATGGGATTCGCCGAACTCGGCTGGCGTCATCATCGACGCGGTGCGCGCGGCGAAAATCGCCCAAGACCGCGGCATCGGCGGACCCGTCGTCGCGGCGTCGGCCTACCTGATGAAGAGCCCGCCGAAGCAGCTCGCCGACGATATCGCCCGTACCCAGCTCGAAGAGTTCATCATCGGCGCCGACTAACGATTCGGCCTTATCTGCACCGAGTGCGGACTTTGGGGCCCGCTCAACCCTGTGCTGTGCAGTTGCTTAGCATTGTGCGCAAAGCACGAGAGCGGGAGCACACATGCCATCAGCGGAACTGCAGCCCGCAGCGTTCCTCCGAACGACACTTCCGCTCGACCTGTCCCGCCTCAAAGAGCTGGACAGCGGCCGTTACCACTCGATCTGGCTCCCCGATCACATGGTCAGCTTCTGGCCGGACGCCCTCTGGACTCCCGAATTCACCGACCTGGCGAGCGCCTCGCCCTCCCCGCACCGCCACCTCGATGGGTTGGCGATAGCCGCAGCGGCCGCGGTGCTGACCGAGAACGTTCCGCTTGTCACCGCCGTCGTCGACACCGTGCGCCGCCATCCAAGCCTGCTTGCGCAGACGGCGCTGACCATCGACCACCTCGCCAAGGGACGTTTCATCCTCGGTCTCGGCAGCGGCGAGAGCGAGAACACCATGCCGTACGGCTTCGACTTCTCGCGCCCGGTCGCCCGCTTCGAGGAAGCCCTGACGGTGATCCGGCTGCTGTGGGAAAGCCACGGCCCCATCGACTTCGACGGGCAGTTCTATACGCTGCGACACGCGCGATTGGACACCGAACCATACGAGGGTCGGTTACCCCAGATCTGGATCGGTGCCAGCGGCCCACGGATGCTCGACATCGCCGGCCGGCACGCCGACGGATGGTGGCCGGCGGGGGCCTGGACTCCCGAGCATTACGCCGAGATGCTCTGCGCGGTAAGGGCGTCCGCGGACCGCGCCGGCCGCGATCCGCTGGCGATCACACCGTGTTTCATCCAGGTGTGCTTGATCGGCGAGGACGAGAAGGCGCTTGCCGACATCCTGCGGGCTCCCCTGGTCAAGGCGTTTCTGCTGCAAGTCTCAGCGGAGACATTGCGCGGCTTCGGGTTCGAGCACCCGATGGGCACCGGCTGGCGTGGATTCCAGGACATCGATCCCGCGGTACTCACCCGGGAGCGAATCATCCGGTTCCTGGACGGCGTGCAGCCGGAGATGCTCCTCGCCGCCGTGCCGCACGGGACACCGAAGGAGGTCGCGAAGATCATCAGAAATTTTGTGGATGCGGGTTTGCGGGTGCCCAAGATCCTCGATTACGGCGCGATGGCCGGCCTGAAGTACGCGGCATCTTCGGCGGCGAACGTTCGCGCGGCCGAGGACGAACTGGTGCGGTTGTGCGGTGCGCTAACGTGACCGCGCGCTTGGACGCCACCGAATTGCTGCGCTCCGCTCAGTCCGAAACCGGACTACACGACTACGGCGACCCCACGTTGCCCGAGCGGTTCGCAGTCGCTGTCGACCACCTGAACGGCCTCAGTATGGATGCCGATGGCAGATCCCAAGCCGCGCAGGTATGCCGATGGCTGCTCACATCACGACTGGAATTCATCGAAGACCGCAACCGATACCCGATCGGCGATGAAGTGGTCGCGGCGCCGATGTTCGTCACTGGCGAACCGCGTTCGGGGACAACGCTCATGCACGCGCTGATGTCCGTCGATCCGGACGCGCGGGCACTGCGGTTCTGGGAAGTGATGTATCCGTCCCCGCCGCCCGGCCTCGCCGGTCCAGATGACGGCCGACGCGCACAGGCCGACGGGGACTGGCGCGAGATCAACGCCAAGATGCCCAAATGGCTGCACAGCCATCCCTATAACGACATGCTGGGCGACGGCCTACCCGAAGACGAACGGACCTGGGCATTCGATTTCCGGGTGATGACACCGACCGCATGGTGGCGGGTGCCGATGCAGTCGCTGGTCGGCGGCCTGGCAACCGACGCCGCGGCGCAGTACCGGCTGCACAAGGCGATGCTGCGGCAGCTGCAATATAACCGGTCACCAAAATACTGGGTGCTGAAAGGCTTTCACGGATTCCGGCTCAAGGAGATGTTCGAGACGTACCCTGATGCCCGGATGGTCTGGTTGCATCGGGACCCGGTGCAGGTTGCCGCGTCGCGCACCATGATGATGGCCGACATCATGGATGGCATCGTCGGTCCCGTCGACCTGCACGCCGAAGCCAAGAAGCACCTCGAGATGACCCGCGCCAGTGTCGCCAACACGATGACTAATCCCCTGGTTGACGATCCGCGCATTCTGCACATTCGCTACACCGACTTCGTCGCCGATCACGTCGCCACAGTCGCGCGCTACTACGCGTTCTGTGGTCGTGAGCTCACGGATGCGGCCGGATCGGCGATGCGCGCTTATCTGGCCGACAATCGCGGTGATCGGTACGGCAAGTTCAGGTATTCCACCCAACTGCTTGTCGACATCGGCGAAGACCTCGATGCACTGCACGCCGAATTCCGGCCGTTCCGTGAGCGGTTCGGCGTAGCGATCGAGAACCGAGGCTGACGTGACTCGAGCCCCCAAACAAGCGCATGAACGTTTGTCAGTTCATAACGTCACCTTTTACGGCGAGTCGTTGGCCGACCTGGAGGCACGCTGGGCGGCACTCGGCGTCTCACGGTTGAGCATCCTGGATAGTCAGCTCCTCGATCCAGAGTTCCCAATGCTGTTGCAGCGTAACGACTACACCGTGGAGGCGGTTACGCACGTTTTCGCCGGGGGTCGGCTGAGCAGCGATCCCCAAGCCGCGCGGGAAGCTCTGTCCACCGTGATCGAAGCCGCCGCCCAGGTGGGTGCGCGCACAATCTATATGCTCACCGGCGGCCGCGGCGCCCTCACTTGGGAACTGGCTGCCGAGCAGTTCTGCGCCCTGGTCGCCCCTGGCGTGGAGCACGCTCGGCAGTCGGGTGTAGGGCTGGCAATCGAGACGGCCTCCAATCTGTACGCCGACATACACCTGGCCCATACGCTGCGCGACGCCATCACGCTGGCCGAGATGGGTGGCCTGGGCATCTGCATCGACGTGTTTCACTGCTGGACCGAAGCCGATTTCGAAGCGCTGGCGCGGCGCGCCCTGCCACGAACGGAGCTCATCCAGTTGAGTGATTACGTGTTAGGTGACCGGGCGCTGCCGGCCAGGGCGGTTCCCGGGGACGGCACGATTCCGCTCGAAGCCTTCCTGGCCCAAACCCTCGCCGGCGGCTACCCGCACGGCTTCGACCTGGAGTTGATCGGTCCCCGCATCGACGCAGAGGGCCGCTTCGAATCCGCCCGGCGCGCATGCGATGTCGTCGGCGAAATGCTGAACAGATTGGGTGCGTGAATGGCTCACTATGGCTTTTGATGACGGTCCCGACGACGCGGCGCTGCAATCGGCGTGGGCCGCATTCTGCGGGCGGCTGCAGCGTGCGGGCGAGCAGGTGTTCAAAGACGCCAACGCTGCCTCGGGTGCACAGCGCACCGATGCGTTCCGCTTTCTCACCCAGAACCTCGGCCAGGCATTCGATCTGGCGCTCGAGACCCGCGACACGCGCTACCCCGCGCTGCACGAATTCTGCGGCCCGACGCGCAAGCTCGGCGGTGACTGCGCTGACTTCACCTACCAGCAGGCGTGGATCGACGGGCAGTCGACCTATCGGCTCACCGGCACCCGCGGCACCTCGCGGTTCTTCAACGTCACGGTTCAGGGTCCGCGCACACCCGGGCCGGGCGTGCTGCACGAACCCTTCGGTGACACCCCGGAGGCCAACATATTCGGCCAACAACTCAGCATCGCCGGCGACGGAGAATTCGAGCTCTACATAGGCGGCCCCGAACGCGGGCCTAACTGGCTGCCCACCACCTCGGGATCGCGGAAGCTGTTCATCCGCCAGGGGTTTGACCGGTGGGATGAGCTTCCCGCGCAGCTGCGGATCGAGCGGATCGACATGGTCTCCCCCAAATCGTTGCCGACCCCCGCGGACATGGTCGAGGCGATGGACTGGGCCGGCGATTTCGTCACCGGTCTGATGTCTGACTGGCCGGAGTTCCCGTTCAGCTACGGAGGCGTCGATGCCGACCGCCCGAACACCTTCCCGACTATTCCGAGGGTGGACTCACCTGGCGCCGACAACAAACGCGGCCGCGCCGCGGCCAACATGTACTGGGAGTTGGATGCCGACGAAGCGCTGATCGTCGAGTTCGACGCCCACGAAGGGCTGTGGATGTTCACCAACATGGGTGTGTTCTTCAACAGCATGGACTACCTGTACCGTCCGGTCAGCTACACGCCGAGCCGCACCGTAGCCGACGGCGACGGCCGCATTCGCCTCGTTATCGCTCACCATGATCCGGGCGTGCACAACTGGCTGGACACCCAGGGCTTCGAACGTGGCAACCTGACCTACCGTCACATGCTCGAGGGCGAACCCGCCGTTTTCCACACCCGGGTGGTCAAGTGCGACGAGCTGATGCGCGCGCTCCCGGCGGATACCACCATGGTGAGCGAGGCCGAACGCACCGCCGCGATGTGGGAGCGGTTCCGCGGCATTCGGCGCAGGTACGTCCTCTAGTGTCAAAGATCGTGACCGAGATATCTGAGGACGGCCTAGCGGAATTGTCTGAGTTCTCGCTGCTGTCCGAGAACGCCGAGCAGGCCGGCGCCGCGGGCCCACTACCCGAGGTAGCGCGGATCGACGTGGACACGCCGGATGGCGGCATCAGTGCGCTGCGCTGGGGCCGCACTCCCCCACGGATCGTCTTTCTGCACGGCGGCGGCCAGAACGCACACACGTGGGACACCATCATCGTCGGCCTGGGTGAACCGGCGCTGGCAGTCGACCTTCCCGGCCACGGCCATTCCGGCCGGCGCGAGGACGGCGACTACTCCCCGCAGCACAACGCCGACGCCGTGCTACCCGTACTGCGGGAGCACGCGCCGAGTGCCGAACTCGTTGTGGGCATGTCGCTGGGCGGGCTGACGGCGATACGGCTGGGCGCGCTGGCGCCCGACCTGGTGCGTGAGCTCGTCCTCGTCGACGTCACCCCATCGGCGCTGCAGCGGCACGCTGAGCTCACCGTCGACCAACGCGGCACCGTCGCGCTGATGCAAGGCGAACGGGAGTTCCCCAGCTTCCAGGCCATGCTGGACCTGACCATTGCCGCGGCACCGCATCGCGAGGTGAAGGCCCTGCGCCGCGGCGTGTTCCACAACTCCCGGCGGCTCGACAACGGCAACTGGACGTGGCGCTACGACGCCATCCGCGCAGTCCCCGACTTCCCGAGTCTATGGAACGACGTCGACGCCCTGTCCGCGCCCATCACCCTGGTGCGCGGGGGCTTGTCGGGCTTCGTCACCGACGAGGACGCGGCCGAACTAAGCAGCCGCGCAACGCATTTTCGTAAGACGCACGTCGTGGACAATTCGGGACACTCCGTACAAAGCGACCAGCCGCTGGTACTGATCGACCTACTGCGCGGGGTGCTCAAGGCAGGCTGAAGCCTGCCAACTCACGGAGCATACGGTGGTCGTATGAGCCCCGATCGCCCTGTTCGCATCGGCGTGCAACTTCAGCCGCAGCACGCCCCGCATTACCGAAACATCCGCGACGCCGTTCGGCGCTGCGAAGACATCGGTGTCGACATCGCCTTCAACTGGGACCACTTCTTCCCGCTCTACGGCGATCCCGACGGTCCACACTTCGAATGCTGGACCATGCTCGGGGCCTGGGCCGAACAGACATCCCGCATCCA